>Ga0209345_10001998_pt1 | contig 23394 bp, 22 predicted proteins | sample Cruoilmetagenom7_FD_187294 | JGI IMG/M metagenome (GOLD analysis project Ga0209345, IMG submission 187294) | Oil polluted marine microbial communities from Coal Oil Point, Santa Barbara, California, USA - Sample 7 (SPAdes) (version 2) | ecosystem: Environmental > Aquatic > Marine > Oil seeps ...
GAAGGTGGCAGCAGATAGTCGGTCTGGCGGTCTACTGGAATAAAGCGGCTCATGATGATGTTCCGGTCGTAGCTCAATGACAGGTGGATTATCTCACAGGGCTATCGAAAACCCGACAGACTGCTAGCCAGCAAACAACCTCGGTTCACACTGCAGAAGTCGATCTTATCAGTGAGGTTCGCGAAGCATCCAACCAGCTGATCAGCAAGTCTACTGGTCTCAATAACCGTGATCCCCTGTTGGCTGCAACGTTCGCTGATATCGATGACCTTCAGCAGTCCTCCACCTTTGGCCGTACACTGTCTGAACAATTCACCAGTGCGCTGACCAGTAAAGGGCTGCCCGTCATTGAAGTTAAAATGCGCGAAAGTCTTTTTATCAAGGAACGTACCGGAGAGCTGATCCTGTCACGCAAGCTCAATAGCCTTGTGGAGGCTCACGATGCACAGGCTGTTCTGCTCGGCACTTATGCCATAGGCGGCAATTACGTCTATGTCAACGTGCGCCTGGTTCGTACCAGCGACAACATCATCCTGGGTTCACACGATTTCAGCTTGCCCCTGAATCGCGATATCAAAGCAATGCTGCCCCGACGTCGCTAAGCAATGACTGCTCAAATGGATCGGCTCACATGAGTCGCTCCATTTGAGTTTTACCCCTTCACACAAGCGCTCAAAGAGCAGCCTGGCCTGATCGGCAGGCCTTTCCCCCCATCTTGTCACCCCCTGACCACACTGCCTTTTCGGCATTCGCCATACAGTCAGCCGCACCGTGCCAAGTGGTCTGAGTCAGGTCAAAACACCTCACAACACCGAAATGCATGCGCGGACAATCAAGCCGATTGTCGGATGAAACACAGTAATGTCTTCCTATCACTGCTAGGCTAGGGGTGATTTGTTTTGTCTGCCTCGTTGCAGGCTATTGAGGAGAATGTATATGAAAAGCAATCCCGACAAGGGCTATATCGCCCTGCTGGGCTGGAGTCTCAACGCCGTTGAAGCGGCAGCTGCCTTTGATCGACGTTATGTCGTAGTCGCACCCGACTGGGCAGAGGAGTACTGTCAGCAGCATGACATTCCTTACCTGGCCTGGAATTTCGAACGACTCAATGATCGATCCATGGAAATAGCCGAGACCCTCAAGGAGATGGGTGTCGATGTAGCGGTTCCACTGTTTGAAGAAACGGTCGAGTGGGCCGGTGCCATCAATGCAGTATTGCTGGACAACCCGCGTCTGTTGGGGCAATCCATGCTGATGCGTGACAAGTCCCTGATGAAGCGACGCGCTCAGCTGGGCGGCATTCGGGTTGGCATCTTCGAAGAAGCCCATGACAGAGAGGATGTGGTCCGATTCCTTCGACGAGTCAACCAGACGCTGCTCAAACTGGATGGCGATCCCAACGACCCGATTCACTTTAAGGCGTTCGACAAGGCTGGCTGCCTGGGTCACCGAGTGATACGTACCCCTGATGAAGTGGATGCAATCCCTGACGATGAATTTCCTGCGCTGATGGAATCCCATCTGGATGGGTGGGAATTTGCCGTGGAGGCATGGATACATAATGGCAAGGTCGTGTTTCTCAACATTTCCGAATATGTGACTCTGGGCTATTCGGTCTATGTCCCCGCATCCCCCGAACTTGAAGCCTACCGCCCCCAGATCATGGCCCAGATTGAAAAACTGGTCAAAACCTTCGATATCGAATTTGGTCTTATCCATCCCGAATATTTTGTCACCAGTGATGGCGAAATGTACTTCGGTGAAGTGGCCTATCGTCCGCCCGGTTTCAAGGTATTCGAGCTGCTGGAAAAGGTTTACGGCTTCAATGCCTATCAGGCGACCATGCTGGTATTCGATCCCAACACCACGGCTGAAGAGGTAAAAGCCTTCTTCCCGCGTGAAATCGAGGATGCCAATGGGTATGCCGGCTGTTTCGGCGTCTATCCACGCCGGCGCGTGGTAAGCCTGCTTGAAATTCCGGAAGAGACCGAAGACCACCCCTATTTCGACTCCCACGAGCTGACCCCTCCGCTGCAGGAAACGGTCACCAAACGGACCGCCTTTGGCACTCATTGGGGGCTGATCTATTTTACCGGGCCCGATGCCCACGAGATGCATCAACTGCTCAAGCGACAGGAAGATCTGGATTTTTATGTATAATGTCGGGCATCTTCGGGAACATAGACAGGGGCCTGTGTGAACAGCGACCAGAACAGTGTGAACGAAAAGCAGGCCATGCTGCTTCAGCGTCTGGACCAGGCGATCGAACAACTCCATGGCGCTGCAGACTTTGCCAAACTGGGTAAGCTGCCTCGACTGGTCGATCTGCTGCGACGGGTTCTATTGCAGGACGGCGGCTGTACAGCTGTTGAGGCCCGGGCACAGCGCCTGGAAGCAGCCGGTTTCTTTGCCGGTACCGACTGGGAAACGCCCCAGATACTGGTGCCCTCTCTGACCCCACATGCATTAGGCAGTGCCGATGCCACCCTTGTGGTTCTGGAGGCCGTCAGCGAGCTCAGACTGCTGGCTGTCGCTCTTGATGGCTACCAGCACCCGCTGATTTCAGCCGAGCAGGCTCATCATTACCTGACCCAGGTGATGGCGATTAACCTGGCACTGCTGTTTACCCCACCGTCCGAAGCCGAGCGGGAAACTCAGGGACGACTGGCTCAACTGCCGCGCAATCTGTTTCAGCATCTGGCGCAGCGAATAGGCTATGAGCACATCATTGACCGACTGATTGACGAGATCTGGCGTATCTTGCGCCAGCGCCCCATTCAAGTGGAGCCGGTCAAGCGAATGGTGACCCAGATCGCGATCTGCCAGCAGGATCCCAATATCGACCTGGGAGGCAGTGGCCAGGGAGCCGATCGGCTGGTCAGCAGCCTGTTTGGTGTCACGCAAGCCTGTCGAGAAGATCCCGGTGTAGACGTGTATGCCGAACGACTGGCCAGTATGGACAGGCAGGCGCTGCAGTCCGAAGCCACCGGGTTTGCCCGCGCCATGCACGATACCGGCCTGGTCTCGCCCTATCATGCCGTGTTGATGCGCCAGCTTCTGATTCAGGATGATCATTTGATCAGTGAAGCATTGGGGTTATCGTCCACGGGGCGTGATTGTTTCCTCTGCTACCGCGAGCTGGTACTGGCATTGATCGGTCAGGGTATCTATCCGGAAACGGCTCAAGGCATCTACGGGCTGGCACTGATGCTGGAACGCGGCATTCTCTACCAGCCACCGGTGGCCCCTGCACTCTGGCGCCAGTTGGGCCTTCGGCTCTCCGGTTGGTCTCGGCAACGCCTTGAGCTGGCATTTGGAACCGGGGTGACGGCTGAGTCCCGGCTGGTTGAAGGGGTGCTCTGTATACTCGGCTTGCCATTGGGGGTCGGGCAGGGCAACAACCCAACCTGTCAGTCAGCACGCGCTCTGTCCATGTGGGCCTATAACGACCCGGACTACCTGCTGCAAATGCTGGTCTGGGCTGCCCGGGATGATGAAATCATCATGCACTTTGAAGGGCAGCCGATCTCTTCCCGTGAAAGCATTGGCGGTGTTGCACAAGAACTTCCCATGGACCTTGATCCCGTTTCACTGCTGGTCGTCCCCCATCTGGATCGCATCTATGCCGAGATGGGACGGCGCTGCATCGGTCGTGAAGGCGACCCACACCGCTGGGTCAACCCGGAGTTTCACGGATGGTGGTCTGGTCGCGGCTTCCGCATCAACGTGGACGTTGCAACCGGCACATTGACCGACCTGGATGATTTTCTGCGGACGTTCTACACCTGCTACCATCCTTACTACAACGGCAATCAACCGTTGATCCACCCCCAGCCGGCCGGCATCGCCGTCACCGACAGCGCCGCGCGTTTCATTGGCTGGCACGCCATAACGCTACTGCGCGTCGCTCTGGACCCTGATGAGGTCATGCGCGTCTATTTCTATAACCCCAATAACGACAGTGGACAGAACTGGGGCGATGATGTGGTGGTCAGTACATCCGATCGTGGAGAGCGCTTTGGCGAGTCTTCGCTGCCCTTTGTACAGTTCGCTTCACGGCTGTACATTTTTCACCACGACCCACTCGAAGGCGGTGAAAAAACACAGGTAACAGACCAGGAACTGACTGAAGTGAAGCACTACATCGAGCGCAGCTGGGGGGCTGACCGACAGCCCAGTCCAAGCCCCTTGCAGGCCACGAGCCGCTAGCCTCAGGAAGCGGGAGTCGCGGGCAGCTGCCAATCAATGGGCTCGCGCCCCTGCTCCTCCAGCCAGTGGTTGGCCTGGCTGAAGTGACGACAGCCCAGGAAGCCTCGATGAGCCGACAGAGGGGATGGATGCGGCGCCTTGAGTACCAGGTGCCGAGTCCGGTCGATATTCGCACCCTTTTTCTGTGCATAACTGCCCCAGAGCATGAACACCACATGCTCGCACTGCTCATTGACCAGCTGAATCACACGGTCGGTAAACGACTCCCAACCCTTGCCCTGATGGGCATTGGCGTTGCTCTGCTCTACCGTCAGTACAGCATTCAGCAACAGTACTCCCTGCTGTGCCCAGTGCTCCAGATAGCCGTGACCGGCAGGGGCTATGCCCAGATCCGCCTGCAACTCCTTGTAGATATTCACCAATGAAGGTGGAATGCGCACACCCGGTTTGACCGAAAAGCAGAGTCCATGCGCCTGCCCCGGCTGGTGGTAGGGGTCCTGACCAATGATCACCACTTTCACCTGATCCAGCGGGGTGGCTTCCAGCGCATGGAACCACTCACTGGAGTGTGGATAGATCACCTTGTGTGCCGCTTTTTCCGCCTGCAAAAACCGTTTCAGTGCCTGCATGTAGGGCTGATCGAACTCTGACTGTAGCCGGGGCTGCCAGCTCGGTGCCTTGTCCAGTGCCATGGATACTCCCGAAAATATGCGCCGTAAACAGACAGGGCCACTCTAAAGTGGCCCTGTGGATAACTCAATGTTTGCTGTCAGCCATCAGCCACGCGGACGCATGGCCGGGAACAGCAGTACATCACGAATGGAAGCGGAATCGGTAAACAGCATCACCAGGCGGTCAATACCGATGCCCTCACCCGCCGTCGGCGGCAGACCATATTCCAGTGCATTGATGTAGTCGGCATCATAGTGCATCGCTTCATCATCACCGGCGTCCTTCTCTTCCACCTGCTTGCGGAAACGCTCAGCCTGATCTTCAGCGTCGTTCAGCTCCGAGAAGCCGTTGGCCAGTTCACGCCCTGCCACGAAGAACTCGAAGCGGTCGGTCACATGCGGGTTGTTGTCATTGCAACGCGCCAGCGGGCTGACTTCAGTCGGGTATTCGGTGATAAAGGTCGGCTGATGCAGGCGGTGCTCGACGGTTTTCTCGAAAATCTCGATCTGTACCTTGCCCAGCCCCCAGCTGTCCTTCACATCGATATCCATGCGCTCGGCGATCTGGCGGGCAGCCGCATCATCAGCCAGCGCCTCGGCGGTGATCTCCGGGTTGTAGTGCAGAATGGAGTCGAACACGCTCATGCGGGTAAACGGCTTGCCCATGTCGTACTCGAAGGTTTCCAGCACTTCGCCTTCTTCGTTGCGTACGGTGTTAACCACCACCGTGGTGCCGAGAACCTCCTGAGCAACGGTGCGCAGCATATCTTCGGTCAGGTCCATCAGATCGTTGTAATCGGCATACGCCTGATAAAACTCGATCATGGTGAACTCAGGGTTGTGACGGGTGGAGAGCCCCTCATTACGGAAGTTGCGGTTGATCTCGAACACCCGCTCAAAGCCACCCACCACCAGACGCTTGAGATACAGTTCCGGTGCGATACGCAGGTACATCTGCAGGTCCAGCGCATTGTGATGGGTGGTAAACGGACGTGCCGTGGCACCACCGGGAATCGGGTGCAGCATCGGCGTTTCCGCTTCGATGAAGCGACGATCGATCAGGTACTTGCGGATGCCGGCCACAATCTTCGAGCGCATCTCAAACACCTTGCGCGACTGATCGTTCATGATCAGGTCTACATAGCGCTGGCGATAGCGCATCTCCATGTCCTGCAGACCCTTGAACTTGTCAGGCAGTGGGCGCAGGCTTTTGGTCAGCAGCTGAAACTCGGCCATGTCCACATACAGGTCGCCCTTGCCGGACTTGTGCAGTACACCACTGACGCCGATGATGTCACCCAGATCCACGGTTTTGGCGAACGCGCGTGCATCCTTGTTGACGTACAGCTGGATACGGCCACTCATGTCCTGCAGCACCATGAAGGCACCACGGTTGAGCATTACACGGCCGGCCACGGAAACACGGATAGCAGCGGCTTCCAGCTCTTCCTTGCTCTTTTCGCCATGGGCCTGCTGCAGATCGTCGGCATAGCTGTCACGACGGAAGGTATTTGGGAAGGCATTGCCTTCCTGACGCAGGGCGGCGAGTTTTTCGCGGCGCTCGGCGATCAGGCGGTTTTCATCTTGCTGCACGTTTTGCTGCACGTTGTTGTCTGACATCGGGGTTACCTTAAAACGAATGCTTACAGGCCGGCCTTGAGGCTGGCTTCGATAAACTGGTCCAGATCGCCATCAAGCACGCGATCACAGTTGGAAGTCTGTACGCCGGTGCGCAGATCCTTGATGCGCTGGTCATCCAGCACGTAGGAACGGATCTGACTGCCCCAGCCGATATCGGCCTTGGAGTCTTCCAGTTCCTGTGCCGCTTCACGGCGCTTCATCATTTCCATCTCGTACAGCTTGGCACGCAGCTGCTTCATACAGGTATCACGATTTTGATGCTGTGAACGTGCCGACTGGCTCTGCACCACAATGCCGGATGGCTCATGGGTAATACGCACGGCCGACTCGGTCCGGTTAACGTGCTGACCACCCGCGCCGGATGCACGGTATACATCTACACGCAGATCGGCCGGGTTGATTTCAATGTCCACGTTGTCGTCAATTTCCGGCGAGACAAACACCGAGGAGAAAGAGGTATGGCGACGGCCGCCGGAATCGAACGGTGACTTGCGCACCAGACGGTGAACACCGGTTTCGGTTCTCAGCCAACCATAGGCGTATTCGCCCTCAAAGCGGATGGTGGCGGACTTGATACCGGCCACTTCACCACCAGACACTTCGAGCAGCTCGGTCTTGAAGCCCCTGCTCTCGCCCCAGCGCAGGTACATGCGCAGCATCATGTTGGCCCAGTCCTGTGCCTCGGTCCCGCCGGATCCGGCCTGAATCTCAAGGAAGGCGTTGTTCGCATCGGCTTCACCGGAGAACATGCGGCGGAACTCAAGCTGTTCCAGCTGGGTACGCAGACGCTCGACATCCGCCTCAACTTCAGCGACGGTGTCTTCGTCATCTTCTTCAACCGCCATATCCAGCAGGTCACGGGCATCACTGATACCGGTGGTCAGCTCGTCGATGGTTTTTACCACCGCCTCAAGGCCTGAGCGCTCACGGCCGAGCTGTTGTGCATTTTCAGGATTGTTCCACACACCCGGATCTTCCAGCTCGCGCTCAACTTCTTCAAGCCGTTCACGCTTGCCATCATAATCAAGGTAGCCGCGCAGCGACTGAGTGCGCTCGCTGAACTCTTTCAGACTGTTGAGAATCGGATTGATTTCCATGGTGGGGCTACAAACTCGCTGCTTGGAAAAAGGGAGGTATTCTAACTGATCCTCCGCCCTGTTTGAACGATTGTGCAGCAGTTCCTCATTCTCTGGCCATGACACTCGACTTGACTGCCAAGGTCGGCAAGAATGATCTGATCGACTCGGGAGGCACGCATGATCATGATAGGGAAACATGTTCTGCCGGCAGCGTCTGCTCTGCTGCTGTCATTGCCGGCTCAGGCTGCTCTGCAGGATACGCCTCAACGGCTGGACTTGACCGCCAGCGTCTACGGTTATCTGGCACTGATGATCTTCATGCTGGCTTATGTCTTCGTGGTGATGGAGGAGCGGCTTGCGCTGCGCAAGTCGAAGCCGGTCATCGTGGCGGCCGGTCTGATCTGGATACTGGTCGGTCTGGCCTATCGCCAGCACGGCGACCAGGTCACCGCCGGGGCCGAGCTGAGGCTGTATATTCTGGATTATGCCGAGCTGTTCCTGTTTTTGCTGGCCGCCATGACCTTTGTGAATATGCTCGAAGAGCGGCGCGTATTCGAGGCCTTGCGCACCTGGCTGGTTTCACGCGGGTTTTCACTGCGCAGCATCTACTGGATCACCGGTGCACTTACGTTCTGTATCTCCCCTGTCGCCGATAACCTTTCCACGGCTCTGCTGATGGGGGCGGTGGTCCTGGCTGTCGGCAACCACAACTACCGTTTTATTTCGGTGGGCTGCATCAATGTGGTTGTAGCCGCCAATGCCGGCGGCGCGTTCAGCCCGTTCGGCGATATTACCACCCTGATGGTGTGGCAGCAGGGGCATGTCTCTTTCACCCAGTTCTCGCATCTGCTGTTGCCGGCACTGGTGAACTGGCTGATACCGGCACTGCTGATGAGCCTTGCCATCGAAAACGCGCGCCCCACGGGCAGTCAGCGTCATCAGCGCATGAAAAAGGGCGGTGTCACCATTATGCTGATGTTTCTGGCGACCATCGCTACCTCCGTGCTGGTGCACAGTATGCTGCATTTGCCGCCGGTTCTGGGGATGATGACCGGGCTCGGCGTATTGAAGCTTTACGGCTACTACCTGAGCCTGCATGACCCGGTATTCCGTGAGCAGGGACATATCACCCACCACCATGCCGAGAACACAAGCAACCACAGCATGCTGCGCGGTGACCATACCGGCGTGGTGCGTCGTTTCGATATTTTCAAGGTCGTTGAGCGTGCCTCCTGGGATACCCTGATGTTCTTCTACGGTATCGTGCTGTGTGTGGGTGGTTTGGCCACGCTGGGATATCTGGCTGACTTTTCCACCCTGATGTATGGCAGCCTCGGCATCCCTTTGGCCAACAGCCTGATCGGGCTGTTGTCCGCACTGGTCGATAACATCCCGATCATGTTTGCCGTACTGTCGATGGATCCGGGGATGACGCTTGAGCAATGGCTGCTGGCCACCCTGACTGTCGGCACCGGTGGGTCGCTGCTTTCAATCGGCTCGGCAGCCGGTGTGGCCTTAATGGGGCAGGCACAGGGAACCTATACCTTCATGAGCCATCTGAAATGGAGCTGGGCCATCCTGCTGGGTTATGTGGCCAGCATCTTCTGTCACCTTTGGTTAATTGGACTCTGACATGACCGAACACTCTGCCAAACTGGAAAGGAAACCCGTCTGGGATATTTATGTGCGCCTGTTTCACTGGACCCTGGCCGCCAGCGTTCTGTTTGCATGGTGGAGCGGTACCACCGGAGGGTATGTGAATGAGACATTCAACCTGTTGGGACTGAGCCTCAGTTTGAAGTTCGATGTTATGACATGGCACATGTACGCTGGCTACACCGTACTGACGCTGGTTCTGTTCCGCCTGATGTGGGGTTTTGCCGGCAGCCACCATGCTCGCTTCAGCGAATTCGTACACTCCCCGGTTACCACGGCCCGCTATGCCCTGCAGATGCTGCAGCGCCGCGAACCGCATCATCTGGGCCATAACCCGCTGGGTGGCTGGATGGTCGTGGCCCTGTTGCTGCTGACTGCGGCTCAGGCGAGTACAGGTCTCTTTGCAAATGATGAGGTTTTCATCGAAGGTCCGCTGGCCAGTCTGGTCAGCTCCAGTATGAGCGTTGAGATCACACGATGGCACCGCTGGCTGTTTGATATTCTGTTGATCGCCATCGGTCTGCACCTGCTGGGCGTCATTTACCACCAGCTGTTCAAGCGCGAGAAGCTGGTTCAGGCCATGTTGCACGGGCGCAAGCCAGCCGCAACAGAGGCGCCCAGCTACCCGTTCGCCCCGTTCCTGCGTGGGCTTCTGCTGGCCCTCGCTGCGGCTGCCATTGTCTGGAGCCTGCTCAACCTGCCTTGAATACAAACAGGGCGCCACATCGGGCGCCCTGTTTCAATTCAAGTCCGAGCCTCTGGAAGCTCAGTCCTTGAAGTTGTCGTGGCAGCCCTTGCAGGTCTTGCCCACTTCACCGAAAGCAGGACGAATCTGGTCCATGTCACCGGTTTTGGCCGCAGCCGCCAGCGCATCCGCCTTCTCGGCAAACATGTTCATGCCACCTTCAAACTTGTCCCAGTTCTGCTCAATCGCCGGCAGAGCGTCGGTATCACCTTCATAGGAACCTGCAATAAAACCTTCCAGCGGAAGCTTGCTCAGCTGAGCCACAATGTCTGCACGGCGTGCAAAGTCTTCTGCGTTGTAATCCTGTTTACCCTTGACCACTTCACCCATAGTACCGAAGTGCCATTTGACAGCACTGAACACGCCCTGACGGTATTTGATGGCGTCTTCCGCTTCCGCCGCCAGTGCAGCCGTGCTGCCCAGCGCCATAACCCCTGCCAATCCAAGCATTGCGATCTTTTTCATGTCGATTTCCCTTTTCATTGATGGTCTGATCGTAATTCTATATGAGCGCAACCTAATCCAACAAGTTCCCGCCTGACAGGGTATACTGGGCGCCCATTCAACAGACAATCCCTTTCCATGCAGACCTCTACCCTTTTCACCCTGCGACTGTTGATCCCCTTTGCATTGGGCTACTGGCTGTCCTACCTGTTTCGTGTCATCAATGCGGTGGTTGCCCCCGACATCATGGCTGAACTCGGTATCAGCGCGGCCACTCTTGGCCTTATTTCCAGCGCCTACTTTCTAACCTTCGCAGCCTGCCAGATTCCGCTGGGCATTCTGCTGGACCGTTATCAGACTCGAGATGTGGCATCCGCCCTGCTGTTGTTCGCAGCCGCCGGCAGCCTCACTTTCGCACTGGCCGAAAGCAGCCTGACACTCTGGATCGGGCGCGGCCTGATCGGCATTGGTGTCTCAGCCTGCCTGATGGCGGCATTCAAATGCTATACCAGCTGGCTCAAGCGGGAGCAGCTTCCCGCAATCAACGGCCTGCAGTTGACCAGCGGCGGACTCGGTGCACTCACGGCTACCGCCCCTGTCGAGTTTGCCCTGACGTTTACTGACTGGCGCGGCATTTTCATGGTGACAGCCGTACTCAGCATCATGATCGCCATTTTGGTGCGCGGGTGGATTCCGAAAACAGCGGTGGAAAAACCGTCTCAGGGCATTGTGGCCCAGCTAAGCCAAACCTGGGCCGTGGTGTGTACCCCGGCATTCTATCAACTGGCACCCGCCAGCATGCTGTCGCAGTCGGTCTTCATCGCGACCCAGTCTCTCTGGGCCGGCCTGTGGCTGCAGCAGGTCAGCGCCCTGAGCGCCAGTGCTGCTGCCGGCGTACTGTTTGTTTCAGCCGCCAGCATGGTCGCCGGATTTCTGCTGCTGGGATTGATTACCGGCCGCCTGAACCGGCTGGGCGTCAGCACTCCCAGCGTCAGTTTTATCGGCATGCTGTGCTTCACTCTGGCTTTGGTGTGGATTCAGCTTAATCCCGGTGATGCCAGCCTGCTGGCCTGGGCACTGTTCGGATTCTTCGGAACATCAGGTACATTGATGTTCGCAGGACTGAGCCAGCAGTTTCCGGTTGAGATCAGCGCACGGGTCAGCACCAGCCTGAACCTGGGCATCTTTTTGGGTGCATTCATTGTGCAATGGGGAATGGGGGCCGTGATCGGGCTCTGGCCATCAGAAGATGGCCAGCATTATCCTGCCGAGGCCTTTCGCTGGGCTCTTGGCGGCGCAACACTGCTGCAGGCGTCTGCCTTGGGCTGGTACCTGATCTGTCGCTGGCGAGAAGCCGATCAGTCCTCAAATGCGGCCAGCACCTGAGGCATCCAGGCACGGATTCGCTCTTCGCTCAGGCCATGCTCACCGTCCTCGTCCAGTGCCAGGCCCACAAAGTGCCGTTTGTCCTGAGTCAACGCCTTTGACGCTTCGAACCGGTAGCCTTCAACGGGCCAGGGCACAACCACTTCGCCCCCTGCCTCCTGCAACACCTCGTTGAGTGCTCCCATCGCATCCAGGAACCACTCACCATAGCCAAGCTGGTCCCCCAAACCAAACAGGGCGATCTTCTTGCCGCTGAAGTCCAGTGCCTGCAGGGCAGGCCAATGTTCGTCCCAGTCTTCCTGCAGCTCGCCAAAATCCCAGGTCGGAATACCCATGATCAGGTATTGATACTGTGCCATTTCGACCACGCCTTCGGTCGCAATATCATGCAGACGAATCTGTTCAGGCAACAAAGCCGCAATCTGTTCTGCAACCATTTCGGTATTGCCCGTGGTGCTGGCATAAAACAGGCCGATGGGGGTACTCATAACAGTTCTCGATTAATAGCCGCTTGTTGTGGGTATCCATACGCCCGCGGGATGGCATACGTCCTGTACATAAACGAAAAAGCAGCCCTGCGGGCTGCTTGATGGCACCTGGCGAATACTTATTTTTTATTGCCGGTCATGGCGTCCATGGAGCCCTGCGCCAGCTGCTGCATCGCCTGCTGCGCTGCGGTCAGGGCCTTCAGATTCTGCTCATTGGCCGCACGCAGGGTTTCTTCCAGCTCTTTGGCATAGGCCTGTTGCAGCTCGATCAGGTCATTCGGCGTCTTGCACTTCTGCAGTTCGCTGGTTTGCTGCATGGTTGCTTCGATGCAGGCCTTGGTGCACTCCATCTGCTGGCGGGTCAGTTCCTCCAGCATTTTGGTCTGGATGTTCACCAGATCACGGAAAGGTCCCATCGATTCGGTCATCTGCTTTGTCATATCCTGAAACATTGTCTGCCCCCTTGGCACTTGTTGTGAATACACATAATTAATCACTATAGACTGAAAGCCGCAAGTCTGGTGCGTTAGACTTAAGATTCAAATCAAGTTCCACTCTCAAACACGAGGTGTACCGATGCGCATGCTGCACACCATGTACCGGGTTACTGACCTGGAAAAATCGCTTTCCTTCTACACCGAAGTCCTCGGGATGCGTCTGCTACGCCGCAAGGACTACCCGGAAGGCCGTTTCACGCTGGCATTTGTCGGCTTTGGTGACGAGGCTGACAATACCGTCCTGGAGCTCACCCACAACTGGGACACCGATGAGTATGACCTTGGCACCGGCTATGGCCATATCGCCATCGAAGTGGATGATGTGTACGAGGCCTGCGACCAGATCAAGGCAAAAGGAGGACAGGTTGTGCGAGAGGCCGGTCCGATGAAGAACTCAACCTCAGGCACGATTCTGGCGTTTGTGCGCGATCCGGACGGGTACATGATCGAGCTGCTCAGCCCCCAGCGCGGGGACTGAGCCAGTAGCATCAGGTGCGGAATTGCGCCGTCATGCTTTGCAGTTCTGCAGCCAGCCGTGACAGTTCATGGCTGGCACTCTCGGTCTGGGTTGCCCCGGCTGCGGATTCCTGAGCGTTGTCGTTGATGGTCACCAGAGACCGGTTGATCTCTTCGGCAACGCTGCTCTGTTCCTCAGATGCACTTGCGATCTGGGCATTCAGATCGGTGATGCGCTTGACCGCTTCCGAAATCCGACGCAGCGCTTCACCGGCCTTCTCGGCCTGCTCGCCAGTCAGTTCGGCACGTTCCTGACTCACCTTCATCGCCGTAACCGCATCGCGGGTTCCCACCTGCAAGCGACCGATCACCTGCTGAATCTCTTCGGTTGACTCCTGGGTACGCTGGGCCAGTGAGCGAACTTCATCCGCCACCACGGCAAAGCCACGCCCCTGATCACCGGCACGAGCCGCTTCAATGGCGGCGTTCAGGGCCAGCAAATTGGTCTGTTCGGCAATGCCGCGAATCACATCGACCACACTGCCGATACTTTCACTGTCCTGCTCCACCACGGCTATCTGTGCCGCAACCTTGCGCACCTGGTCGACCAGATCACTGGTCGCACGAGACGCATCGACCACAACCCGGTTACCGGAATCAGCCTCGTCATGCGTGGATCGCGCTTCCTGATCCGCCCGTTCGGCACTGCCGGCCACTTCCTGCACGGTAGAGACCATCTCATTCATTGCAGCCGCTACCTGCTCTACCTCGGCACGCTGGCTGTTGATGGTCTGGCTGGAATGGCTGCTGATGCTGCTCATCTCTTCTGCTGCAGCCGCCAGCTGGGTCGTCGCACCGGAGATGTGCCCTACCAGGCTTTGCATCTGGGCCAGCATCTTGTTGAAGCTGCTGGCGATATGACTGAGTTCGTTGTCCCCCTCGATTTCGGCACGCAGACGCAGGTCAGAATTGGTGGCAACCGAATCCATCACATTCTGGAGCTGGTCCAGCGGCTGACGGATGGAGCGGTAAATCAGCAGCCCCAACAGCGCCAGCAGTACCACAATGACCGCAGACAGGGCGATCTGGAACGTGCGCTGACGCTCATACGCACGGCGCAGCTCCTGACGCATCTGATCCGCTTCACTCAGCTGCAGGTCAACCAGCTCTGCCACCTTTTCGCTGATCGGATCAACATCGGCGTACAGGTCGCCGTTAAAACCGTACATGTCACCGTAGGTCAGGCCGTTGAGGGTCTGCAGTCGCTCAATCAGCTTTTCGATCGCACTGTCCGCACGCTTGAGCAGACCATCAGCTTCCTGTACCAGCTCACGCTCCCGGGCGTTCAGATCGGTAGAAGTGTAATGTTGCCAGTCACGCTGAATATTTTCCCGGGCCCGGGTTACAACGGCCAGACCGTCCTCGGCCTTCATCAGACTCTTGTCGACCTTGTTGACCGTGTCGATGATGTTAACCGCATAGTTATCCGCCACGTTTTTCAGCAGCTCAAGCGGTACGATCCGATCCACATAGAGTCGATCAATCCCCTGGTTGGCCTTACCCAGCTCAATCAGTGAGGTGATCATGATGATGAGCAGACCGATGATCGGCAGCACCGATCCCAGCACCAGTTTGCTCCTGATGGTCATTCGTTTCAGCATTTCGGGCTCCTGTCAGGTGCACAGCAGAAGATTCAGGGCAGGTGCCGCTGAGTGATCTTTTCCTGTACAATAGACATATTAGAAGTGACTTATACGGATGAAAGTTCAAGTTCCAGCTCGTACTAAAGTAGAAGCATTATCTTGTACTATCAGTCCGGTCACAACTGTTGTATCCGTCTGCACACCCGATTCGGTGGAAGCCGTTGCAACACGACTTCCTGAAATGCATCAATAACGATGATGAAGGCATGGCTTCAATGAACAAATCTACCCTTCTTGCAGCAGCAGGCCTGCTGTTTTCCCTGCACACCACATCAGCACTGGCCGCCAGCGTCGACGCGGCCCAGCGCGCCATCGATGCCGGCGATTACGCCAAGGCTCTGTCCGAGCTGGAAAGCCTGGTCAAGAATCAGGACCCGGCTGCAATGAACCTTCAGGGCCAGATGTACGAAAACGGCTGGGGTGTTGAAAAGAACACTGACATGGCCCGCCGCTACTACGAAAGCGGTGCCCGACAGGGTCACCTGGAGAGCGTCAACAGCCTGCGTGCATTGAAGAACCGGGAATACAAGGTCGAATTCGACCGTCTGTTGCCCGCAGCTCAGGACGGTGACGGCGACGCTCAGAACCGCATCGGTGAGATGTATGAATTTGGTCAGGGCGTTGCACGCGACAATGACGAAGCCATCAAGTGGTACCGCAAGGCCGCTGACCAAAATGTGATCCCCGCCTGGCATAACCTGGGCCGCAGTTACAATTTCGGTACCGGTGTCGAGCAGGACTACGTTCAGGCCGAACAGTGGTATCGCAAGGCGGCCGAGCAGGGTCATATGGATGCCATGTTCTTCCTGGGCACGCTCTACTCCAACAGCCACGGACAGGACACCAGCGTTGACACCAATATTCTGGCCTATGCCTGGATGCACAACGCGGCTGAAATGGGCAACGGTACCGCCCGCGCCATCGAAGCACGCCTGCTGATGAAGCTGGATGAGTCACAGCTGGAAGAAGCCCAGTCTCTGGCCGAGCGCTACAAGGCCAAGTTCGTCACGCCATTCAAGTAATTCCATTGCCCCTGCCAGCATCGCTGGCAGGGTTTCACCCCGATCCCCCGCTGGTGCTACAATCCATCGCCAACTCAACCGATGGATCCGGACATGCCGATGCACCGACCCTTTGCTCAAGAATTTACCGACACCCGCCCGGCCACTCTGGTCAGACGCCTGCTGGCCATGGTGTATGATGCCTTGCTGGTGATTGCGATCTGGATGATTGTAGGTGGGGTCGGTGTAATGTTGAACGAGGGCGAAGCGATCAGTGCCCAGACCAATTCAGCGGCGGCGGTCGCCCTGTTCAACTCGGCACTGTTTTGTATCACCTTTCTGTTTTTTGGCTTTTTCTGGACCCGCAATGGCCAGACACTGGGCATGCTCGCCTGGCGCCTGCGGGTTCAAACACTGGAAGGTGGCCGCCTGAGCTGGAGCAAGGCGCTGATGCGATTCCTCTGCGCCATCCCGTCCCTCGGCCTGTGCGGTATCGGCCTGTTCTGGATACTGTTCACCGATGAGCGACTGAGCTGGCATGATCGCTGGTCAGGCAGCTGTATTGTTCAATTGCCCAAACCCGCACCAAAAAAACCGTAATCGAGCTGAAGCCTTTAACCCGCTCGACGCAGCAGCCAGCCGCCTGCCGCCATGCACAGCAACACCGGCAGCACCACCGCGATGAAGGGCGGGAAGCCAAACACGGTACTGGCCGGGCCAAGCAGATCCTGTGCAAACTTGAACAGCAGCCCGAACACAACCCCGGCAATCACCCGCTGGCCGACGGTCACGCTGCGCAACGGTCCGAAAATGAATGAAACACCGATCAGCACCAGTGCCAGAATCGCCAGCGGCTGCAGCAATTTGGTCCAGAACGCCAGCAGATAGGTATCCGCATTGACTCCCTGGGCCTGTAGATAACTCGAATAGGACCAGAGGCCACTGATTGGCAGGTCCACAGGCTCAACCACGATCACCGACAGAAGATCGGGCGTAAGTCCGCTTTTCCAGGACTCCTGAGATTGCTGCGACGCCTGAGTACGCCCTTCCATGAACTCTGTCCTGCTGACATTCTGTAACTGCCATCGATCGGACTCATAGTGTCCAATACGCGCATAGCTCGCTTCAGCCAGCTGACGGGACTCATCAAACCGATAGCGCGTGACGCCATGAATCACACCCCCCGGCTCTACCGCATTGATGTGAATGAAGAGGCGGTCTTCACGGTGCCATATGCCGTAACGGGAGCTCAGCGCACCACCACCTGCCTGCGCCAGCGCTTTCAGACTCTGGGCACGCTGCTCGGTATAGGGCGCGATGAACTGACCCAGTACCAGCGCGAACAACGCCAACACCAGCACCGGCTTGAACACTGCCACAAGAATGCGTCGGGTCGAAAAACCCGCCGCCCGCATGACGGTGAGCTCACTGTGGCTGGCCAGCATGCCCAGCCCGATCAAACAGCCCACCAGACTGCTCAAGGGGATGAACTCATAGATCCGACGCGGCGTGGTCAACATCAGGTATTCGAGCACCCCCGCAAAGGTAAAGTGCTCATCGATATCATCCAGTTGATCGAGCAGTGCCGATACAAGGTCCAGCCCGACCACCACCAGCAGCACAGCCAAAATGGCTCCAATAACATGACGGGCGATGTACCACTCCAGCTTCATCATGCGGATTTCCTCCAGCTGACGTGCGGCAGACACTTGCGGACACGATTGAACTGATGGCCCCAGAAACGTTCCGCCAGAATCAGATTGGCGGCCAGCGCCAGGAAGATCGCATGCACCAGCCACAGCAGCCACACGCCCACCTCTCCATCCTCAACGGTTGAACGCGCACTGGTCAGCAGTGAAAGGTAGAGCAGATACAAAACAATGGAAGGAATCAGTTTGGCAAAACGGCCCTGACGTGGGTTGGTTCGACTCATCGGCACCGCTATCAGTGTCACGATAAAGGCCAGCACCGGCAGGGACAGGCGCCAGTGCAGTCGGGCCTGCTCCCTCGGCTGCGTACTGTCCAGCAGGGCCAGCGTCGGCTGTGCATCCAGTTCTGTCACTTCTCGCGCCAGCTCCGCTTCGGGCAGGCTTATACCGTATTCCCGGTAGCCGGTGCGGGTGTATTCTGCCGAGCCGGGAACACCGTCAAAGCGATAGCCCTGTTTCAACACAAGAAAGCGGCCACCATATTCCGGCAACATGACGCGCTCGGCCTGCTCAGCCAGCAGGACCACCGGCTCACCGTTCTCGTTGCGTTGCGCAATGAACACCTCACGCAGGTTACCGCTTTCGCTGTCAAAGGATTCGGCATAGGTGACCTGTCGGCCGCCCGTCTGAGACTGGAAACGCCCCGGTGTCAGCAGTTCCAGTTCGCTTTTCGATTCCTGCACACTGAAGATCTCCTCCGACTTGGTAGCACCCAGGGGGGCAAGCCAGAGCGTCATCACCGCCACCAGCAGTGCCACCAGCGAAGCAGGCCCCAGGGCATAGAGCACCAACCTTTTTTGACTGATGCCACAGGCCCTCAGCACCACCATTTCGCTGTCGAGATAGAGACGCCCGAATGCCAGCAGGATGCCGAGGAACAGCCCCAGCGGCAGCAAGAGTTCAAGGAAACCGGGGATACGCCAAAGCAGAACCCAGAAAACAAAGGCCGCATCCAGCTTGCCGGTCGCGGCATCGGCGAGATACTTGATCAGGCGCGCACTGGTGATAATCAGCAGCAAGACAGAGGTAACAGCCAGTGTTGAAATCAACGCCTCACGGGCGAGGTAACGGAAGATAATCAAAACAGATTCCCTTTCACCGCCATGGTTTCCAATCGGAGAAATGGTTTATAGTGCGCGTTGGATCTAGCTATGAGCTGCGCGGCACAACGTTCGGCACCAGACCGGTTCCATCACCGGGATGCCTGACATCAAGCAAGCCCCGCATTATCACCCAATCAGTCTGCAATGTCTTGTACGGAGTCGTCATGGATTTTGAGATTATCAACGGCAGTGTCGAAACACTGGAAACCGAATGCATCGTGGTTGCACTGGAAGCCGAGGGTAAACTCTGCCCCTCCGCACAGGCGATCGACACGGCTGCCAACGGCTACCTGAGCGACCTGATCAACAGTGGCGACATCAGTGGCAAGGCCAGTGAACAGCTGCTGCTGTTCAAGGTACCCGGCATCAAGGCCAATCGTGTCCTGCTGGTGGGCTTGGGCAAGCCCGAGGAACGCAAGGATCGTCACTACCGCAAACTGATCAAGGGCATCACCGCCACCCTGAAAAAGTCGGGCATCGGCTCAGTGCTGTTTGCACTCGATGGCTGTGCCAGCGAGCAGGACGATGTGTACCGCGAAACCCGCCAGCTGGTGGAGTGGATCTCGGCTGACTTCTATCAATACGACGAGACCAAGAGCAAGAAAGCCGATCCGATCAAGCTTGAGCACATCATGATCAAGCTTGACGAAGAGTATATTGAGCTGGGCGAAGGCGCCCTGCTTGATGGCGTGGCCATCGCCAACGGCGTTGATACAGCCCGCGAAGTGGGCAACCTGCCGGGCAACATCTGCACGCCTGTCTATCTGGCCGAACGGGCACAGGCGCTGGCGGAAGAGTTCGATGAACTGAAGGTCAGTGTGCTGGATGAAGAGCAGATGGCCGAGCTGGGCATGAACGCACTGCTGGCTGTTGGCAAGGGCAGCGCCGAGCCTTCGCAGCTGATCGTGATCGAATACCGCGGTGGCGAGGACGGCGAAAAGCCCCACGCACTGGTCGGCAAGGGCATTACCTTTGACACTGGCGGCATCAGCCTGAAGCCCGGTGCCGGCATGGACGAGATGAAATTCGACATGTGCGGTGCAGCCAGCGTACTCGGCACCATGGAAGCGCTCGCCGAAATGCAGCTGCCGATCAACGTGGTCGGGGTTATCGCTGCCGCCGAGAACATGCCGGGCAGTCAGGCTACCAAGCCGGGTGACATCGTCACCACCATGTCGGGGCAGACCGTTGAGATCCTCAATACCGATGCCGAAGGGCGTTTGGTTCTGTGCGATGCGCTGACCTATGTCGGCCGCTTCGAACCCCAGTCCGTAGTCGACATCGCAACCCTGACCGGTGCCTGCATCATCGCCCTGGGCCATCAGGCCACCGGCGTTCTGTCCAACAACGAATCATTGGCAACCGCTCTGCTGGAGGCCGGTGAATACGCCGCCGACCGTGGCTGGCCGCTGCCGCTGTGGGACGAATTCCAGGAGCAGCTGGACTCCAACTTTGCCGATATCGCCAACATCGGTGGCCGTCCGGCCGGCACCATCACCGCAGCCTGCTTCCTCTCTCGCTTTACCAAGGAGTACAACTGGGCGCATCTGGACATCGCCGGCGTGGCCTGGAACAGCCATGGCAAGGAAAAGGGCGCGACCGGTCGCTGTGTACCCATGCTGTGCCAGTATCTGCTGGATCTGGCCGAACAGGTTGAGATCGACGAGCACGATCACGACCACGGGGAATAAGCGTGTCCCGCGCAGACTATTACATTCTGCCGGACACCGAACCCGAGAGCCGGGCGGCCTTTCTGTGCCGCCTGTGCGAAAAAATCCTCGGGCTCGGCATGCGCGTGTTCATCAGTACCGAGCATGAAACAGCGGCACGCCAGCTGGATCAGCAGCTGTGGACAGCGCGTCCACAGAGTTTTGTACCCCATGTTCTGCTGGGTGGACTGCCCGCCTCACCGATCGAAATCGGCTGGGGTGAGCAGCTGCCGGATCACCGTGAAGTATTCATCAACCTGTCTGCCCGGCTTCCCGATACCGCATTCGAATTCGAACGCATTGTCGAGATCGTCATTCAGACACCCGAGGTGCTGGCCGCAACCCGCGAGAACTATGCGCGCTGCCGCGAGCACGGACTGGAGCTGCATCGCACCGATATGCGTCAACGGGGCTGAGTTGCCTATACTGCATCCGTGACACAAGGAGCCCTGCCGGATGAAAAAGCTGCTCACCTTCCTGCTGTTGTTGATCCTTGCGGGCATGGCCCTTTACTGGTTCAACCGCCCCAAGCCCATTGAAGTCACACTGACCTCCGTTGAAACCGGCGTTGTGGAACAGCTCGCCGCCAACAGCCGCGCCGGCACCGTGCGTGCCTGCCGCCGTTCTCGCCTGTCGATGCCTCAGGGTGGTCGCGTCGAGCGGCTTCTGGTTGACGAGGGCGATCACGTGGAACAGGGGCAGCCACTGCTTGAACTCTGGAATGCAGACCTCAAGGCACGTCTTGAAGAAGTTGCCGCCACGTTGAAGGCCCGTGAGATTCATACGGCAGCGGTATGCCATTCCGCCGCATTGGCACAGCGTGAGGCTCGTCGTACCGAGACCCTGGCCCACGACAGGCTAGCCTCGGACGAGCTGCTGGATCAGCGCCAAACCGAAGCACGTCGCTCAGCACTGGCATGCGAAGAGGCTCAGGCACTGACAGATCAGGCCCGCGCCACGCTCAAACTGCACCAGGTATTGCTCGATAACACCACCCTGAAGGCCCCCTTTGGTGGGGTGATCGCCGAGGTCAATGGCGAGGTGGGCGAGTACGTCACCCCCTCCCCGCCCGGCGTCCCTACACCACCTGCCGTGGACCTGATCGATGACAGCTGCCTGTATGTGCGTGCTCCCATCGATGAAGTTGAGGCCGCACGGCTGGCGGTGGGTCAGCCGGTGCGCATCACGCTGGACGCCTTTCGCGGCCGCAGTTTTGCCGGCGAACTGACACGTATCGCCCCTTTTGTGTCTGAATTGGAAAAACAGGCCCGCACCGTCGATGTGGATGTTCGCTTCACCCCACCACCCACCGATGCCCACCTGCTGGTCGGATACAGTGCCGATATTGAAGTGATCATCCAGCAGCACGCAGACGTGCTGCGTGTGCCGACTGAAACCCTGCTGCAGAACAACCGAGTACTGCGCTATGACGACGACAGCGGCACCCTGCAGGCCGTGCAGCTCAAGACAGGGCTGGGCAACTGGACCTGGACCGAAGCGGTCGAGGGACTTGAGGCAGGCGACCGCATTCTGCGCTCACTGGACAGCGGGGCGGGCGATGGCGCCCGGGTGGTACCCGCGCCATGATCCGGTTGCAGCAACTGTGTAAGCGTTACCAGCTGGGGGACGAACCGGTACAGGCGCTGGACCATGTGGACCTTGAGATCGAAGCCGGTGAATACCTCTCCGTCATGGGCCCCTCCGGCTCCGGCAAGTCCACCCTGCTGAACATGCTGGGACTGCTGGACACCCCCGACAGCGGACACTACTGGCTCGACGACACGGACATGATGACGCTGAAAGAGGAAGCTCGAGCCGCCGAGCGCAACCGTCGCATCGGCTTCGTGTTTCAGGCCTACCATCTGATTGACCGTCTGACGGCCCGCGAGAACATTGAACTGCCACTGGTGTTGACCGGCACCGAGCCGTCCGCGCGCCGGCCACGGGTGGACGAACTGCTCACGCGACTGGGACTGGAGCGCCACGCCAACCACCTGCCCCATCAGCTTTCCGGCGGCCAGCGCCAGCGTGTCGCCATCGCCCGTGCCGTGATCCGCAAACCCGGCCTGCTGTTGGCGGACGAGCCCACCGGCAACCTCGACAGCCACTCGGGACAGGATGTGATCGAACTGCTGGAAGAGCTGAACGAGGACGGCATCACGCTTGTGATCGTCACCCACGATGCCGCCGTGGGGCGGCGTGCGCGGCGCAGGCTCTGGATGCAGGACGGCCGTCTGCTGAAGGATGAGCGAGATGCGGGCCACTGATCTGATCCGATTCAACCTGCGCCTGCTGACGGGGCAATGGTTTCGTACGTTGATGACCCTTCTGGCTACAGCCGTCGGTGTCTCGGCCGTACTGCTGTTGACCGGCATGGGGGAAGGCGCGCGCCGCTTCGTACTGGAGGAGTTCAGCCTGTTGGGCAACGATGTGCTGATCGTGCTGCCGGGGCGCAAGGAAACCACCGGGGGCCTGCCGCCACTGACCGGCGAAGGCACACGCGATCTCACGCTGGATGATGCCCGAGCGGTACTGGGACTGCCGGGCGTAAAGGCTGTCGCTCCGCTGGTCGTTGGGCTGACACAGGCGGAAGCCAACGGTCGCAACCGGGAATTGATGGTGGTCGGCACCAGTGCGGCATTTTTCCAGATTCGTCAGCTCAGCGCCGCCCAGGGGCGTCTGCTGCCCGCGCTGGAACTGGAGCGGGCCGAGCCGGTGTGTGTCATCGGCCAGGGCGTGCGAGAGGACCTGTTCGACCAGACACCGGCGCTGGGTCGCTGGCTGCGCACCGCTGACCGACGCTGCCGCGTCATTGGGGTGCTGGAAAAGCGCGGCGTTTCCCTCGGAACGGACATGAGCGAAGCGGTGATCATCCCGGTCGCCAGCGCAGATCGGAA
>Ga0209345_10001999_pt1 | contig 23391 bp, 36 predicted proteins | sample Cruoilmetagenom7_FD_187294 | JGI IMG/M metagenome (GOLD analysis project Ga0209345, IMG submission 187294) | Oil polluted marine microbial communities from Coal Oil Point, Santa Barbara, California, USA - Sample 7 (SPAdes) (version 2) | ecosystem: Environmental > Aquatic > Marine > Oil seeps ...
GGTCATTTTTTCTGTACCAGTCAAAATCCTTCTTTGGATCATCCTCATTTTTAGGATCCACACCATTATTCAATTGTTGTGATAATGATTTTCTAGGAGTTAAACTATCCACAAACTCTTTTGCAGCCTCCATATCATTAGTTGCCATTTTAGTTAAGGATGCAACTTGATTCTCCTGGATCAATTCTTTGCTTTTTGCATTAGCAACAAAATCTGTCACAGCTGCTTCAGCTTGAGTTTGCAATTTTGCTTCAGCTGCAGTTAATTTTGTATTTAAATCTGTGTTTTTGTTGGTAAGGTTTTTAACTTCTGTAAGGAAGTTTTCCTCAGTAGCATTTTCGGCATCGATTTCAATACCAGCAACCGCAAAAGCGGCAATAAATTGAGCGATAAGTTTCATATCTTCAGGTTCTTGATTATTATTATTTTCAATTGAGTTTGTAATTTGATCTTGATAGAAATTAAATACAGCTAATGGATCAGTAGCATTATCAGGAGATTTTTTAATCACCTTACTTTTTGTAGTTTTACCAACCAGTTTAAGTCGTTTAGCTTCATCCGCTTTGATGTAATGATCTAAACCATCCATCCACTTAGCTTTAATCTTTTTACTAGATAAACCAGTACGTTCTGCTAAGATGTTCACTAGGTCATCTTCATAACCTTCAATCGTATCAGCAGCATTTCTAACTTCAGAAGCAGTTCCATAACCAATCCCTTTTGCGCTATGATTCATGATTCTGGCCATATTGCCCATTTCAAGATCATCAACCGGAATAGCCATTGCAATTATACTTCCCATTGAAGCAGCCAATCCATCTATCTTTCCAGTAATCTTAAATTCATTCCCATCAGCAGCTTCTTTAATATGGTTATAAACAGGGATTCCTTCAGTAATAGAACCTCCATATAGATTAACAATATCAATGTGAATGTGCTGATTGCTTTCTTTAAGCTCATTAAAATCTTTAATGAACTGAGATGCAGAAAATGAATATTCTCCATTATAAAAAGAAATACTACCGGTAAGCATCATAGTAGCTTTACCATTAGTTCCTTTGTTAATTACTGTGAAGTTTTTTGACATTATTGCTTCTAATTTCTAAGCAAAAGTCATTCGGTTTCTCTGAGAAAAAAAATACACTATCAAAAAACCTTATTATTTCATAGGTTTTTTATAAGAAATCATTATAAATTTTAAACAAGCTTTTTTCATCTGCATATTATAGGTGCAAATTTGTGCTATGGCACGAAGAACTAAGCAAGAAAATGAAAAAAGGAAACAATGGGCTAAAGATGAATTTTTACTCAAGGATCTAACGGGTAAAGAAATTGCTAAAAAAGTAGGAATTACCCAAAAGACATTCAGTAAATGGAGAGCTGAAGGAAAATGGGATGATTTAAAAGCAGCTACCATTATTTCTAAACCACAACAACTAGCCCTATTGTATGAGCAAATAAACGAGCTCAACACCTCTATAAAATCTAGACCACAAGGTGAGCGCTTTGCTGATTCAAAAGAAGCAAGTACACTTATCAATCTTACTAAATCGATTCAATACCTCGAGGGTGATCTTGGCTTATCTGAAATTATCAATGTATCAGTACCCTTACTAAAATATATCAAGTCAATTAATTATGAAGATTCTCAAAAATTAAAAGGCTATTTCGACAGCTTTATAAGTGATAAGATCAGTGGGAACAATTAGAAAACATACCGATCGTGATGCCATAAAAAAATGGGAACAATTCTCCAAAGGATTTGCTACACCCATTAGTGAAGATTTAATCGAATCTGCAAAAGAGAAAATTGATCGAACTCAAAAACTATTAGGAAACTTTGAAAAATTCTGTTATTACTATTTTCCTAAAATAACCAAAGCTAAGTTTGCAAAATGGCATAAGAAATTCACCAAACATTTAATTGAATCTAAATTCAACATCAATATTGCAGTAGCAAAAGTTTGTCGTGATATGGCCAAGAGCTCTGTCACAGTTTTACTTGTAATATTTATGTATTACAATGGCCAGTTTAGATCACTAGGTCTATTTTCTCATAACTATGATAATGCAGAAACTCTTTTAAAACCCATTAAAACGGCATTAGAAAAAAATGAATTGCTGATTCGCGACTTTGGATCAAAACAAAGTTTAGGTAATTGGACCTCTGGAAGTTTTACAACAAATGATGGGGTGAGCTTTAAAGCCTTTGGAGCAGGACAAACTCCAAGAGGAAGTAAAAATGATGAGTCCGATCGTTTAGACTTTTTAATCTTCGATGACTTTGATCATCCAGAGGTGTGTATGAATCCGGAACGATTGGATAAAAACTGGAAATTTGTCGAAGGAGATTGTTTTGGAGCCTTGCACGTAACGGGTAAAAAATGGGTCATATTTCTTAATAATAAAATTGCTGAAGATTGCATCATTCAAAGAATGTGGGACAAATGCCTTAGAGAGTTTCCTGATGCATTTCTTACTACCATCAACTTAACAGACGGAGAAGGAATATCCATGTGGCCTGAGGCATATTCTGATCAAGAATGTAAAGAAATGATTGCCTTGGTAGGAGATGAATCGGATACAGAATATTTTAACAATCCTTCAGAAAAAGGAAAAGAGTTTTTAAAAGAATGGTTCCAGTATAAAAAACTACCTCCACTCAACCAATATAAACATTTAGTAGCTTATTTAGATGGTGGATTTAAAAAGACTAAAAGTAGTGATACCAAAGCACTAATATTATTAGGTTTTATGAATGGCGAATATCATCTACGTAAATGTTATGTAGAAAATGTGACCATTGGTTCCATGATTGCTTGGCATTATGATTTAGATGAGTTTTTAATAAGTAAAAATGCAACTGCAGTTTGGTGGATGGAAGAGGTATTTCTATTAAGTCTATTACATGATCATTTTGATGCTGCAGTAGAAAAATATACCTACCGAATCCCTATGAAAGGAGATAAACGAAGCAAGCCTGATAAGGACCTTCGAATATCAAATACCGCAGGTTATTTTGAAAGAGGAAAATTCTGGTTAGATGAATCCTTAAAAAATGACAGATACGCAAATAGACTTATCCAACAATATTTAAAATTTAAAAGTGGAGTACGTAACAATGAAAAGGATGGTCCTGATGCTGTAGAAGGAGCTATCTATTTATTAAACGAAATGGCTAGAGATGCTACTGGAAGCCTTGGCGTTGGAACGAGTCGTAAAAACAAATTTAAAATATGAGCACATTTATAACAAAACCGGATTATGCTGTACACATTCGAAACAACCGTTTGGATGGTATTGTGGACTTTGATGATAGTCTCCTGGACAAAGCAGAGCTCAGAGCAATTAAAGTAATGAAAAGTCATTTAAATGCTCGATTCAATGTTGAAGAGATTTTCAATAAAGAGGATGGAGCAAGAGATGAAGCTGTACTAGGATATTGTTTAGATATCACACTTTATTATTTATATAGAATGGCCAATCCGAGAAAAGTTCCAAACTATCGAAAGGAAGCTTATATGGATGCTATGGATTGGCTTGATGGTGTTAAAGAAGGAAGTATCAATCCTGATGGCTTACCTCTTTCATTGGATGAAGATGGTAAAAATACAAAAGCCGAATTCCGATATGGAAGTATGGCAAAAAGAACCAATCACATTAGTTAATTATGGCAAAGTCAAGTACACATAGTAAAATAGGAAAAAAATATACTGCATACTCAGGTACTGTAAAAACTGCAGGTACTCGAATGTCAAGTCAAGATATTAGCAATTGGGTTCGTGCGATCAATTCAGCAAGAAGTATCACCAATCCAAAACGTCGAATGTTATTAGACCTATATGATAATATAAAAATCGATGGCCACCTGGAGAGTGTAATGGAAAAAAGAACCATTTCAGTCATTAATAAAAAACTCATTTTTACCGAAAAGGACAAACAAGGTGAAGACAATGAGTTCATGCGTGATATGGTTTTAAACACACCTTGGATGCGTAAACTTCTAAAGGAATCTATGAATGCTATTTATTATGGCCATTCATTAATTGAGTTGATTCCTAAAGATGGAATGATTGACGATGCTGTTTTAATTCCAAGAATGAATGTCGTGCCTGAAAAAGGATTTTTAATGCAGGATATCGGGACTCCAGATAAAGGTGACTTTTACCGTGAAGAAACATTTCAATATTACAATTATTTAATTGAAGTAGGAGGTCCAAAGGAATATGGAAAATTAATGACTGCAGCACAATACGTAATTTATAAACGTGGTGGCTTTGGAGATTGGGCACAATTTGCTGAAATGTTTGGGTCTCCTTTTAGAGTTGGAAAGTATAATAAATACGATGATGATGTTCGTAAAAAATTAGAAAATTCTTTAGAACAAATGGGATCAGCTCCTTGGGCAACTATTCCGGAAGGAGCTTCAATTGAGTTTATAGATAATAACAATACTGGAAAAAGTGATGTTTTTAATAAGCTGATTGATTTCTGTAATAGTGAACTATCAAAGTTATTTGTGGGTCAAACCATGACTACAGATGATGGTTCCAGTAGATCACAAAGTGAAGTGCACAAAGAAGGTGAGGAAGATATCAATATGAGTGATATGATCGAGCTTGAATTTATGCTTAACTGGCAATTTGTACCTAAACTTAGAAACATTGGATATCCAATTCCTGAAGGGACAATTTCTTTTGATCAAACGAAAGCACTTTCAATGTTAGATCGAATTAAAATCGACATGGAAGTATCTTCAAGAGTCCCTTATCCAAAAGAGTACTGGTATAAAACCTATGGTATTGATAAGCCTACAGATGAAGAAATAGTAGAATGGGAAAAACAACAAAATTCAAAACGGGAAGGCCCTCCAGTGCCACCGGAACCCAATCCGAAAAAAAAAAAGGAAGCGCCAAAGAATGAAGTGATCATTCAGCAAATTACTCATGTCACTAATGCATATTCTCCTTCAACAGAAGATGAGGATTACATCAAGAGCTTCTATGATAAATCAGTTACCTATTCACCTAAAAGACTTCAAAAGGAACTTAAAAAATTAACAGCTGCTATTCGTAAAGATTTTCCTGTCAATGCAGGTTATATGCAACCTGATTATATTGCCGGTGCAATGCTTGAATTAAACATCAATCGATTTGGTTTTAATAAAACAGTTGCGCAAGTAATAGAACTCAACAAAGCATTAGCCATTGATGAAGGCTACGGGGCTTTTAGAAAGCGTGCTGTTGAGATTATGGGTAAGTTTGATAACTACCTGCAGACAGAATATAACGATGCGATTGCAACGGCTCAAAATGCCTCCAGCTATATTCGCCAAATGGCTCAAAAAGATCTTTATCCATACTGGAGATATGAAACAGTAGGAGATGATAAAGTACGCTTATCACATGATGCATTGGATGGTAAAATATTTAATATTAATGACAAAGCTTCAAGAGGATTGATTCCTCCAAATGAACATGGCTGCCGTTGTTTTAGAACCGTGCTTCGTTCCTCTGAAGTAAAGAAAAGTCAGGTTAGTAGTTTTGCTTCAGCTAAAAAGGCCCTTGGAAAAGATTTTGATTCCATGAAAGAAAACGGGTTCCTAGTTAATCGGGGTGAAACTCTCGAGGTATTCGATTTAAATAAAACCTATATCAGTAAATTACCTAAAGGAGCTGTGCCTGAAACATCAACTGTTGATTATACTTTGTATGGACTTCAAACAATAGCTACTATTCGAAAGGCTAGAAAACTTAAAAATATAAACATTAATAAAACAGATACTCCTGCTAAACTTTTAAAAGCTTTTGATAAAAAGAAAGTGAAAGCTGGAGATCATGATGTGAATATTTTAAAAGACTATTCCGGAAGAGAGATCGCCATTAATTTAAATACCTTTAAAAAGCATTTAAAAGGGAAATATATTACCTCTTTTCAAAGAGATAAAATATGGAATAATGTAAAAAATGTATTGTTGTCTCCAGATGAAGTGTACTTAAACAAATATGCAAATAAATTACAATACACTTATTTGAAATTTTATAATGATCAGGTAATGGTTGTGATCGTGAAAGTGAATAAAGAAACAGGAATGGAAATTACAACCTGGTATTTGAGTGATCTTCCTGAAGAAAAAATTAGAAGTGGAATCCTTATAAAATAGGAGAACCTTTAAATAGAGCTTCCCGAGTGGGTTATTTATACGATACAGTCTCCTGCTCTTGATCCTTTATTATTAAGCTCTATTTAAAGGTACAGTACAAATATACAAAAAATGAGCCAAAAATATCCACATCCATTTAGTAAGGTAGCAAAGGACTTTCGTAGGTTTAGAAAGGACCTTCCTGAAGTGGTAAGTAATATTGCGCTGAATGATTTTGTGCATAATTTTAAAAGGCAGGGATATGTAAATCAAAATGGTGTGTTTATTCCCTGGAAAGGAACTAAGAAAAAAGCACGTAGAACCTTAGGTAGAAAAAGCAAAGGAATTTTAATTCGTTCGGGAAGATTAATGAGAAGTATGCGAACTGCAGCTCGCTATAATGAAGCTCGTGTAGTTTCAAACTTGCCTTATGCAAAAGCGCATAATGAAGGTGTAAGTGAAACTGTAAAAGTTAGATCCTATAAACGTAATCGATATGGAAAAAAGGAAGAAAAATATAAAACTCGATCAGGAAGATCTCGCACAAAAGTAGTTAATGTGAAAAAGGGCTCTGGTGTAGTTAAACAACATAATCGTAGAATGAAGCTCGATCGAAGGCCTTTTATGATTACAAGTAAAACTATCCTGAAAGAAACCGAAAAACACGTATTTAATGAACTCGATAAAATCTGGAATAAATTATGATACTATCAAACTTTTATGAAGCCTTAATACAACGATTTGAAGATAAGAATATCGGAAATGAATATTTTGATATCTGGAATGATCAACTCTATCGAAATGATAATAAAGAGGATAACCTGTTCTTTAACTATCCTGCTATCTTTTTACAATGGGATCCTATTGAATGGGAAACTTTAGGAAAAAGAAAACAACAAGCTGAGTCTACCTTTAATTTAATCATTGCAAGTGAATCATTGCATGAAACTGGATCCATCGAGGAACCTGAAGAAAGAGGACGAGGCCTTGAACATTTAATTCTATTAGATAATGTATTTGCAGCACTCCAGGGTTTTAATAAATCTTATGAAGATGGGAGTGCTTTTGGGAGTATTTCCCGAACTGGAACCGCTTATGATCATGAAGCTTCAGGCGGTCCCATTATAGCACATATATTGCCTTTTAAATGTCGATTGTTAGATATAGCTGCTCAGCGAACTTTCGTTACTAGAAATCCAGAGTTTGATAATACAGTAGATGTTGATAGTGATATATGATTTTACTCTTTAGCTATCTCAATTAGAATTTTGAATTCTTCAGGTGAAATATTTGCATCTTTCTTTGCGTACTCCTTATCATGTAGTGTGATAAAATCTGTACCTTCACAATGACCTACATATTCTATGTATTTCTTTAATAATTTCTTATAATTAATACTATTCGCCATAATTTTAAACTCTGTGAAATATTATTTGCTCAATGGTAGATGGATGCTTAAAATACTTTTTAGCTAACTTATTATACATCCATTTGTAAGTATATTTTTGTACACCAAATTCCATGACATTGAGTTTACCAAAGTCATTACGAATCGCTTCATACATTTTTTTTGTAGATTCTTTTACTGGCATAAGGCTAAATTAGTATATTCTTTAGGATTTTAAAAGTTCTTGTAATTCCTTTGTAATAGCTTCAGATTCGATTGAAGCTATTTTAGATCCTGGTACAATGATAATTGTTGCTGTTTGATCATTCTCAGATACTAATTCAATAGGATCTCCTAGATTACCTTTTGTGTGCACTGCAGCATATTCTACATTCTTAATAATTACGATTTGATTTGACATAGTTTTTATTTATTTGTTAATTATGTAAACTCATAAAACTCGTTGTCTCCTTTGATTGTGGTCATAAAAGGAAAATCAGCTTTATCTATTTTTTGTATTTGATTCATCAGAACTTTAGAGCCTGTAAAAACCACATTTCTAAAACCCTTATTTTCTATTTGCAAAGTCAAGTATTTTGTTCCTGGTGTTTGAGTTGAGTCTTTAATTTTAAAATCAAGTACTATTATTTCAGTATTTAAAATTCGTCCTATTTTTATTTTATCTCCTGTAAATGACGAAATTTCAGGAGCTATATTAAAATCACTAAATTTCTTCATTCGGTAATAGTTTTTTAATTAAATGATTCGAATCACAATGTTTTGCCCAACCTAAATAAGAAGCTGTGGAAGCTTTATTAGGGTTGCTTTTCAGCATACGTGCAAAATTCTTTTTAATACTCTTACGAAGCTTCGTGTGCGTATGAAAATGAACATAACCCACAAAGTCAATACCCCGAGATTGAACAGGAAAAATTTGATAATTGCCCTTTACGTCTAGTTTTAAATTGGATTTTAAATAGATTTTAATATCATTTAAAAGGGCATGCAAGTAAGGTTTGTTAGATGCTAGTATAACGATATCATCTGCATATCTGAAGTAGTATTTTACAGCCTTATCTTCTTTGATCCAATGATCAAAATAAGTTAAATAGAAATTAGCAAAGGTTTGGCTCAAATAATTCCCAATAGGTAGTCCTGGAGCACTCTCGATAATTTCATCTAACAACCAAAATAAATCTGAGTCTTTAAACTTCTTTCGAAGTAAGGATTTTAAAATATTATGATCAATATTAGGGTAGAATTTAGTAACATCGAGTTTTAAACAGTATGTTGTTTCAGAAATATTTTTAAGTGCTAGTTTTAATTTATCTGAAGCTTGATGTATTCCTTTTCCTTTGATGGAGCTATATGTATCTGCAGTAAAACACCTGATAAAAATAGGCTCTAAAATATTCATAATTGCATGATGCGTGATTCTATCAGGAAAGTAAGGCAACCTGTACACATTGCGCTCTTTTGGCTCATATACTTTGAAAACTTGATACGATGATGTTTTAAATGTTTTTACCTGGAGCATTTTTTGAAGCTTCAAAAGATTAGCTTCTTTATTCTTGTTATGAAGAATCACACCATAACGAGTAGATTTTCCTTTTTGAGCATTTTCATCTGCTAATCTAAGATTATCGATGTCTGTAATTAAGTGATATAAATTTCCTATTCTTTTCATTTGCCTTATTAAGTAGGTCACCTTCCATTGGGTACCAATGCCCTTTTTAATGTTGTTATTTTTTGCTTTGTTAGCAAGGTCTGTAATGCAATAATTTTATAAGATGGGCGCTGACGTTCGAGTTCGTATTCCAGTTATCGTAGTTGTTATACGAGAAACTGACACCCGAAGGAGAACTACAGCAACGGCATTACACAACCCTAATTATTATTCTATCTTTCTTTCATAAACCATTATATCCTTGTATAATTCAGGGAACGTTTCGGCTATATGTTCAGCTGCTTCACTCGATTCTGAAACGAGGCGGGCGCCGACGCCCGAGATCGTAGCCCAGCGATCGTAGTCGAGAAACGAGAAACCGACACCCGAAGGAGAACCCATTTTAAACCATGGATTGTATTTATTCCATTCTCCGTCCGTAAAATCTGGTTGAAACTCTGGGTTTACAGCATCAACTACTACAAATAGTTTTGCCATTGAAATAAGCGCTTGTTTATGTCGTTCAGGAACGCCTTTAATAGTAATTGCGTTAGGATCTAAATTTTCTAGCTTAAAAGCTTCTTCTACTGATTTAATTTTTTTCATGATTTTAATATTAAGAGGTTCTTGATTGTTTGTACTCTGGTAAAAATTTCTTTACTGCATCCAACATATGTTTCTTTGCTTTTGGTCCACAAAAAACTTGGCGGGCGCCGACGAGCGAGTACGAATTCCAGTCATCGTAGTTGAAATACGAGAAACCGACACCCGAAGGAGAACCCATCTTAAAATATGGCCAATATTTATAGGTTCCATCTGTAAAGTCTGGTAACTTACCTTCATTATAAGCTGCTACAATTAGCTTCTCTTTTCGATAACCTATTTCATCTGGAAGTAAACCTTCGTTTACCTTATCAAATTCTAGCCTAGTAATACTATTGGCAGCAAGTATGTCATCAAAAGTTTGTAATCTTTCGATAATTGATTTTGGAGTTTCTTTAAATTTAATGACTCCTTCTTTTTTATTGAGATAATCTACCTCGAACCCTTCAGGGATTTCAAATTTTAGTGTTTTCATTGTTTGTTATATTGAGTTAAAATAAATTCTTGTAGTGCAGCAGGATCTATTTGATTTCCTGCTTTATCCCACACAATATTGCCGTTTACTTTTAATTGAACTTTGGGCTTAAAAGCGGTGTTAATAGTTGTTACTAGGATTGCTTTTGCAAATGGATGTAACTTATTATTTTCTATCCATTGCTCTTTAAAATGTTTACTGTAGTCGCAACCTCCTTCATTTATATTGAGATAGGCTGTAATTGAGATGTTTTGTTTCATAATTATTGGATTTTAGATTTATATACGTTCAGGGAATTCAGAATAAAGCATTCCCTTGGTAAGTTTTAATTTTTTAGCTTTTTTTTGATAATGAATAGATTTACAATCATAACAAACGAGCTCTCCAGTATCTCCATCACGAAACCCACCAAAGAGAACTGGAGTTTTTGATTTTGGAGGTAATCCACAATGATCACATGTTTTTACTTCTGAAAATAGATCTATCATAATATTCGATTTAAGGCCATAACTTTGGCGAATGGAGTTGTGGTTCTGGACATATAAAGAAAAGCCACACAATTAGCGCAAAACTTAGGATTAAGTATATTATAAATAGGATGAGTCTGTAAGTTTCTGATTTCATAATTTATGAGTTAAAGTCATCTAGCCATCTCTTTTGATATAGATAGGTGTCAGGAAGCATTTTTGCTGTTCCTCGTTGACGTGCTAGCCAATTGTTATAAGGTTTTATACTAGCAATTGCATTGAACTGCTCAGTTTCTGTTAGTTTATTCCACAGCTGTTTAGCTCTAGTTAACTTTTGTTTTTTTGCATAAAGATTCCAGAAGGTATCAAAGCTTAAATCTGGCATTCCTTTTACCACAGTAAAGTTTTTAATACCATGCCAGGTCTTCATCATATTTTCATTAACTGGAATGCGAGGATAAAGCCATTTACGTTGCGCTTCATTTAAAGGATCTCCTGCATATTTAAAAAAGATTAAATCACCACTTAAATTGAATTTAAAAGTGATTTGCCCTTCTGTTTTTCCTGTAACCGTGTATGTAGTGCAGATTTCCATTAAGCAAGCAATTGATTTATTTCAGCAGCTACTTTTACAGCTGTTGAGCGTTCATATCCAAAGTTCATATGCATTAAAATACCACGTATATATATTTCTAAATAGACAGCCTCGTATACCTCGAGAGTAATTTTTATTTTCTTTTTATCTGATCCTTTTATTTGAAGTTTCAATAATTTATTCTTCAAATTCTTACCAACTTTATAAAGAATAGAATGCATTGCATTCTCTGCAGCTCCTATATACGTCTCAGGTTGAAATAGATCATAATAATTCCAGATCATTTGTAAACCTTCCAATTGGTTTGGGGTAAGGTGCATAGAAACGGGTGCTATTAATTTCTGAACTGATTTCGACTGTGTATTCATTGTATTCTTCATTTAAATAATTAGGAGTAACAATGGAGGCTACTCGTATATCTCTATTTTGTTTTCTAAGTTTTGCAATCTCATCGATTAACTTATTTTCACTATCTCGAGTGACTTTTTTTACTCGAGAATAATTTTGATCATATGCATAGTAGTTATGGTTCAAAAGGAAATCTGTATATCTTTGAATAAGATCTTCGTTCTCCTGGTATTTGTCCTTAACTGTCATGCACAATCTGTTTTTGGTTTTGAAAGCTGCTTATCACAAAGCGGGCAAAAGAGAGCAGTAACCTCGCAATTAACTGCTCCTCCAATTACCCTAATGTGGGGAGTTACATTATGACTGCACTTTTCTTCCATTGGACCATTTAGTAGTTTTTTCTAAAGCATGAATCACTTTACTGGTTTCTTCAGTTGACATGCTTCTTAATGCTTTTTTGACTGGACTATCTTCATGTAAAAACTTATCTAACCAATTCAAGTCAGCTACCTGACCATATTTTGGATGTTGCACACAATGACCTGCCTGCATGCATAGCGATAAAATGTAGCTGTGTTGTTTATTACCAGGAGTAAAGGATGACCATCTAGCTTCAGGGGTTCCTCCTAAGGATAGGATTAATCCGTTTGCTTGATCAAAATCTAGATCGTGAGTACTGGTGAGTCTCATATCATTGGTAATACCAAATACTAAGGATCTCTTCTTTTCTTTGTCGCCTCTACATAATTGGTAGATACGCTGACGTTGTTGTTTTGTAGAATTCATGTTGCAATTGTTGTTTAAAAAACCGTGATATCGCTCACGGAAAGCGGTCATTATCATTCTTGAGAATAAAGTACATCTTACGGTGTGTAGATTCCTTGACAATACTTCTCCTATATATTAATCTGCCAAGACAGACCAAGCATTAAGATGGTATTGCAGAATGATCGAGTTCGACCCTGACTAGGGACTTCTGTTTACCCTACACACACCTGCATTATTATTTTTAAAATTCATTATATACTTGAAAAATTAAGGTCAATATTTTGATACGCTCCAGATAGGTCTCTTTTCCAGACCCTGAAATAGGTTTTTGATTTTGGTCGACGTATTGCTTCTTTGATTAGAGTTACTGCCTCAGAAAAAAGAGGGCTTTTAATCTTGCTCTCATATGATACAACTCGCATTACTTTACTCACATCTAATTGTCCTGATCTTTGAGTTTCAAAAGAGTCTATAATCATCTGCTTTGCAAATTCAGTTTTGCTAGTAATATCTTTCTCAAGGAATTCATCTAATTTGATTTTTGCAGCTTTAATTCCTAAATCATCGAATTTAATAGGCTCGTTTACTGATACTTCAATTTTTATAGTACGATTGAAATTATACCATGTAAAATTTCCTTTTCGTTTCTTATTTGGATCAATATTTTTTTCCAACATAAAAGCATCATAAGCCTCTTGACTATAAAGTCGAACCATTTCTTTAAATGCTTTAATTCGTTTATTTAAATTGCTAGCCTCTTTTAAAATTTTTGCAGAGTAACGTTCATTAATTCGTTCAGATTTATTAATTCTACTTACTGGGATTTCGATATCATTTTCATCGATCCACATTCCATCTTTAATTTTTTGATTTATTATTTGATTATTATCCATTTTAAAAGGGTTTAAAGATTATTTTAAGGGTATTTATGATATGGTCCATTTACGAGCTTCATCGTCCCATAATTGATCAGGTTGTTTCCAATTTTTACGTTCAATTATATCTAGGATCTCATTTATTTTAATCCATAATGAATTGCTCAATTCGTTTTTGTTTTGGCCATTTGCATATTGATGTATCAAAATGCACTGTTCAGGGCTTAGTATATTGTTATGTAATCTGCTATAAGAGATTACAATAGTTAACTCGTGATGTTGAAAAGCTTCAGTCATTAATTATATAATGGTTTTGTTGATGTTTTTTTACGAGCTGCATTAATCAGTGGTAAGCTTCTTAATGTGAAAATTGGAAGCACTGAATTAACCCAAATTTTTAATAATTCACTTTTATATGAATTATCCTTATAAAGTTCAACATCACTTAAAAATTGATTTTGAAGAACTTCAAGTTCTCTAATAAACCAATTGTTGAGTGGTGGGTTCGTAATTAGTAATTGAAGCTCAGCTTCATTACGTGCTTTTGATTTACAATAGTTCCACCAGAGATTGAATAGATCCATCTCATATTCATGTTCTGACTTTCCGATAATTTGTGCAATTGTTTTCATATCTTAATTTATTTGTCCGTGATAAATAGCTGCTTTTTCAGCATTGATTATAAAGGGTTCACCTCCACCAAATCGACTCTCTGGAAAAGCCTTAAATCCTTCTACTCTAATTTTAATCATGGCATCATTCTTAATATGTTTAGCTAAACTTCCACGAGGTGATTTACCATCTGCATGAGAAATGAAAATCCATAGCTTATTTGGAAATTCTTCTTTTAACTTTAGGAATGATTCCTTATTTAGATTTGCATATTGCAAACTGTCTGTAATAATAATCTCAGGACTTCTTTGACTTTTCAATCGTTGTTTTACTTTACCAAAAGGCACTCTGTTTCCAAGTAGTATTTTTTCTTGAACCATTGCTAAATTCGATCGCTTAGAAGTGAGCTTAAAGCTTTCAGTTTTACCCTCTTCCAGTGAGTTTATTAGTACTTTATGTTTTACAAATTGTGTCAAGTATTTTGCTAATTGAACAGTAAAATTTGTTTTTCCTTGATATGATTCTCCATATACAATCCAAACTCCTGCCTTTTCTGGTTTTCCAAAGCTTTCTTCCCATTTTCCTGTAAATTCCATTACATCGAATGAGGTAGTCTCCAGCTCATGAACCGAAAAGAAATCTTTACCCATTAATATTCTTTTTATTCATTTTCTTTTTAATTCGAGAAATAGACATATCAGAGGTGTTAAAATCCTTAGCTATTGCCTTTAGCGTATCTCCTTTTTCAAGGCGCTTTTCTATTTTCTCTACATCCTTTTTAGAAAGTTGACTCAGGCTACTTCGTTTCACCTCTTTGGTTCCCATTTTTGGGTTGAATCCACAGGGTTTCCATTCTAAATTGGTATAATGAAATCCTTTACTTTTTTCGATGCGTGTTGCACACCAGCGTGGATTATCAGCCATACCATTCCAACACTCACAAACTAATTTTGCAACACTGTTTGAACGACCTTTGAAGTACACGTACTTTAAGTCTGTATTTCGTTCTTTGCGATTGGCTTCTTTTACTTCTAAAGTTTCGCCACAACACAAAACACTACTGCCATCTTCATTGACTTTTAAACCTTCTATTTCTGGATGATATCTATATGCCATTTTCTAATTTGTAAATTCTTATTAACTCAGCAGCGATTCGTAAATCACCATTGCATTTTTTTTGGATTGTACTTATCACTACTCTATCTGTGATTCCCTGTGCAGCTGCAAGTAGAGCTACATCTGCAGCACTTGTTTGTTCTAATTCGATAAAGGTTCCAAATCGACTCAAGAGCTCTTCATATCCTTTTCTTCGGTTTCTAACTCCATCTTCCAATCGTTTTTTGAAATAATATGTTGACTGAAGTACAATGCTGCACTTCCATTTTAGTTCGTTATAGAATGTGATCAGGAAGTATAACATGCAATCACGAAGTTTATCCACTTCATCAACAATTAACTCTGGTGGAGTATCGTAATTTTTCAATCCTTTTATTATCTCTTCCATCATTTGTGGAATGCGATTGTGAGGATTACGAATTCCCATCTCCATTAAAATTTGCTGAAGGAAATGTTTTTCATCCCAATAAGAAGCGCATTCAACTCTGATAACATCTGAATTTTCAGAAGCATATTTTTTTGATACTTCTGTTTTACCAGATCCTGCATTTGCAATGATGGAAACAACCGATTGTTGCTGTTTTACTTTTTCTAATGTGGTTAGTAAAAACTTTGCATTGGTTGTTTCTACAAATTGCCAAGAGTGAGAATTATAGCCAATTTGATTGCCAATGTTTCTAAACATTTCATTACTGTAAGGTTCCCAATTCCCATTAATTAAATGAGAGATTACTGCAGTAGATACTCCTTTTAAAGAAGCAGCTGCTTTATTCTGTGAACCTTTACGATTCACATAGACTTGTAATAAGTCAACTATTTTTTGTTTCTCTTTTTGTACCATGGTAACTTTAGTTATTAATTATTCTATCAAATAGTGAATCACTATCACTTTGTAAATTTTCTTCTTTGGTTGCATATGCTGCACGTTTGGCAGCAAACTCGTAGTTGTTTTGCCCTTCAATTAGTGTATCTCTACTTATTCCTGTACGCTCAACAATATCTAAGTAGGCATTCCAATCATGCGATCTTACTTTTTCACGTACCTCAAGGTCCTTAAGCATCTGTTTATGCTCTCCTGGTTGTTTCAAGATGGCCACTTCTACATGTCTTCGTTTCTTTTGAGCATATCCTACAAATACCTTTTCTTCATTTTCGTTAATTCGATAAAGGGCTACATAGTCCTCCAGGTATTCCGGATCATAACTCACTATTAATTTTTGTTGCACATACTTGAGTTGGAAATCGATATCGACATTACCATGTTCATCATATACTTCATATAAGTAATCTTGACCAGCTACCGTTAAAGGCATTCCGTGTGCATAGTATTTCTTAGGCTTAGTTTCATTGATCCAAAACATTGAAATACGTTCTAGTGTTCCAAGTTCCTGAGTGTATTTTGATTTGATATTGAAGTACTCATTTCGAGTTTTTGAAGCTTTCTTCGATCGTAATCGTTCGTTCCATTCCTGGACCATTATCTCCCAATGTTTCTGAAGCTCTTCAAAAGAGGGTAAGGCTCCTTTATTTTCGTGAATAAAATCTAAGTTAGCTTTAGATCGTAATTGTTTTGTTTTGATACCTTGGCCATCAGAGAACCAACGTTTATTTATAACCTGTTGCTGCAGTCTGTTAAAAACCTGTTCAATAGGATTTGATTTTCTACCTACTTTGTGATGGTAATGTTGACCTCCTTTTGCAATTACTTTACTATAAAGCTCTTGCATTCGTTTTGATCTATGAGCGGACTGAGCATCGTACGTAAATAAATAAGGTTTTGCTCCAGCTTCATCTACTGCCATTCTAAGTGCTATAAAATGATCAATATGATTCTCAGTTAATGAAAATGAATAACCAAGTATCTTTTCAGAAAACACATCGATAACAACATTGATCTTACAGACCGCTGCCATCTTAGATTTATTGTCCCAATAATGAACTGCATCAAGCTTAGTTCCATCAATGGCCCAGTGAGCATTTGGAAATAATCTATTTTTATCTTTGCTTAATGTATGAGCATAACGTTTATTGTAAACTTCCTCGCCGTGCCTTGCTAAGGTCCAAATACGTTCTCTTTCAGGTTTCATTAAGTAATTCGCAATACCAGACTCAGATAAATAAGGCCATCCATAATTACATCTCACTTTATTATAAAGCTCATGGAGATCATAAAATGAATTCTTAATAGGTAGGCATTGTTGAGCCATTAACCAATCTCCAATTTCATCAGTTATTTTAATTGAATTAGAATTACAATAATTATCATGAATTAAACCTTCTAGTCCTGTACGTGGATACCTCTTGTTTGGTTTTTCTAAAATGCAAGATTCGTATTTTGCTCGTAGAGCTCTGGAGTTGGTTGGTAGATCAAAAGGATATCGATCTTTAATTTCTTTGGAGAGGCTATGGATTGATTTTGTAAAGCGACTCCATAATTCGCCTTTGTTGATTTTTGGGTTTGCAGTAGTGATCTTTGCATGAACCTCTTTAATTGCATTAAACACAATTACATTGGCTGTATAGGTCTCAACTGCTTTTTCGTTTACTTCAGATAAATACCTACTATCTTCAAGTTCGTAATTTGCAAAAAATGCAGCTACATTTTCATCATACTTTAAGTACCTGGAGAATGGAATTGTTTTACTTTCTTCGTAAGGATCTATCTGCAGATCATGCTCTATGATATTACGGAAGCGTTGTGGAAGACTATCATAAATGTATAAAGCGTAATTTCCTAAACCTCTACCAGAACGAGCCTTTTTGATTTTACCTTTGTGGACCAAAAACTTCAAATTTGAAATAGAAGTTATTCCAGTTTCATCAAGCCAATTAGCTCTTACACATAAAGTATTTCCGTAATATTCAAACATATTATTTTTTTTACTTAGTTCCCGCCGTGGTGTCGAAACCACGCTAAGCCGTGGCGGGATTTTCACTATATTTGGATTACCAATCTTAAACTATAGTGATATGAGTACTAATTATTCTAATTCAAAATGTCCATCTTGTAATAACTCTTCATTTGAAATGATAGAAGAAACACCTAAAGGATCAAGTTTTAAATTAATGTTCATTCGATGTAAATCATGTAAAACAGTCGTGGGTGTTACTGATTATTTTAACACCAATTTTCTACTTAAAAAATTAGCTGAAAAGCTTAATCTCGAAATTTGATTACAATGAGTTTACCTTGAATGGATGAATTATTTGGTTCTTTCTTTAATTGTTTAACTATATTTTTTAACTCATTTAAATTTGAATATTCAATAAGATCTGCTTCGATTGGATTGCTTACTGCAGCTTTTGAAGGATCATTAATATGAAATTCATTTTTTAAATTAAGTTTAATGTTAGTTTCAGAACTATCACAAAGTTTGCTATTTTTTAAACCCTGTTTTAAAACCTCGAAGAGTTCATGTTGAATATCTTCTTTATCTTTTATATCGGTTCTATTTAAGGTGACGATTATATCACCTCTTATACCTGTTAATTGAATTTGATGTTTTTGTATCATATCACTTATTTTAAAAATTGAAGGAATTCGTAAATGACATTTAATATATCCATAGATTTCTGTGAATTTATTTCACGTTCACCATTAATGATCATATTAACATATCGAGGAGAACAACTTTCATGTCCTTTTGTAGTAACTACTTTATTAGCGACTCTTCCAGTTTGTCTGTCTAAGATTCTTTTTTCAGTAGGGGAAAAGATTACTTTCATTTTTTTATGTACATTTGTTCTTGTTACAAGTACAAAAATATAGAAAACTTTCTAATTACAAAACAAAAACATAGAAAACTTTCTCATTTATGAGTAAAATCGTTGAAAGAATAGGTGAATACATTGAATTTAAAGGCTTAAAGGTTAGTAGAGTTGAGAGCAGTATTAATGTCTCTAACGGTACTTTAAGCAAGCCTATTGCTAATAATAAGTCTATAAAAACAGAAACATTAGAAAAGTTTCTAAGTTTTCCGGAATATAGCGATATTAATCTTCAATGGCTTTTTACTGGAGAGGGTAGTGTTATTATTAATGAAAGAAACTATCATATAGTAGCTGAAGAACAATTACAATATGCTAATTTAACTCATGAAGAGTTAGTCTATGAATTTTTAAAACATAAGAAGGAATCAAATGAAGATATTGATCAACTTGTTAAAAGTGTTGGTAATATTGAATTAGAACTGGATGAGATTAAAGAAAAAAAGGATGCTAATTAATCGTTATTAATTTTATCTACAAAATCGGTTACTTTAGATCCTAAACTATTTAAACTTTTTGATATTGATTTTCTAATCGTAGATCTTTCTTTAGGCGTTAAAGTATCTCTAAGACTTTTATAGTTATCAATTTCCTTTAATATTTTTGTTCTACTACTCATTTTCTTTGGGACGTTTTTTATAAAAATAAAATGCAATTAATAATCCTGCAATAATCAATGTTACATAGAATTTAGTGTCAGCATTGTTCCATTCGGTTCCTTGCTGAGTAAACACTCTAATTATTAACTGGTAGGTTGTCATAATAATTGGAAGCCCGAGAACAAACCTCCATATTTCTCCTTTAGATTTCCACCATAAAAGAAATAAAATTATAAGGAATCTTAATTCAGCCCCAACTGTATAAGAATATACCCGAAGAGAGGATCTTCCGATTTTACCACTCCCTTTGGGTATAAAGTCATGAATGTATATTAGCAAAGTAGCTAATACAATAATAAAAATTACTTTAAATGTCGTCGTCGGTGATTTCGTCATCTCCAATTTGTTGTTCATTATTTACTCCATTATTATCTGGAGTACAACTTGTAAACACATTCATAGTTACTGCAAAGAAAAACATTGCAAAAAAAGTTACTTTTTTCATAATAAATAAATTTTAGGATTAAACCATAAATTTATTTATTAAAACAACTCATCTTAAACTCTTGTACTTAAGATATTAACGTGTTGTTAACTATGCTTTTTTAATTAGGGAGTTTCAAATATATGAAAAATACTACAAAGCTTCTTACGTATAAATACTTAATTGTTCAAAAAAGGACAAAACATACACAAAAAGTACAGCCATTATAGGTCTATTTTACAGAAAAACATGTAAAAGATACCCGTTCTTAACGTAACGTTCTGTATTTAGGGTGTTTACAAAATAAACTCATATATAAAAAACTATCATACCCCCCCTAACTCAACCCTTTTTTAGTGCATTTCGGGTCAAACTCATGTAGTATTACCCAAAACTCAACACGTTTTTTAGTACTTTTTCTAACCCCTAATCTAACCCCTAACCTAACCGCTAACCCTAAAATGTACTTTTTATAGTTCATAATGAAAATGGTTCGTTTTAGGCTGTTAAATAGCGTTTAAACACTTTTTTAAAGGGTGTTAAATACGCCTCTATGCCTTTTAAATAGTAGTTTTAAGGCATATTACTAATAAAAGTGTAGTTTTGTATTAAAAGATAGTAGTTAAAGCCTAGCGCAATGGTAGCACAATGGTATCAAATGGTAATAAATTGTACTTTTTGCTTCGTTGTAGAAAACTAGTATAAATAGCCATGAAGTACTAAAAACATTGAAAAAATCGACCTTTTTTAGACTTTTTTATATTGTACTATTTGTTTTAGGGGGTGTAATAAAACATGCCTAAAAAAAGGCACGTTTCATATACGAGACCGTTGTAAGTAATGCGAAAATCGAGCTAAAATTGAAAATTTGAACTAAAAAAGCCAACGCGCAAACAGCACATTTATTTTTTTGCCAACACTAAATGCCAACGCTTAAAAAAATAAAAGAGCTGTTTCTTGCCAACGCTCAAAATAGTGTTAAATTGGAAACTGATAAAAAATTTGAAATAGAATATGCCAATACCAACAATGACCAATGCGCAAAACGCAAAGAATGATGAATTTTACACTCAATATCACGACATTGAAAAAGAAGTTTCGGCATATTTAGAATTTAATCCTGAAATATTTAAAGATAAAACTGTACTTCTACCTTGTGACGACCCAGAATGGAGCAATTTCACAAAGTATTTTGCACAAAATTTTGAAAGATTTGGATTAAAAAAAATAGTAAGTACAAGTTATGCGCCTGCGAGTAAATTATACAAACTAAAAAATCAACCAACACTTTTTGAAACCAAACACCCAAACTTTGACAAAGATAAAACTATTCAAAACGGTAAAATTTTCACTTTAACTCGTGATATTTCTGGAGATGGAAAAATAGATATTGATGATTTAGAATGGGAATATTTAAATGGAGATGGAGATTTCAACAGCAAAGAAATCCAAGCATTACGAGACGAAGCTGACATTATTGTAACGAATCCGCCTTTTTCCCTATTTAGAGATTTTTTAGCTTGGGTTACTAACGCTAATAAGCTTTTTTTAATTATCGGAAATTTAAATGCAATCGCTTATAAAGAACTTTTTCCTTTAATTCAAAGCGACCAACTATGGTTAGGCGCAACAAATTTCAATAAAGGTATGTACTTTCAAGTGCCAGAAGACTTTGTTTATTCTGACTCTTACAAATTTGAAAGAGAACAAAATGGAGTAAAAGTTAATCGTGTTCCTGGTGTTTGTTGGTTTACTAATATTGACCACGGAAGAAGACATCAGCCATTACCACTTATGACAATGTCGGATAATATAAAATTTAGTCGACACAAAGATATTAAAGGAAAAGAGTACGAAAAATATGAAAATTATGACGCTATAGAGATACCTTGGGTTGATTCTATTCCAAGCGATTATGATGGAATTATGGGTGTTCCAATTACGTTTATTGACAAATATTCACCTGAACAATTTGAAATAATTTGGCAAGCGACTGGAAACACAAGAGCTTCTGCACCAAAGGAAATATTAGAAAGACTTAAATACATACCTCTTAAAGAAGACAGAGGTGGTGGAGCTGTCGTTAATGGAAAAAGAAAATTCGGCAGAATCTTAATAAAACATAGAAAGAAATAAATGGAAAATATATTAAGAACAGATATAACAGTAAAGGATATTTGCGAGGGTTTTGTTTATAATGAACTTGAGGGAAAAGGTTTATTTGGTTTATCAGGCAAATTAACTATTCAGCCAGAATATCAACGTAATTATATTTATGCAGATGGAAAAAAAGATGTTGCAGTAATTGAATCTATATTAAAAAAATATCCTCTTGGACTTATTTATTTCAATAAAGTGAGTGATGAAAAGTTTGAAGTTTTAGATGGTCAGCAACGAATTACGAGTATTGGTCGCTATGTATCAAATAAATTCGCCATTAAAGATGATAATGGAATGGAGCAATATTTTAGTGGAATCGCTAAAAGTAAACAGGATTTGATTTTACAAACGCCTTTACTGATTTATGAATGTGAGGGAACTGAACCTGAAATTAAGAATTGGTTTCGCACCATTAATATTGTTGGTGTTCCGCTAAATAATCAAGAAATTAATAATGCTGTCTTTTCTGGACCTTTTGTGACTTTAGCAAAAGAAGAGTTTAGTAATAGTCAAAATTCAAACGTTCACAAATGGAGTGCTTACATATCAGGTAGCGCTAACCGTCAAGATTTTTTAGAGCGTGCTTTAGATTGGGTTAGTAAAGGCGAGATTATTCCATATATGAGCTTACATCGCTATGACGACAATATTAATGAACTAAAAACTTACTTCACAAGTGTAATTGATTGGGTTTCTGGAGTATTTAAAGATGTTGAGTCAGAAATGAAAGGACTGAAATGGGGAGAATTTTATGAGACTTACAGAAAGCAACCTTATAATCCTCAAAAAGTTTCAGAGCAAGTAAAACAACTTTACGCTGACCCTTATGTTAAAAATAGAAAAGGAGTTTTTGAATATGTTTTAGGAGGTTTAACAGACACCAAATTACTTGATGTTAGAGTATTTGACGAAGCAACAAAAAAAGCAATTTATTCAAAACAAACACAAGAATCAGAGAAAAAAGAAGTTTCCAATTGTCCACTTTGTGCTATTGGAAATAATTCTAATAAAACGAGAATTTATAAGTTAAAAGAAATGGATGCTGACCACGTAACAGCTTGGAGTAAAGGAGGAAAAACAGATATAAAAAATTGCGAAATGTTATGTAAAACTCATAACCGAGCAAAAGGAAATAAATAATAATTCGTACTGAATAATGCCAACGCTTAAAGCCATACACATTTGCAATTCGCTTCAGCCAACACACAAGCCCAAAATTGCAAAAGAGTATGTCTTGCCAACGCTCAATTCGAACTAAATAACAAACATTAAAAACCAAGAAGAACGTGAAGCACTACTTACAACAACGTGTATAAAACATAGCTA
>Ga0209345_10002001_pt1 | contig 23387 bp, 14 predicted proteins | sample Cruoilmetagenom7_FD_187294 | JGI IMG/M metagenome (GOLD analysis project Ga0209345, IMG submission 187294) | Oil polluted marine microbial communities from Coal Oil Point, Santa Barbara, California, USA - Sample 7 (SPAdes) (version 2) | ecosystem: Environmental > Aquatic > Marine > Oil seeps ...
ATCAATGTTTTCATCTAACGTATCCAAATTTGCAGAGGCCGCAATGAAATTATTTTCCATCATGAGAATTGAAAATATAGCTTCATGAACTCCTGCAGCGCCTAAAGAATGACCGGATAAAGATTTTGTTGATGTTATTTTAGGTAATTCATCATTGAACACTTCTTTAACACCGTTAATTTCAACTAAATCTCCAACAGGAGTGCTTGTTCCGTGAGTATTTAAATAATCTATTTTCCCATTAACTGTACTAAGAGCTTGATTCATACAACGAACAGCACCTTCGCCAGATGGAGCAACCATGTTATAACCATCAGATGTAGCGCCGTAACCAACTAATTCGCAGATAATATTAGCACCACGTGCAAGAGCATGATCTAAACTTTCAACAACTACAACTCCTGCACCGCCAGCAATGACAAACCCATCACGATTTTGGTCATAAGGTCTTGAAGCGGTCTCTGGTGAATCGTTGTATTTAGTCGATAGTGCACCCATTGCGTCAAACATCATACTTAAAGTCCAATGTTCTTCTTCTCCACCACCAGCAAACACAACATCTTGTTTTCCGAATTGTATTTGTTCCATAGCAAGTCCAATACAGTGAGAACTGGTTGCACAAGCTGAGCTTAATGAATAATTTAATCCTTTTATTTTAAATGGTGTGGCAAGAGTTGCTGAAATTCCGCTTCCCATAGTTTTTGTTACGACATATGGTCCAACTTTTCTAATACCACGCTCCCTTAAGGTATCCACTCTATCAACAATACAATCTGAAGAGGTACCGCCCGCGCCTATGATTAATCCTGTACGAACATCCGAAACTTGTTCATCAGATAGTCCTGAATGTTCAATTGCTTCTTTCATGGCTACATAGGCATATGCTGAGCCTGTGCCCATGAATCTAAGGTCTTTACGCCCTATATGTTCCTTTAGGTCAATATCAACTGAGCCAGAGATATGACTCCTTAGCCCCTGCTCTTTATAACTCTCATTATAGCTAATACCAGACTTTCCCTTTTGTAATGATTCTAATACTTCATCTTTATTATTGCCTAAACATGACACAATACCATAACCTGTAATTACTACTCTTTTCATCAAAATACCTGTTAAAAATTATCTGTAGAAGTAAATAATCCAACACGTAATTTTTCTGCTGAATAAATTTGTTTTCCGTCAACACTTACTGTGCCATTTGCAATCGCATATTTTAATTTTGAATCTATCATGCGTTTTATATTTAAGTGGTAAGTCACTGTTTTCGCAGTAGGAAGCACCTGCCCTCTAAATTTAACATCGCCTACTCCCAACGCTCTTCCTTTCCCAGTAAAGCCATTCCATATCATATGGAACCCGACAAGTTGCCATAAAGCATCAAGTCCTAAACACCCAGGCATAACTGGATCACCTTTAAAGTGACAATCGAAAAACCATAAGTCTGGGTTTATATCAAATTCAGCAATAATTTCACCTTTTCCAAATTCTCCACCATTATCATTTATTTGTATAATTCTATCTACCATCAACATATTATCAGATGGTAATTTTGCGTTATTTTTACCAAATAGTTCACCTTGACTGCATTGTATGAGTTCTTCTTTTGTAAAGCTGTTTTGTTTTGACATTAGTAATGTGCTAAATTATTTAAAACATGCATACTAAGTAGAATAAATATTATTGTCAATGGTTAAGTACGGTATTAACTAAAATAGTTTACAGTTGTACGCTTAAATATGTATTATATAGTATTGACTAACAGTAATTAATTGCAACTTATTGAATTTAAATGTTTTTATTGCAGTATAAATTTCATGTAAACATACGCATGCGTATTGAATAACAACAATTGCTATATTTTCAATACAATAAAAAAGCCACGTAAATAAATGCAATGGCTTTTTTATGATTAAATAAAGTTTGTAAATTTTTACCAAATTTTTACTTGCTTTTCAGTTGGTAAATACATTTCATCACCTTCTTTAACATTGAATAATTTTAAGAATGGAGGGAAATTTCTTAACGGACCATTACCTCTAAACTCACCAGGTGAATGTGGGTTAGTTGCCACTTGTTGCAATAAAGCTTCATCACGCATTTTACCACGCCAAATTTGTGCCCAACCATAAAAGAAACGTTCATCTGAAGTTAAACCATCAATAGTTTCATTTTCTGGATAGGCAGCTTTATAAGCTTTATAAGCGATTGATAAACCACTTAAATCACCAATATTTTCACCTTGAGTCAACTCACCATTAACATGTGCTGTACCATCTAATACTGTAAAATTGTTATATTGCTCTATTAACATACCTGTTCTACTGTTGAATTTTTCTCTATCTTCATCAGTCCACCAACTATTTAAATTACCATCGCCATCAAATTTCGATCCTTGGTCGTCAAAACCGTGACCCATTTCATGACCAATTACAGCGCCAATTCCACCATAGTTAACTGCATCATGTGCTGCTAGATTGAAAAATGGTGCTTGTAAAATTGCTGCAGGAAATACAATTTCATTTTTAGTTGGATTGTAATATGCATTAACAGTTTGAGGATTCATGCCCCACTCTGTTCTATCAATAGGCTGGCCTAATTTGCTGCGGTTCCTATTAATACGCCAGTTACGTACTGCAAGCATATTGTCAAACAAAGATGCTTTATCAATGTGTAAATTGCTATAATCTTTCCAAACAGTTGGATAACCTATTTTAGGATCAAATTTATGTAATTTATCTAATGCTTTAACCTTAGTTTCATCACTCATCCAATCTAGTTCCTTGATACTTTCACCATAGGCTGTTCTCAAGTTTTCGATCAAACTATCCATTCTTTTCTTAGCATCAGGAGGAAAATATGTTTTCACATAAACTTTACCGACTAATTCACCGATACCACCATTAACTGTTGCAGTAGCTCTTTTCCAGCGGTCTTTTTGTTCAGTTGTACCATTTAATACAGTGCCGAAAAATGCAAAATTCTCATCTTCAAACTTTTTAGGTAAGAAACTTGCTGCTCTATTTAAAAGTTGCCATGTATAGTAAGTTTTCCAATCATCAATTGAAGTACTCGTAATTATAGTATTTAGTTTTTCTAAATAATCTGGTTGATTAACAACAACTTCTGTTACGCCTTTTAAAGTAGTACCTGCCATCCAATTATCAATGTTTAAATCTGGCATTAAAGCTTTGAATTCATCATATGATTTTAAGTTATAAGCTTTTTCAGTATCTCTTGTTTCTACATTTGTCCAATGTGCATCAGCAATTTTAGTTTCAATTGCCATAACTGTTTGAGCAGCTTTAGAAGGATTATCAAATCCAGCATGTGTATACATGTTTTCGATTAAAGATGAATATTTACTGCGAATATTTTTAAATTTTTCATCTTGATTGAAGTAATAATCTTTCTCTGGTAAACCTAAGCCAGATTGAGCAACATAAGTAATGTGCTTGTTTGAATCTTTTAAATCTATGTAAACATACAATCCCATTGGAGAGTCTGTATACATATCTGCGTAAGACATATACGATAATAAGGAATCATAATCTGTGATGTTGTTGATTTTTGCTAAATCCTTATCTAGAACGCTAATCCCAGCTTTCTCAATACTATCAGTATCCATATAACTGTTATACAAATCACCAATTTTTTGCTCATCTGTATCTTTGTCATAAGTGTTAACGGCTAATTTATCAATAATTGACTTAACATCCTTTTCACTTTTATCTCTTAAAGCATTAAATGCACCGAATCTTGATTTATCAGCAGGCATAACATATTCTTTAAGCCATTTGCCATTAACATATCGATAAAAATCATCTTGAGGGCGAATTGTTTCATCGACATATTGCAAATCAATACCTGAAGTTAAAGCAACTTTTGCTACTTCTGGTTTGTTCTCTACTTGTTTTTCAACAGTCTTGCTTTCTTCATTGCTTGATGGCTGATTTGAGGCTTGTTGTGTTGTTGAATCACAAGCTCCTAAAGTCATTGCAATGGCTATCATAAGGATAGTTTTCTTCATATAATTACTCCTAAAATAAAATTGTCTCGATTTTAATTCACATGCCTAATTAAACCAATAGGCCAATGGTCATGGTTATAATGGTTAATGATTATTGTATTTCATTTCTCCAGCTTCAATGAATGCTGAAATTCTGTTTTGTGGAGGTGGTAATGGGCATGTGGAATAGTCATTAAAAGCACAAGGAGGGTTATAAGCTTTATTAAAATCTATTGTGGTTGTTGTGCTGCCATCTTTGGGCTTTGGCACATATAAGAAGCGACCAGGACCATAACTTGTTCTCCCGCTTGTTCTATCTGCAAATAAAATATAGTATTCATCACCTGCGTCAATTGTATCTAATTGATAATTTTTACCATCTATATCGAAACTTAATTTACCATAAGATTTATCCTTACTTAATAATCCTAACACATTAATTATTTCAATTTTTTTGACTGGATCATATGGAATAAATTCTGCATTTACTTTAAATTTTTCTGATAGTTTAAAATATTCAATACCATTAAATTCTTTTAAAGTTTTTGCTTCAGAATCTTTAATTCTTAACGCTGGTTTTCCTCTTTCTATTACATAAAATTGAAAACTATCAATCGTGAAAACAGTGGGTTCACCACTAGTGTCCATTTTTACAGTGATTGATCTGTTTACTTTTTCTTTATTGGCCATAATGTTTACACCTTCTACAGCAGTAAAAGTAATCGTATTATCTTTTAATACAAATGTACCAATATTTTGAGGACCATGTGGCAATACAATAGCGTTATCTGGAGCAGAACCTATACTGTTAGACCCGTTATGAAACCATTCCATACCAATTAAACTTAACCAGCCATGTGGCCTTGTTAAACTATTGACCCTGTTTGTTCTCCATTCTTCTATTTCTGTTTTCCAGTTATCAGCAATAGATACAAAGCTAAATAAAAGACTTGTTAGGATTATCTTTTTCATATGTTTTCTCATGTTGTTTATATATTTAGTTGTTAATTATACAACCAAAATTTCTATTTAATTTGATAGAGTCACCAGCACTTTGCCAATCACCAGATAAAGGTGCTAATAATTGTATATTCGCAGCTGTTGTTCCTGATGAATTTGTAGTAAAGACATTAGAAATTGTGCCTACAGGGTTTAATTCGATTGTAGAAAACTCACAATCTGGGCAGAAACCATTTGATGCCTGATTCATTATTGTTTCAGAATCATTAAATTCTCGCGTACCAATAATCCATGTTGGCAACCCTAATTCATCAAAATAGTAAAATGCTGTCGTTTCAGTGGTTTCTGTAGCTAATAAAGTATTCCCAAATCCTGGTTGGTCTAGCAAATACCATAGGCCAGTTATATCGAGTTGTTCACTACCATTGACTTGTGCACAGTTGTTACTTGGTGAGTATATTGATACCAACTTCTCTGTATAATTTTTATCTGGTGTGCTTATTGAAATTACTCCGGTACTATTTGAGGTATAAACCATCGATATACTTCCAACAACTTCAACTTTGGAGCTCGTTCCTGTCCAAGTTACTTGGGTAAGATCCCCTCTCCATTGGTTCTGATTAGTTAAAGGTCCCGATGATAACAACCAAATTGGCTTAGTTCCATCATCATTATAGGTATACCATGTAATTGCTTGGAATGTATTTGTTTGGCTTAAATCAATCCCCCAGCCACTTCTTGATGGATTAAACCATAAACTTTGATTGGGCTGGATTAATTCGTTTTCTTTATAATGAACGTCTGATTGAATCGCAATTGTATTGTTATCTGGAATAATTTCTACATACCACCTTCCAGGTTCAAAATTTTCTACATTTAGTTCAACCCTTGGAAAGGGTACATAATCAGGAGGGTTTGGCGATAGCTTAATTGGAAAGCCAGCAGTACCCGTAATATCGGGAGTTACCAATGATAAGTCTGGTTTAACGCTTAATGGATCAAAATCAAAATCTGTTCTATATAAACTAACTTTAAATCCACCTCCAAAACTATATATGAAGATCTTTTCAGCCCCTATTCCAGTATCTACATACATATTGGAATGAATCTTTGCATTTGAAGGTTTAAATTCAACTGCTTCATTATTTAATGCATATATTTTATTATCTACTAAATTTTCAACAGATATTTTAATTGGAATTACCGCTGTTTTTCCTACCGATTCAGCATCAGCACCAACTGCAATTAATCCATAATAATTGCCAGACTGAGAAGTTTCAATTGGCAATTCATAACTCACCTTTAACTGTGTAGATGATGCTACTGTAACTGGTGCTTTAATATAGAGACCTGTACCTTGAACCAGGTCATTGTTTACTAATAAATCAGCCTTTTTAGGCGTATCACTCTTATCGAAAATAATTGTTTCGGTCGTAATACTTGCTTGTCCATTATTGGATTTATTATTAACTAATACCCAATAAATACCAGGCTTTACATCTTTTAGGACACACTGTTTGTTTTTTTGTGTACTCTTAACTGTGCAAATTATTTCAAATTCATCAGGCGTGTTGTTTATATTTAAATCTTTACCAACATAAAGATTAGCCGGATTAGCTCCCGTACTAGATGATTCAATAATAACAGCTTGTTTTTCAGTGTTAATTTCAAACAAACTGAATGAAGAGCCAGTTGGATCGTATGCCGCCTCCGAATCATCTTCAAAAGGACTATCATCGTTATCTTGAATTAGAGTTACATTATTAACTGTTGGTGTCAAAAAACCCAAACCAACATAGGTGGCATTTGTCATAGAAGCGATATTATTTAAATCTATATCAAAACTACCGTGTCTAGTAGAGGTTTGTTTGTCTACCGATGACGGATAGTTTCCTGCAGGGACATAGACCGCTAATGGTATTTTGCTTTCTGAGGGACTAAGTGTGTCTAACATTGGATTCGAATTTGTTTTTGAATTTACAGTAAAAACAATTTTCGCTTCTGCCCAATCACCGATAACATCATTTGCTGTTGCATTAACATTAATTGTTAATGCAACTTCATTAGAACCATTAAAATCAAAACTGGCTGGTGTCACTGAAATATCTAAACCATTGGCTTTTTCGATACTAACATTCCAAACTGGATTAACGACATTGTAACTATTGAGTAATTTGACTCGTCTAGAAAAAGTACAAGAAGGATAGCAATTGTCATCTACCAACTCTGGTAAATTTAATTGTTTAACATCTCCACCATTTTGTGGATTGGCATCGATAAATTCCTGTCGACTTACATCTAAATAAATAGAATTACCCATAGCACTATCAACTCTTGTTCTTCCAGCGCCCTGATCACTAAAGTCCGCTTTTGTTAACTTATCTTCTTTAAGCATATGTGAATTATCTGCTGTCAGAATCAAAGAACTGGCTAATTGTGATGGTGAATAATTTGGGTGTGCTGCTTTAATCAATGCAACTGCACCTGATATATGTGGAGCAGACATTGATGTACCTGATTTTGAAGTTAAACCCTCCCCTTCTTTAGTTGAGGAAAAAATTGATGAGCCTGGGGCTGCTAAATTAGGCTTCATGTAATTCAAAGGATGTCTTGTTGAGGAGGCTGAAAGTTGACTATTATAGACAATCTCTAATGGCCCTCTGGAACTACTTGAACTTAAAATATCACCTAAGGAATCATCATATACAAGTGTTTGCCCTGTTATTTCTCCTTTATGGTTTGAGCCAGAATCCAGCCAAGTTCTTAATTTGCTTCCATCCTCATTCCCTAAGTGAGTTGCTGGCAAACAATGATTATCAGCAACTATACTTTCTTGTTGCCCAACTGTATTGGCTAAAATATATCCTGCAGCGCCTGCTTGTAATACATTAAACCCTTTTTCAATACGACCGTAAGTTCCCCTGTCACACACGACAATTTCACCATTGAAAGTATTCGCTGAGAAAGGATTGGATACACCTGTTAAAACATCATTACCACTACCTGAACATTCTGATTTCAATTCTGGATCACCTTGACCACACAGAGCATTCCCAAAATTTTTGGCATGAACAATTTTTAACGGTCCAATCCCAATAGATGCACTGACTCCAACTAAATCTTCAAGACTTGAGTCTCCACCAGTAAAATTAATGATTGAACTTTGTAATTGCCTAGAATGAGTTGTATTTGCAGCCGTAATAACCCATGGTGCTACAGCAGGATAACCTATGGTCGATTTCCCAGGGCCAGAGTTCCCTGCAGATACAACAAAAGTCACACCAGCACTACGGGCATTAAGCATTGCCGCAGCTGCTCTACCTATACCAAATTTTCCACAAAAACTCCCATTATTGTCCAGATCTCCCCAAGGAGAACACGGTGTCTCAGAGCCTATAGAATAATTGACAACATCTACTAAATCAGCAGTTGCCTGATCAATTGAGGATAATAAAGCGCTAGAACTACAGCTGCCACCAGATGATTCCTCAGAAAACGAACATGCTTTGTAAGATATAATATTGGCTTTAGGTGCAACACCAGAAACAGTAAAAAATTTCCCTAAATAATTTGCCTTGTATACATTGCCAGCGGCAATTCCGGCTACGTGAGAACCATGCCCGACTGAATCTATTCCAGATGTTTCTTCATCAGTAAAATCATAAATGCCAATGAGTTTATTATTACATGTTGTTCCATTACACAATCCAAAAAGCCTTCCCTTAGGGTTATTGTGTGTATATTGATTAGCTGTTCCTGGTTCTGAAATTTCTTGGAAAGAAGGATGTGAAGGATTAATCCCCGTATCAATTATTCCAACAACAACACCTTCCCCTTTATTGGGCGGAGTATCAAGGGCCATTCCATCCCATACATTGTCAGCTCCAATCCATTGAGGCCCTATGTCAGTATTAACTGTATAAAACTTTTCAAGGCTTATAGATTTTACTTCAGGTAATTTTTGAATAGATAAAGCTTCATTTTTAGTCAGGCTTAGTGAAACACCATTAAAAGCATAAAAATATTCATGTTTAATGGGATAATCAAAAATTGATTTGTTGAGTTCTTTTGAAAACTTATCAACAGTTTGTCTATGAATAGACCTTACTTGATTTTTTTTATCTATAGCAGTCTGTGTATCAAAAAACTTTCCAAATTCTACTGCTAAAGGCTCATCGTGAAACTCAACGATAAAATTCTTTCTTTCTTCGGCTAATACATTAAACGATATTAAACTTATTAAAACTAATAGTAAATTTTTCATTAACGATCCTCTATTTCATTGTGACTAATTCTTCAGCAGATGTAGGGTGTATTCCAATGCATTTATTTAAATTTTCTTTTGTGATTCCTTGTTTAATTGCAACAGCAAAACCTTGAACCATCTCGCCAGCATCCGGTCCAACTATATGACACCCTACAACCAGATCGGTTTCTTTTTGCACAATTAATTTCATCAAAGTTTGGTCTTGAATATCAGTCATTGCATATTTCATAGCCCTAAACTGGCTTTTAAAGATGTTAAGTTCACCAAAATGTTCTTTTGCTTGTTCTTCAGTGTACCCACAAGAGCCAATTTCAGGTTGTGAGAAAACCGTACTAGGCAAATAATCATATTCAATATAGTCTGTACCACCCCCGTACCATCGGTCCATCAGTAAATTTCCTTCTTTTATAGCCACTGGTGTTAAATTGTCAGAATTACAAACGTCACCGACTGCAAAAACAGAATCAGGCCCACAGTTTTGATCTTCATCTACCTGTATCTGACCGTTATATTTTAAATTAACTTGCAGGTTATCTAAGCCCAAGTTCATTGTATTGGCAATTCGTCCTGTTGCACACAGAACAACATCTTGATTTTTTAGGCTGATATCAGAATCTAATAACAGCTCATATTGATTGTTTTCTTTCTTGATTTCAATAATATTTGAATTAAGTACAACATTAATTCCGTTCTTTATAAAGGCTTCTTCGGAAAAATTTCTAACATCTTCATCAAAGCCTCTTAATATCTTATCACCACGATAAACTAAATTAACTTTTATACCTAATGCATTGAATATACATGCAAATTCAACTGCTATATATCCAGCCCCCATGACTGTAATCTCTTTTGGTAAAGTTGATAATGATAGAGCTTCATTTGAACTAACTGCATTTTCTATGCCTTTAATTTCAGGAAAGAAAGGTGTAGAACCAGTAGCCACCAAAATACGTTCTGCTGTATACTCTTTACCATTTGCTATGACAGTATTCTTATCTATAAAACTGGCATGGTGTTCAATGAGTTCAACACGAGAATTACTGAGCAAATTTAAATATATCTTATTAAGCCTTTGAATTTCTGCATCTTTATTCTCAATTAACCTCTCCCAACTAAAACTAGGTGGAGGAATATCCCAACCAAATGCAGTTGCTGCTTTAAATGTTTTGACAAAACCTGAAGCATAAACCAATAATTTTTTAGGAACACAACCACGAATAACGCAAGTACCGCCAACTTCACTTGACTCAAATATAGCTACTTTCTTGCCGTAACTTGCAGCAATTCTTGCAGACCTTACTCCCCCTGAACCAGCACCTATAACAATCAGGTCATAATCATATGGCATAAACAGTACTCAAAAAATAAAATAGACTGAGATTTTATCACAGTTAATGTAGAATAAAGGGACTTTTTAAAATTGAAAGATTATGGACCAAAAAAACCTTCTTCCTAACAATAGTAAGCTTCTTTTCAGTAAAAGAAAAATCCAAAAAAGTATTAAAAAAATGGCAAAAGAGCTTAATAAGGATTATGCGGATAAATCTGTCGTATATTTAACTATCATGAATGGAGGAATGATTTTTGCCTCAGATCTATGTAAAAAATTAAATTTAGATATGGAAATGGATTATGTTCAAGTTAGTCGATATGGAACGGAAACTACGGGTGGCCAACTGATCTGGAAACACCAATGTGAAACAAGTTTAAAAGGTAAACACGTTATATTAGTTGATGACATATTTGATGAGGGATATACCCTACTTGCAGTTGATGAATGGTGTAAGGAACGCGGTGCAAAAACTGTAAAATCTGCTGTGCTTGTCTCAAAAATTCATAACAGAGGTTATGCAGATCATAAAGTAGATTACGCAGCCATTGAAGTTGAAGATTTATATATCTTTGGTTATGGAATGGATTACCAGGAAAAACTAAGACACCTGACTGATATTTATTATCTTCAAATGTCTTAATTTTAATATATAGTTTACTCTGGCATTAAGTAATACCCTGTAATGACGGCTACTTGAGATTCATCTCTGTTGGTTGCGGCATTAGCATAGTTTTGAACATTTGTTTTACTCCAAACTCTTTGTGTTGATGTTGTATCATTCGTATATTGTAACTCTCTAAATGAACCAAATCTAGAGTCTGCCATACCATCAATTGAACTATCTAATAATCTCGCTAAATCAGGAGTTAAACCTTTAACAACCATGACATTTTTATTGCGGTTTTGATATGAACCAGCCGTCAAACCTTCCACAGACCAAGGGATATTATCAAAACAGATATCTATCTGTTGTGGGATACCATTGGTATCTAAGTATACATACCTATCTTCAAACCCTTCAGCTCGTCCATTTGGCATACGAATTCCGGCAGCATCCATAAATGCCTGTAAAGCTGCACCACAAACTTCTCCTGCATTACTGTTTACCATTAAAGTCGGGGTTGTTGCACTATCTGCAATGACAATGTTGACTCTGTCAAAATGGTTTTGATAGGCTAAAGCCCAACCTTGTACAAACGAATGACTGATTTTTTGATACACTGCGTTGCGTTGTAAGTCCTTACCAATAGAAACAGCTCCCAATATAATCCCTATAACAACAAGTACAATTGACATTTCTATTAAGGTAAATCCTTTGACTTTTTTCATGCTTTGTTTAGTTTTCATAGTTTTCATAGTCTTATTCTTTTTCATGTTTTTATAAACCTGCTTTATCAGCAGCAATTGCATTAGCTAATATGGAAGCTTTTAATGTATTCATTTTTGAAACAAAGTTCCCTGTTTGTCCATTAACACATACTGGGCCAGTACCCGAATCAAAACAACTTCTGGCATCCTTAACATTTTGTAAAGCGGTACCGGCTAAATCTCTAGCTAATGCAGCTGCTACTGTTCCACCGGCGGCAATACCAGCAGCGGTTGCTATTGCCGCAATAGCAGGAATTCCCAAAGGTGTTAGTGGATCAATTATAGATTCAGCAAAGGCAATTGCTGCACCGGCTGCAGCATCAGCTATAGATGCCACTGCTTGTAAAATTGCCGCGTCTGCTAATAGCACACCTACATCTGCCAAATCTTCAGCTATATCCAATAATACACTGTAATCTTGGAATGAAGTATGCATCATATCAGCAGCTAAAACAACATTATCATGCGCATGCAGTGCAGCCGAGATAACAGAACCACAAGCCAGAGACCCAAATAATTCGGAAAATTCCATTGAGTTCACTTTGTCATCGTAATTAACAGACTGAGGTTTAGATGCTACCTCATAATTGAATCCGGCCGAATTCAAACCGTCTAACAAATCACCATTGCCATCAGCATCTAGATTACCTGGGTCAACTAAAACATAGGCTACATTTCTATTGTAACCAGCATCTGAGACATGCAATGCGGTTGTGACCGTAGTAGATAATGTTGTAGCATTTGTAGCTATTGTGGCAGCTGTTCTTAATGCAAAACATAAGTCAATAGTATTACTTTGTACTAATGGTGTTAGTGCTGCTATTCTTTTGCCCGCAGGTAATAAGGCATAGAGCCTATCTTTTTTTACACTTAATTCTGTATCAATTTTTAAATCAGAATCTGCTTTATTAAATACCGAGTATTGAATGGGAATATTTTTTTGATTAATAGGCTTTAATGCCAAACCTAATGTATTCTCAGGTATTGTTCCTCTCAATGCACCTAAATTTTCATTTCCTGAATTATTGGTATCGGCAAAAGGTAATCTTCCATTGGCATAGGCAAAACCTAAAATGGCATTGTCAATATCTTCAGTGTTAAAACTTTTAACAACTCTTGATTGTACTTGTTGGGCTCTAGGGTAATATTTATATAATAAAGCAAATAATAACCCCATAACAACAATGACAACACTTAGTTCAACTAAGGTAAAGGCCTTATTATTATTCATCTGATGAACCCCCTTTGATCTAATGCTTTAACAAAAGCCAACTTCAAATCTTTAAAAGCTAGAGCTTTAGCTAAAGAAGCAATCGCTTCAGTTTGTTGTACTTTACCGGCTGCAAGTGCATCTTTTGAATCATTATAACCAATAATTGATTGTGCCAAAGCATAAGTTGCATCTGCAAAAGCAACTGCAGCTACTGCTGCTGCTATTATTCCCGCTACTTTGGAAGGATCGGCAATTGCAAGTCCAATTGCAAGAGCAACACCTGCTGCTGCCATTATTTCGGTTACTATAGCTATTTTCCAGGCTGCATCAGCAACATCTACCTGTGTTTGGAGGTAATCTACATTAAAGTCTCTAAAATCTTTATAAACTGTTGATATTCTCCACATATCATAAGCAGCAAAGCTGGCTCTAGCTCCCCCGTTTGTTTCTGCTAAAACTTTAGCGCAATTCAAGCGTCCTGATAATTCGTTAAATCCTATGGCCAATACGTTGTCATCATAATTGTTTATATGAGGTTTATTGGGTTTTTCAAATTTAACTCCAGAACCATTACTGCCATCGAATAACACAGAATCATTATTTGCATCTAGAGCTCCGCTATCAGCAATAGCATAAGCAACATTAATTGAAGATGAACCAATATTTAGTTGCATGTTATCAGGTGCTGTTAAACTAGCCGTTTTTAGCGCTAAGCATAAATCCAATCCATTTGATTGATTTGACGCTGCCGAATCTGGTAATAAAGGTTCAAACCTGTCTTTTAATTGTGCTAAGTCATTATCTATAGCTAAGTTTGCATTTGCTTTTCTAAATACTCCATAGCGGATTTGCCCACCTTGTTTTTTTTGCAGAGATGACTCAATGCCCAAAGTTTTTATTGGTAAATTACCTGTTATATTGGCAATGCCACATTCTTCAAACCCATTCTTATTAATATCAGGGCAAGGCAACCTATTATTTGCATATATGAACCCAATTATTGCCTGATCAGCTCTTTGGAGATCATTTTTAAACTGCTCATTAAGTGCTTGCCTGCCAATATTTGATACAAACTTAACACTGAAAAATGCAAGTATACCTATAATAACCAACACTATCGACATTTCAACCAAAGAAAAACCGATAGCATGTTTTTTTATAGTCATCTCTCAACTCCTTTTTTATCTGCTTCTCTTAAGATTGCATCCACACCTAGAGATAAGCTAAATGTTGTAGTTGTAGGTGGAGGATTCCCTGAACTGATATTATCTTCCATGTAGGTAGCATTTTCATCGGCTTCTATTGCAGATTCTATGGTTTCAGACGCATCTTTGGCTGTAGCTTTTGCTCCTAATATTTTACCAAACTGGGTACCTATTTCTACCTCTAAACGGTTCCTAAGATCACCTGGGTCAAATGGTGGTGTTGCGGGTCTTACAACTGCATTCATATAATTAATAATATTCTGTGCTTTATTACGTGCATCATACAATATTGATAATCTAGCGTTTATTTCAGCAACACGAGCCCTTACAGCTGCTTCTTCAGCTGCAGTATCTACTTGTGGGGCTGGTGGTCCATTAAAAGGAAGTAATGTAGATAAATATCCATTAAGGAGGTTTCTTTCATTGACCAAAGGAGTTATTAACGCATTAAGCCTATCTCTTGCATTAATCGCTCGGTATTTTATAGTTAAATAATTATTATTAATTGCAGTAAAATTATTTTCAGCTATTGTCATATAACCATCGGTAATAGCTAAATGGGCATCAACTTTATTAAAATCAATATCATCATAAGCAGGCCATGTTCCTAAATCTACAACTGCATTATCAGCTTCTGTTTTTGCCAATGAAATATTATTAATTGCTGTATTCGCACGATTGATATCTGCTTGTGCTTCATTATTAGCTGCATTCGAATAACTACTGACTAAAACATCACCTACTGCAGCATTTGTATTAACTAATTCTTGTGTATAAAACTTTATAGTATTAAACCTATTTCTAACTGTAGTACCACCAGATAGTACAGAATTAATTTGGTTTCTGGCTTCAATGGTTTTATCTACGACATCTTTTTTTAGTTCATTGGCTGAGTTTCTAGCTTCAACTGCCATATCGGCATAGCTAGTACCACCAGTTGACTCACTTGGATCAGGCACTCCTACTACTACGTCCCCATCTGCATTTGTCACACTTGTAGAACCTATCCTTTTTGATACATCTACTAATTTCACAACAGCAATAATCTGGACAATGACAGCAGCAACATTTAGACCAATTGAAACAGCACTCAGAACTGCTCCAACTACTGCAGCAACCAATCCTACAATCGCTTTAGCTAATAATCCACATGCAGTACCTAAACTTGCAACACATACAGCTACTTGAGCTGCTACATATGCTGAAGCAGCAACTACAACTTGTATTGCAACTGCGAGTGCATAAATGGCAAGTGCTGTATTAGCTACACCTAATGCTGTTTGTGCAATTGTAATTATAATAGCCATATCAGTTGACTCTTTTAAACTATCTTTTTGAGTAACATTCTCGGTATGAGTTGCTTTGGCATCAGCGAGTAAATTTAATGAATTTTGAGCAGTATCGCAATTTAATGTTGCTGCTAATTCATCAAAACTTTTTGAATAGACTGTATCATCATAACCTGCATTATGTGGTTTGTTAGCAGACTCAAAATCCAAAGCTGCTGTAGCATTTCTTCCATCAAAAGTCGTAGTGCCGCCATCTTTGTTCTCAAGACCAGCAGATACAATGACATATGGTACAGCTTTAGGAGTACCATCTGGTAATATTATATGCGCAAATGAAGTGGAAAATGTACTGGCTTTTCCATTTGTTAGTGCGGTACAAAAATCTAAACCATTGACATTATTTAATGTTGTTGTAGTACCATGTGAATCAGTAGGGTTAAATAAATCGGTTATGTTAGTTAAATCAGAGTTTGTTGCTGTATTTCTAAAAACAGCATACTGAATTGGTATAGAGCCTAAACCTGCATAATCTTCATTGAGTCCTAAAGTTTTATAGGGAATCGACCCACTACTTGTTCCACTTGCACAATTTTCAATTCCATCTGAATTATTATCAGGACATGGTAATCGATTATATGTCGCAATAAACCCTAGTAATTGTTGGTCGAGCTTAATAACAACCTGTTTATCAACTTCTACATTATCACGTTTGATAATATAAGGCATAATGTTAACTAAGGCGACAAATAAGCCTACCATTATTAACATGACTATCGATAGCTCCCACAAGGTGAAGCCATCTTGTGATTTAGTATTATAAGTACGTTTACTCATCTAATTACCCACCTCGAAGAACACCAACTTGACCAATCAATTTATAAACTGGTAAGAATAACGCAACTATCATCAATACGAACAATAAACCTGCGAAAATAATAACTAGAGGTTGAATAATTTCATTTATAGAAGCAACGGTATGTTCAAAACGTTTTCTATATTCTGCTGCTAAATAACTCAACTGTTTATCTAATGTACCTGTTTGCTCACCTATACCAGTTAATCTTAACACAAAACCAGGGAAAACTTCAGCTGTACGTAATTCATCTGTTAAAGTATTGCCACGTTTTACACCTTCGCTAACTTGCTTGATTTTTTCTTTATAGACTTCATTTGTAATAGAGGATTCTATAATATCAAGGCTTTTAATGATCTCAACTCCCGATGAAATTAATAGGCTTAAATATTCTGTTATGAAAGCTAAACCTGAGGACTTCATGATAGTTCTGGAAATAGGTAACTTATAAAGTATTTTATGGATCCGATACCTAAAGGGTTGATAATTTTTATATAGAGCAAAGATAAAGAAAATGAACAAGATCGTAAATAATAAATAGAAAAAGAAATAGTCATGAATATGATTTGAAAAAGCTACAGTTATCTTTGTAATTGAAGGCAACTCAATCTGCATAGATTTAAACAGATCAGAAATGTTCGGAACAACATAATACAACCAAAATATTGTAGCACCTATTATACTCGTAAATACAAAGGCAGGGTAAATCATCGCACGCTTCGTATCCCTAGTAATACTAACAATACGGTTCATATGATCCGCGGCATCTTTTAATGTTCGATCTTGATTACCCGAAGTTTCACCAATGTAGGCTAAATGCCTGACTGTCTGAGGAATGGTATCAGCATGTTTATCTAAACTTTCTGCGAAAGTTTGGCCTGATTGCATTGAAACTAATAAATTGTCCGCTAACTCTCGAATTTTGGGATCAGAATCTTTTGATGTCATTTCATCAACAGCAGAAAAAATGGGAACACCAGCTTTCAGCATCACTGATACATTATGGAAAAACTCAGCTAAAGCCTCTTTACTTATATAATTCCCTCTTATCCGATTCCAAAAATCATATAAATATATAAACCAATTGGGTAACATCAATAGATTTAGAACAACAGCTTCTTTTCTTTTTTCTAGATACACTTGTGCGGAACGTTCATTTTCCATTAGGAGTTTAGAAATACCTCTTTCGGTCTTTCCTGATTGCAACAATAATTTATGGTAAAAACACCTCATTATTAACCTAACTCCGAACCAATAATACGTCTATATTCTTCAAACGATGTTTCACCGTTTAACACCCGTTCTTTAGCCATCTGTCTAATACTTGTTAATCCCATACCCTCGATTAAATCTGAAATTTCCTTTCTTGAAACATCATTAGCAATTGCATCAGTAAACTTTTTTCCTACTGGTAATAACTCATAAATAGGCATCCTTCCAATAAAACCACTGTCTGCACATTCTAAACATCCTTTACCCCGTTTCAAAGGTGCAATTTCATTTGAGTCACTAACTTGACTCCATTCTTTTATGTCTGGGATATAAGATTCAATGCAGTGTGGGCAAATTTTACGCAATAACCTCTGTGATACAACTCCAACCAAACTATCTGCAATGATTTGTGAATTAATACCTAAAGTTTTCAAGCGTGGTATAACACCAATACTGCTATTAACATGTAATGTTGACAAGACTAAATGCCCTGTTTCTGCTGCAGTCATTGCAGCTAAGGCTGTTTCCGTATCACGTATTTCACCAATTAACATTACATCTGGGTCATGTCTTAAAAAATGAGTTATAGCTGTACCAAAGGTATAGTTTGCTTTTCTATTAACTTGTGTTTGGCAAATGATTGGTAATTTATATTCAATTGGGTCTTCAATAGTTAATATATTCTTACCGCTTAGACCATGAGCACGCAATCCTGCATGTAAAGTTGTGGTTTTACCACTACCTGTTGGACCTGTTAACAAGATAATTCCAGCTGGTTGAGAAAACATCTTTTTCATGATTTCCAAATCTTTTTTCAAGAAACCTAACTGTTCTAAATTCCTTACCAATACACCACCTGGTAAAAGGCGCATGACTACATTTTCTCCATACTCTGTTGCCAATGTAGATACCCTTATATCATAAGGAGTATCAATGACCTCTGTTGAAAAACTTCCATCTTGTGGCAATCTTTGTTCTGTAATGTCCATTTTTGAACGCATTTTGATACTTGAAACAAGCCTTACTACTGCTTTTGACATACCTACTATAGGCTGTAATACACCATCAACTCTAAAAGAAATATGAGCACTATTTGCATCTGGCTGGATGTGAATATCCGTAGCTCGATGTTTAACAGCTAAATGTAAAAGATAATCTAGCAATGTATCTGGGTTGTGAACATGATCTTGATCTCTTTTCAAAATATCAATTTCTTTTTGTACAAGATTTTCAATTGGATAATTACTGAAAAAGTAATGGTATTTAATACTACTGACGACTTTACCAAAGTCAGCCATCAATAAACGGGGTCTTAAACCAGATCTTTTTGTTACTATCTGAGATACGTTATGTAAATCTGCATTTCCTACAATAACTTCTAATTCATCCCCTATTCTTTTAATAGGTAGAAATTTAGACTTTAAACAAAGTTCTTGATTGAACATACTTAACACTTTTGGATCTGGTTTTTCAATATCACCATGATCGTAATAGTCAAGGCCTAATTGATTTGACAAGATAGGAGCCAACTCATTGTCTGTAATCATTCCTAACCTTACAAGTAACTCGCCTAATTTTTCTTCTGTAACTTTTTGTTTTTGTAAGGCGTATTTTAATTGTTCTGATGTAATTAACTTTTTTGATAACAGTAAAGTACCAATCGCTAATTTATTAGTTACAATTTCTTCTACTTTTTTATTTTCTGATAAGCTTGTCATTTATTAATACTCTTTTCAGTAATTATTGAATTATCGACGGCATACCATTCAGGCTTATCGTCAATCTTTAATTTTTTTAATCCTTCAATGCTTTCCTTTTCTAATTTTAACTCCTCAAAATATTGCAACTGGTATAATGTTATTTCATCTGGAAAACCACTAGGATTTCTTCCTAAAAATGATTGAAGGTTTGTAATAGCTTTTATTGTTCTATCACCGACTATGCCATCAACATTAAATTTGTAAAAGCCAATATCTTTTAAGCTTGTTTGTAACGTGCTAATAGATTTTGAATAATAACCTTGATAAAAAGCTTCTAACTCAATACTTGGTTTCCAAAAGGTCAGCCATTTGTATTCATCGTTTTTTTCGTTATTCAAATTCCATATTGAGTAATTTTCATCATTGTTTTTTTGATTTCTTAAAGAAGTGTTTACAATTTTTTCACTGCTAACAAGAAGCTTATAATCAGACTTTTTAGAAAGTTGAATATTCAATTCTTCAAAACTATTATTCTCAATTGCCTTTTTAAAATTAGATTCTAATTCTTCAAGATTAAATAGTTGTAAAAACTCTAATGCATCACGTTCTGGTTTATCAGGATTAGTAACTAAAACAAGCATTTCAGATGTGTTTGTAGTTCTAACAGATTCTATATCTTTGGCATTATTTTGCTCATTATCATGTTTTGCTTTTTGACTTAAGCCACTGTCTACTAAAGACTGTTCTTGAGTACCTTTAGATACTACCGCTTCTAGCGGGTTGACTTCCGCAGTATTATTAAACAATAGTATCGCTTTATCAAAAATATAATTATTTCCCCAAAGCAGAATACCTATCATGGAAATTATGATAAATGATGAAGCTATAATCTTGAGTGAAGTATTGCTCTTTTTTTCTTTATTAGGTTCTAAAGATATTTCATCAAATGCTTGTTTTATAAGCTTTTTATCAATAGTATTTTTGCCATACGCCGCTACAACATATAAACAACGATCCATAACCATGTTTATTAATCTTGGTCTTCCATTAGTTAATTTATGAAGTTGTTTAATTGCAATGTCAGCAACTATTATTTCTCCACTTGAGCCTGCTCTAAATAATCTAAATTCTATATATGAATGAACTTCATGTAATGCTAATGGCTTAATTTCTACATTTAAAGCAATTCTACTTTTAAGTTGGCGTAAATCTGTCCTATTCAGTGTGTCTATAATTTCACCTTGAGCTACTAAGATGATTTGTACTAATTTATTTTGGTTCGTTTCAAGGTTTGAAAGCTGTCTAATTAGTTCTAAACTTTCTATATTCAGTTGTTGAGCATCATCAATCACAATGACACAATTTTTATTTTGTGAATATTGTTCTAATAAAAACTCGTTTAAAGCATCTAATTGATCTTCAATATTAATGCTATCAACTTTAATATTGAAGTCTTTATTTATAGCTTTAAGTAGTGAACCAGATTGTAAAAAAGAATTTAAAACCAGTGCCGTATTGATTTCTTTCTTAGCAAGTTTTAAGAGTAACAACTGACTTAATGTACTTTTCCCTAACCCAACATCACCACTAATTAGGATGAAACCTTTTCTTGCATCAATACAATGCATGATTTCATAAATAGCTTTGTACATTTTATCTGTATTGAAATAATTTTGTGCATCCGGAACAACTGGAAAAGGATTAAACTCTAAACCAAGTTTTTCTAAATGTAACAATTTGGATTGTTTATTTAACATCCAAACCTTCAATTTTTGTTAGGTAGTCAGCGATAACTTTATTTGTCGGATGTTTTTTCTTTAAATCATTAAGTCTTTTAATGGCTTGAGGAATTTTATTATTTTTAGCTTCTAAAAGCGCCAAATTTGTCCCTGCTTGTATATCATCAGGCTTATAAAATAAAACTTTTTTATAAGCTGCCATAGCTTGTATTGGTTTATCATTTTTTGCTAGCCAATAAGCATTCATTCTTAAATATACTAAACTATATTTCCCAGAAGATTCTTTTAACTTTGATAACAATTCAGTCACTTCTACATTGTTCCCTAGTTCTATTTGAATTTGTAATTGGTTTATCAACTGCCTTGTTTGTTTTACTGTTAATTTTGCTTTACTTTTTTTAACAATATTTTTAGTAGCTATTATCTTCGCCCTTGGTTTTGTATTTGTTTTCTTTGTAGACGATATATTTGATGTCTCAATATTGTTAGTTATTACCTGCTTAGGCTCTATATTATTAACATTCTGGATAGGTTTTTTTGAGGCTATTATCACTTCTGCTTCCTCAGGTTCTTTGTCTGCAATTGGTATAATTTTTTCTGTCTTCTTATTTTCGTTACTCTTCATCGGTTCTATAATTGAAACGACTGGTGACTGAACAATCACTTTGGGAGCTTCATCTTTTTCATTTTTGTTTGATTTCTCTAATGGTATTGAAGTGATAGGATGTTTCGACAATGAATCTTTTTTTACGACCTGCAATTTCTTTATATCTTTAAGCAAATTATCATTTTTAGTTTTGTAATCATTTAACATCAAATAGGCATAGACAACTAATATCAAACCAATGACAACGATTAATAATTTCCACATTCTATTAGAAGTATTGTTCTTTGGAGCAACAAAATAATCAGAGGACGAGTCTAAGTCTAACTCGTCCTTCTCTATCTTTTTGTCTTCTAGAGGTTCTAGTTCCAACTTCCTTAATGAATCGTGGATTAAACTCATAAAACTCTAACTTTTAACACAACTACTAATTCTCTACTATGAGTTGAAATATCTCTATTTTTAAACATATTTCCTAAAAGAGGAATTTTTGAAAGGCCTGGTAAATTATCACCTGTTGCATGACCTCCTTCACTAATTAACCCACCTAATAATACTGTGTCTCCATCATGTAATGAAAGTGATGTTGTCACACCTTTAAAGTCAATCTTTGGCAATGTTATTTTTGAACCACCTACATCTTGTAGGATTAAACTTGCTTGATCCACTTCAGATTGCATTGGATGAATAGTTAGGTTTATAGTACCGTCTTCTTGTATAAATGGTAATACACCAACAACAATACCATTAAAAACAGAATCAGTTATTATATTGTTAGATGTAACTGCACTACCGCCAGTGTTATTAACTATAGATTCAGATTGAGAAACATATCTTGTTATTTGTCCAACACTAATCATAGCTGGATGTGAGTTCTTTGCTCTAATTGTTGGATTTGAAAGAACTCTAACATGACCATATTGATTCAATAATTTCACTGAAGTACTAAATGACCCTTCGTTGTAAGCAAGGCCTAATCCACTTCCACCTGTAAAACCAGTTGTTGTAGAAGGTATTATGATACCATTCCCAATATTTGTAGCTCCTGGTACCGTTGTTTCTCCACCACTTACGCCAAGACCTCCGGAACCTAAAAACCCTATTGCCAAGTTATTTCGTAAACTTGTCCAATCTACTCCAAATTGAAAACCGTCATTCAATGATACATCTAAAATTTGTGCTTCAATTAATACTTGACGAGACATTACTGATTCATAACTTTCTATTATTCTTGCTACTGCAGCAACTTGTGATGGCCTTGCATTGACGTATAGTGTCCCTGTAACACGATTCAATGAATACTTTGGCTCGTTATAAATAGGTGTAGCAACTTCTTCTAATTCTTGAAAACCAGTAGCTGGATTCGTACTCTTTTTCGTTGTTTTACCTGAACCTATCAATTTTTCCAACATATCTTCCATATGCTTGTATAAATCATTGTCATTAGCACTTTTTCCATTAAGTGTAAAATCTGCTCTTAAATTATTTCCAGAACCACCGCCGCCACCGCCACCGCCACCGCCGCCACCGCCGCCACCGGCGCCGCCAGATCCTGTAGAGCCAAATACATCACCACCAGAGCTAAAATCTATTGTTGCTATATCTTGAAGAAAATTAACATGAAATATTTTTTCTTCA
>Ga0209345_10002002_pt1 | contig 23382 bp, 25 predicted proteins | sample Cruoilmetagenom7_FD_187294 | JGI IMG/M metagenome (GOLD analysis project Ga0209345, IMG submission 187294) | Oil polluted marine microbial communities from Coal Oil Point, Santa Barbara, California, USA - Sample 7 (SPAdes) (version 2) | ecosystem: Environmental > Aquatic > Marine > Oil seeps ...
GCGAGAGAGGACCAGCCGCAATGCGCGCAGAATTCGCCTCGGATCCGGACACCGCCAAGGGACGGTTGGTGCCGGAGGAGGAAAGCACGTTTCGCTCCTGCTATCAGCGGGACCGGGACCGGATCATCCACGCCTCCGCCTTCCGGCGGCTCAAACACAAGACTCAGGTCTTTGTGGAGCATGAGGGCGATTATTTTCGTACCCGTCTGACCCATTCGATTGAGGTGGCTCAGGTGGCGCGCACCATCGCGGGCGCGCTGCGTTTGAATGGTGAGCTGACCGAGGCCGTGGCGCTGGCGCATGATCTGGGCCACACGCCCTTTGGCCATACCGGAGAGGACGCGCTGCATAAGTTGATGGCGCCCTACGGCGGGTTTGACCACAACGCGCAGGCAATCAAGATCGTCACCACGCTGGAGCGGCACTATGCCGAATTCGACGGGCTGAACCTGACGTGGGACACGCTTGAGGGCATTGCCAAACACAACGGCCCCGTCACCGGAGAGGTGCCCCACGCGCTGGCGGATTATAACGCGCGGCATGATCTGGAACTGCATACCCACGCCAGCGCCGAGGCGCAGGTCGCCGCGCTTTCGGATGACATTGCGTATAACAACCACGACCTACACGATGGTTTGCGGGCGGGGCTGTTCACCGAAGACGAGATTGCAGAGCTCCCCATGGTGGGCGCGGCCTATGCGGAAGTCGACAGGCTTTACCCCGACACGGACAGCTACCGCCGCCGCCATGAGGCGCTGCGTCGGGTCTTTGGTGTGATGGTCGGCGATGTGATCGAAACCTCGGCCAAGCTGCTCAAAGAATCGGGCGCGACATCCGCTGATGACATCCGTCATCTGGGCCGCCCGGTGATCCGTTTCTCCGATCCCGTTTGGCAGGATTTGCGCGAAATCCGAAAGTTCCTTTTTACGCGGATGTACCGCGCGCCATCGGTGATGGAGAACCGCGAGAAGGTGACCAAAGTGGTCGAAGACCTGTTCCCGTTGTTTTTGTCTCAGCCAAACCTTTTGCCCCGCCATTGGGCAACGGCGATTGAGGCCGCAGAGGATGAAACCACGCTGGCGCGGATGGTTTCTGATTACATCGCAGGCATGACGGACCGTTTTGCGTTGCAAGAACACGCCCGTCTCTTTGGCAGTGACTTGCGCAGCTTCCGCTAATCTTTGCGGCATGGTAGCCTGCCCCCTGTGATCCATAGGTGACTTGATATGATACAGACCCCCGTTCTGCCGGAAAGCTTGGCCGGTGACGCGACCTTTGCGATCCTTTCGGCAGGCCAAGCGCCGGGCCCATCGGTGGCCAAGCGTGCGGCGAAGATGGGGGCCGAGGTCGTGGTGCTGGACCGCGATCCCAGCGTCTTGGCAGACCTCATGAGCCAATCAGCAGAACGTGTCGGCGGGTTGGCCCTATCCGGCGATCTTGTCAGTCGGTTTGAGCCACTGCACCGAAATTGGGGCGCCACGCCGCTTCAGATGGTGCTCAACCTGATGCCGCTTGACCCCGAGGACTGCGCCCAAGGTATTGATGCGCAGATCCGTGGGCTTTCTGCGCTGGTGCGCGCTTTGGGTCGTGGATTGGTGGCCGGGCAGGGGTCTGTTGTAACGGTCCTGTCGCGCCCTAGTCAGCCATTGGCTCTCGCTGGTTACGGAATGATCGGCGCCGTTGAAGGAGCCAATGCCGCGCTTGATAAGGTCTTTGGCCCGCGGGGGCTGCATTTTCACCTGATCACCGTGCCCGAGGGGCAGGCCGGACTGGCCGCAGACACCGCGCTTTACCTTGGGTCTGAGGCTGGCCGGCGGCTCCGAAGTGGGCGTTTGGACCTCGGCTGACAACGCCGCTTCAAACGCCACCCCCTCACATGGGCTTTCGCGGCCCGCCACTTCATTGACTGCACCCCCGCACATGATAAACGGGCGGGGAACAAGGATACCCGACATGAACCTATTTGCCGAAATTCGCCATCTCATCATTGCGACACTGGAACAGATGGTCGCGCAGGACGCCCTGCCTGCGACCCTGAACTTTGACCCCATCACCGCTGAGCCGCCGCGCGATCCTGCGCATGGTGATATGGCGACCAATGCCGCGATGGTACTGGCCAAACCCGCAGGTCTGAAACCGCGCGACATCGCCGAAGCGCTGGCCGCACAGTTGCAAAATGACCCCCGCATCACCTCTGCCGAAGTGGCCGGTCCGGGCTTTATCAATCTGCGTCTTGCGCCGTCGGTCTGGCAGAATGTGGCGCGGCAAGTGCTCAGCCAAGGCACGGACTTTGGCCGGGCAATCCTTGGCGCGGGTCAGCGGGTAAACGTGGAATATGTTTCGGCCAACCCCACCGGCCCGCTGCACGTGGGCCACACCCGCGGCGCGGTTTTCGGCGATGCGCTGGCCAGCCTGCTGGATTTCGCAGGCTACGACGTGACGCGCGAATACTATATCAACGACGGCGGCGCGCAGGTCGATGTACTGGCGCGGTCCGTGTACCTGCGCTACCTCGAAGCCAATGGCAAAGAGGTGGCCTTTCCCGATGGCACATACCCTGGCGACTACCTTATTCCACTGGGTGAAGCGCTGTCTAAGATGTACGGTGACAAGCTGGTCGACCAGCCTGAGAGTGAATGGCTTGACGACATCCGCGAGTTTGCCAGCGATGCGATGATGAACCTGATCCGTGAAGATTTGGCGTCGCTGGGCGTCGAAATGGATGTCTTCTACAGCGAAAAATCACTCTACGGCACAGGCCAAATCGAGGCGGCAATTGCGTCACTCGAAGCCAAAGGGCTGATTTACGAAGGCGTGCTGGAGCCGCCGAAAGGCAAGAAGCCCGAAGATTGGGAACCGCGCGAACAGACGCTGTTCAAATCAACCGAGCACGGCGATGACGTGGATCGTCCCGTCAAGAAATCAGACGGGTCGTGGACCTATTTTGCCCCCGACATCGCCTATCACTACGATAAAGTCAGCCGCGACTTTGACATGCTGATCGACGTCTTCGGCGCGGATCATGGCGGCTACGTCAAGCGGATGAAGGCGGCTGTCTCGGCGCTGAGCGACGGTCATGTGCCGCTCGACATCAAGCTGACGCAGCTGGTGAAGCTCTATAAGAATGGCGAGCCGTTCAAGATGTCCAAACGGGCAGGGACCTTTGTGACCCTGCGCGATGTGGTCGATCAAGTGGGCCCCGATGTGACCCGTTTCGTCATGCTCACCCGCAAGAACGACGCGATGCTGGACTTTGATTTTGACAAGGTGCTGGAGCAAAGCCGCGAGAACCCGGTGTTCTATGTGCAATACGCCCATGCGCGGGTGGCTTCGATCCTGCGCAAGGCCCAAGAGGCCGGGGTTGAGGTTGCCGATGCCACGCTGAGGGATGCGGATCTGACCAAGCTGGACCATGACGCCGAGCTTGGCCTGCTGCGCAAACTGGCCGAATGGCCGCGTCTGGTCGAGACCGCCGCGCGCAGCAATGAACCGCACCGGGTGGCCTTCTACCTCTATGAATTGGCGTCCGATTTCCACAGTCTTTACCACCTTGGCCGCTCCGAAGACGGGCTGCGTGCGTTGCAAGAAGGGGACGCTGCGACATCGCAGGCAAAAATCGCCCTGTCGCGTGCCGTTGCGATTGTAATTGCGGCGGGTCTTGGTATTCTTGGGGTCACACCGGCGCAGGAGATGCGGTAACCGCACCAGCGCGCCGAAAACAGGCAACCCCATGACCAGACCCGCGTGGCGATGTATCACGCCGGGCAAAGAGGCAGAGATGGCAGATTTTACGTCTTCTTCGACGACGGCGGGCTATGCGCCCGATTCCGCGCATAGCTATGCGGTGGGCACCACGCCCAAAACACTGACAACGCTCACCAATATCGCGGGCGCCGTGGTTTCTTTGGCGCTCGTCGCGGGGATTGGTGTCTGGGGCTATAAGCTGCTTGTCCGCGATGTGACCGGCATTCCGGTGGTTCGCGCGATCGAAGGCGAAATGCGCGTCCGTCCCGAAGAACCGGGCGGCGAATTGGCCCGCCATCAGGGGCTGTCGGTGAACGTTGTCGCCGCCGAAGGCAGCGCCGGACGGCCCGCCGAACAGCTCCGCCTCGCGCCGCGTCAGATGGAATTGCAAGACGAAGATCAACCCGTTCAAGTGGCAATGGTTGCTGCAAAGACACAAGACGACCTGACCCAAGCCGTCGCCCGTGACATGGACGGCGACCTGATCGACGCCTCTGCCGCGATCCGCTCCGGCAACGTCCAAGACCTTGTGGCGCAGCTGACCAATGGCGTTGCCCCGCTGACCGGCGCTTCGGCTGATCCAGTAGACGCAGCTGTCGCCATGGCGCTGGCCGATACGTCGGTTCAGCCCAAAGTGGTCAAAGCCGTCCTCAACGCGCCCGGCGTGCGCAACTCACTGCGCCCGCGCCGCCGCCCTGCCGCGGCGGCCGTGGTGACACCCGCGGCCGTGCAAAGCAATCCAGTCGCGGCCGCCAGCCAAGAGATTGACCCCGCAGCCCTGCCTGCAGGCACCCGCATGGCGCAACTTGGCGCCTTTGACAGCCCCGAGGTTGCCCGCGAACAATGGGAACGTCTTCAAGGCCGTTTCGGCGCGTACCTCGAAGGTAAAAACCGCGTCGTGCAAAAGGCCACAAGCGGTGGGCGCGTCTTCTACCGCCTGCGCGCCATGGGCTTTCAAGACATCGCCGACGCGCGGCGCTTCTGTTCAGCTCTCGTAGCCGAGAACGCAGACTGCATCCCGGTGGTGATGCGCTGATGCGTCCCTTTGGGGCCACGATCCTCGACGCCGCGGGCCTGCGGCTCAGCGTCGAGGAAAAAGCATTCTTTCGGGACGTGCGGCCCTTCGGCTTCATCCTTTTTGGGCGCAACATCGATGGCCCTGACCAGCTCAGCGCGCTTTGCGATGAAATGCGCGAGGCGGCGGGCCACGACGCTGTGATCACAATCGACCAAGAGGGGGGCCGCGTGCAACGCATGCGCGGGCCGCACTGGCGCGATTGGATGCCGCCACTCGAAATGGCAAAGCGCGCCGGGGATCAGGCGACCACGGCCTTTTACTTGATGTACCGGATCATCGCGCATGAACTTGCCAGCGTCGGGATCGACAGCAACTGCGCGCCCCTGATTGACGTGGCCTCTGCCAAAACCCACCCGTTCTTGCGCAACCGTTGCTATGGTGACACCCCAGGGCAGGTGGCCGCGATTGGTCGCGCCGTATCTGATGCGCTGCTGGCCGGCGGCGTGCTGCCGGTGATGAAACACATGCCCGGCCATGGCCGCGCCACGCTTGACAGCCACCACAATCTGCCCCGCGTCGATGCCCGCCGGATTGATCTGGAGGCGGTTGATTTTGCCCCATTCCGCAGCCTGCGCGACCTACCGATGGGCATGACAGCGCATCTTGTCTACGACGCGCTTGCCGATACGCCTGCGACCCTGTCGCCTGAGGTGATGCGCCTCATCCGCGAAGATATCGGCTTTGATAATCTGGTGATGACCGACGACATCTCGATGAAAGCGCTGCAAATAACGCCGGCGGAAAGCACCCGCGCGGCCCTTACCGCTGGCTGTGATGTGGCCCTGTTCTGCAACGGCTCGCTGGACGAGCGCCGCGCCGTGGCCGCAGCTGCAGGCGAGATGACCCCGGCTGCCCAGACCCGCGCCCTGCGCGCGATGGATGCGCGGCAATCCCCCGATGACGTTGACATCGACGCCCTCAGCGCCCAGCTTGAGACGCTTCTGGGCGGGACTTTACATGGCTGATACAGCATTCGAGGAAGACAGAGGCGGGGCTGGCGGCTCCGTTGCTGACCGGCTGGCTGCCGAGGCGTTCATCATTGATGTTGAGGGCTATGAGGGGCCGCTGGATTTGCTGCTGTCGCTGAGCCGTACCCAAAAGGTCGATCTGCGCAAAGTGTCGGTGTTGCAACTCGCACGGCAGTATCTGGCCTTTGTCGAGCGTGCTAAAGAGCTGCGTCTGGAACTGGCCGCTGACTACCTCGTCATGGCGGCTTGGCTGGCGTTTCTTAAATCCCGTCTGCTGCTGCCGCCCGACCCAAGAGAAGAAGGCCCTTCAGGCGAAGAGATGGCCGCGCATCTGGCCTATCAATTGGAACGTCTGCAAGCCATGCGGGACGCCGCCGCACGGCTGATGGCGCGCGATCAACTGGGCCGAGATTTTTTTGCCCGTGGCCAAACCCATGAAATCACCCGCGTTAAAAAGGTGACCTATACCGCCACCCTGCTGGACCTTATGCAAGGCTACGCGCGCACCCGCACCCGCGATGATTTCCGCCCCTTCGTGATGGACCGCGACAAGGTATTCACTATGGAAGAGGCGCTTGAACGGATGCGCGGGCTGATCGGCTATGCAGGCGATTGGGGCGATCTGAACAGCTATCTGCCCGAAGGCTGGGAAACCGACCCAGAGCGCCGCCGCTCGGCCACAGCAGCAACCTTTGCGGCTTCACTCCAACTGGTCAAGGAGGGGCAGATGGAGATCCGCCAGAAAGAGATTTTCGCCCCCATCCAACTGCGTAAGAAGGATTGATGCGTGTCGGAAGACGTTAAAACAAAAGAGAAAAAGCTGTTCGACGCGCCATCCTTGGCCGAGCAGGAACGCATGATCGAAGCTGTGCTTTTCGCTAGCTCTGAGCCGATCACGCTGCGGGAGTTGGAAGACCGTCTGCCGCGTGGTTCTGACGTGGGTGAGGCTATGGCATTCCTACGGCACCGCTACCAAGGGCGCGGCGTGCAGGTGATGAAGGTGGGCGATGCCTACGCCTTTCGCACCGCGCCCGATCTTGGCTTTCTCATGCACCGCGAAACGGTTGAGACCCGCAAGTTGAGCCGCGCGGCGATCGAAACACTTGCGATCATCGCTTACCACCAGCCCGTTACCCGTGCGGAAATCGAAGAGATTCGCGGCGTTGCGGTCTCTCGTGGGACGGTGGATCAATTGCTTGAGATGGAGTGGATCCGCTTTGGCCGCCGCAAAATGACGCCGGGCCGCCCGGTGACTTTTGTTGTGACGCAAGAGTTCCTCGATCACTTCGGTCTAGAGAGTGCGCGGGATCTGCCGGGTCTTAAGGAACTGCGCTCTGCCGGGCTGTTGGAAAACCGTCCGCCATCTGGGCTGTTGCCGACTGTCGGCGATGGCGAAGACGAGCCGGAAACCACCGAGGGCCAGAGCGAGCTTTTCGAGGATTAAGGGGCCGGGGGGTGACATACGCCCCGTGGCAGCTACATCAGACGGGCTGATCCGAGGGAGAGGACCGATGAAACCGATCGTTACAATGGTCATGCGTCAGGTGATGCGTCGTTTGGTGTCGCGTGGTATTGGCGCGGGCACGCGGCGTGCAGGCAAGCGGGGATCGGGCAAAGGTGGCGCGTTCAACGCGCGCACTGCGCAGCAGGGTATTCGGCTGTTGCGGCGGTTCTTACGATCGAAATAGGTCTCCGCGCCCTTAGGCTGAGCGGAAATGTTTCGACAGCTTCAAACCCTGACCTTGGTAATTCGAGGCGATGTCGGCCCCGTAAAGCTGGCTGGGGATCTGTGCCATATGTTCATAGACCAAGCGGCCCACGACCTGACCATGCTCGAGCACGAAAGGAGCCTCATGGCAGCGCACTTCCAGCACCCCGCGAGAGCCTGCGCCGCCCGCTTCGGCATGGCCAAAGCCCGGATCGAAGAAGCCCGCATAATGCACGCGGAACTCGCCCACCATTGCCAAATAGGGTGCCATTTCAGCGGCATAGGCGGGCGGGATTGTCACTGCTTCGCGGCTGACAAGGATGTAGAAGGCACCGGGATCAAGAATGATCTGACCATTGGTGCTGTGCACCTCTTCCCAATAATCCGCCGGTGCGTAGTGGCCGATTTTATCCAGATCAATCACCCCGGTATGCGGCTTCGCGCGGTAGCCGACAAGGCTGGTGCCAGGCAGGCGCAGATCGACTGAAAAGCCCAAGCCTTCGTCGATCACGGCGGTGCCATCTACAAGCGGCGTTTTGTCGTGCAGCGCACGCAAGGCGTCATCATCGAGGGTGGCGTCGCCACTGCCGAAACGGATTTGATTTAACCGCATGCCCGGACGGACAAGGACGGAAAAAGAGCGCGGGCAGATCTCGGCATAAAGCGGTCCGGTGTAGCCTGGTGCTATCCGGTCAAACTCGGTCCCGCCGTCGGTGATGGTACGTGTCAGCAGATCAAGCCGCCCGGTAGAGCTTTTGGCGTTGGCGACCGCAGAGACCCCTTCGGGCAGGGCGAGCGTTTCCATCAAGGGCACGACATAGACGCAGCCCTTTTCCAGCACCGCACCTTCGCTCAGATCCACGCGGTGCATCTCGAACTCTTCCAACCGATCGGCGACTTTGGCCCCGTGGCCGGCAAGGAAGGACGCCCGCACGCGATACGCAACCGTGCCGAGGCGCAGGTCGAGGCTTGCAGGCTGGATTTGTGCAGTGGTCACGGCAGGATCAGCGGCAATGGCACCACTTTCGATCATCGCTGCAATCTGTTGGTTGGGGAGCACCCCGTTCATCGCATTGGGCATCAAGCGGGGCCTTTTTAAATGACAAACGCCCGCGCGTTACCGGCGCGGGCGTTTTGTTGTAGTCGGTTGGTCGGGCTAGCAGGACTCGAACCTGCGACCTTCCGTCCCCCAGACGGACGCGCTACCAGGCTGCGCCATAGCCCGACTACGTGGGCTTCATACCCGATCTCGCAGAGGGTGCAAGAGGGAATTGCCGATCTTTCCATCGCGATCAGTAATTACTTTCGAAGCCAGGTTCGGCGGCCATGCGGACGCGCATCTCAGCTAAATCAAGAAGCAAACCAGCGACACGTGGCTGCACCTCGCGCGGCAGGTAATGCACACGGGTGGCCACGCTCAACAGCCCCGGACGGGCTGGAAAATCGGCTTCGGGGGTGAAGTCCGGCAGGTCGATGATCGCGGGTCTGGGGGTGTCATCTATCTTTTCGATTTCCAGCTCGGAGGGCGCTTCATCCGCGACATTCTCAGACCCTGCGTCGTCCTGTACTTTCGGACTTGTGGCGAGGGGGCGCTTCAAGAAATCGGGCAGGCTGGCATTTGTAGCCGGCCCTGCGACTGGCTCTTCCTGAACGGCCTCAGCTTCTTCGTTGGAACTGGGCATCTCAGGATGCGGCGCGTCGGGGGTTGTGCTGTCAGACGGGGCCAACGGATCGGGCGTGGCGCGGGGGTGATCATCCGCAGGTGGCACGGGCGCGGGGCGCGTGGGCTCCGCAGGGGTGGTCTCTGGGGTCTCTGATCCTGCGACAGGTGCCGCACTTTCCGACTGATGCTCAGTAGCATTCGCGTCTTCTGCCCGCACGTCTGCTTCGGCCGTGTCTGGCGCAGCAGCGGGCTCCGCTTTCGAGCCAAAGTTCAAAACGACACCGGTTTCGGGGCGAATAATCTTAGGTTTGGGCGCGGGCCGCGGCTCAAGAAAATCTAATTCATCCAGCGGTGCCGACAGGGACGAGACATGGGTCATCCCTTCTTCGCGCAAAATCTTTTGTACGCCTTTGATCGTGAGCCCGTCGTCATGCAGCAGCTTTTTGATCCCACCCAACAGCAGCATGTCAGCCGGGCGATAATAACGCCGTCCGCCAGCCCGTTTGATCGGCTTTACCTGCGTAAACTTGCTCTCCCAGAACCGCAGAACATGGGCCTGGATGCCGAGCCAGTCAGCGACTTCGGAGATGGTGCGAAAAGCGTCCGGCGATTTGACCATGGGTCAGGACTTGTTGCCTTCGGCAACGCGGTCTTTCATCAGATGCGAGGGGCGGAACGTCAGAACCCGGCGCGGGTTGATTGGAACCTCTTCGCCAGTCTTCGGATTGCGCCCTACGCGCGCGGTCTTGTCCCGCACCGAGAAGGTCCCGAAAGAAGAGATTTTCACCTGCTCACCCTCGACCAAAGCGTCTGACATATGCTCAAGCACCGCTTCAACCAATTGGGCGCTCTCATTGCGTGAAAGACCGACTTCCCGAAATACAGCTTCGCTTAAATCCATGCGCGTCAATGTCTTATTAGGCATTATATCCCCCATGCTTTCCAACAACATATGCTGCTCAGAATTTTAGAGTCAACATCAATGCCCGGATCGAACGCGATTCGGCGGAAATTTTCTACGTTAGCTCAGGGACTTACCAGCGCAGGACAACAGAACCCCAAGCCAGACCACCGCCAATGGCCTCGGTGACGATCAGATCGCCCTCTTTAATCTGGCCGCGCTCACGGCCCACCGACAGGGCCAGCGGGATAGAGGCCGCAGAGGTGTTGCCGTGGTCCTGTACGGTCACAACAACGCGCTCCATCGGCAGGTTCAATTTCTTGGCGGTGCCTTGGATAATGCGGATGTTGGCCTGATGCGGTACGATCCAATCCACATCCTCGGCGCTGACACCGGCCCGCTCCATCGCGGTATTAGCAGTGGCGGCGAGCTTTTCTACCGCGTGACGGAAGACTTGATTGCCCTGCATCCGCAGATAGCCCGTCGTGCCGGTCGAAACACCACCGTCGACGTACAAAAGTTCACGGTAGCGCCCATCGGAATTAAGGTCAGTGGCAAGAATACCGCGGTCCTCGGGGCTGCCGTTGCTCTCTTGTGCCTCAAGCAGCAGTGCGCCAGCACCGTCGCCAAAGAGTACGCAAGTAGAACGATCGGTCCAGTCCATGATCCGGCTAAAGGTCTCGGCCCCGATGACCAGCACACGGCGTGCTTGCCCCGAAACGATCAGCGCATTGGCGTTGGCCAGCGCATAGACAAAGCCCGCGCATACCGCTTGCACATCAAAGGCGAATCCGCTGGTCATACCCAATTCGGCCTGCACCATCGTTGCGGCAGAGGGGAATGTCAGGTCAGGGGTAGAGGTCGCGACGATAATCGCGTCCACGTCATCGGCCTCACGGCCCGCATCTTCGAGCGCTTTGCGGGCGGCAGCGCTGGCCATGGAGGAGGTGTTTTCGCCTTCAGCAGCAAAATGGCGGCGTTCAATGCCCGAGCGCGAGCGGATCCATTCGTCATTCGTGTCCAGCGTTGCTTCAAATTCAGCATTCTCGACGACACGGGCGGGCAGGTAGTGGCCACAACCAGTGACAACGGCGCGCAGGCTCATTTGGTGGACTCCTCAGCAGGCAGCGTCGCGGCGACGCGGGCGGCCAGCTTGTCATTGAATTTATTCTGCGACAACTGAGCTGCGAGTTTGATTGCAGCAGAGATGCCGGTTGCATCGGCAGAGCCGTGCGATTTTACCACCGTGCCGTTCAGGCCCAGAAAGACGCCCCCGTTCACACGGCGCGGGTCAATCTTTTTGCTGAGACGGCGCAGCGACGTATAGGCCAGCAGCGATGCCAGACGCGACAGGGGCGAATATTTAAACGCCTCACGCAGTCTGTTGCCAATCATGTTGGCAGTGCCTTCGCCAGTCTTGATCGCGACATTACCGGTGAAACCGTCGGTCACAATAACATCGGCCCGGTTGCCCGAAATATCGCCACCTTCAACGAAGCCGACGAATTCGAACCCGGTCGTATCACCCTGCGCACGAATCAGGTCGTAGGCTTCTTTGAGTTCCGTGCGGCCTTTATGCTCTTCGGTGCCGACGTTCAGCAGACCGACGCGGGGGCGCTCAAGATCCATGCCGTTGCGGGCATAAGAGGTTCCCATCAAGGCAAAACGCAACAGATCATCGGCATCGGCACGCACATCGGCGCCCACGTCGAGCATCACGTTGAAGCCCTGAGGATTGGAGGAGGGATAGAGCACGGCAATCGCAGGACGGTTCACGCCCGGCAATTTACGCAGCCGTATCATCGACATCGCCATGAGCGCGCCAGTATTGCCGCAGGAAACAGCCACAGCCGCCTCGCCACTGCGCACGGATTCGATGGCAGACCACATGGAGCTGTCTTTGCCGGTACGCACAACCTGACTGGGCTTGTCGTTCATGGTGACGACATCCGTGGCGTGACGTATCTCGCAACGGCCCGACAGCTCGCCACGTTTGGCGACCAAAGGCTCCAGCTGATCACGGGGACCATGCAGGATAAAACCGATGTCGGGATTTGCTGTTGCGGAAAGCGCGCACCCGGCAACAACTGCTGCCGGGCCTTCGTCACCCCCCATCGCGTCGACCGAGATCAGGGTGTGTCCGGCTTTCGCGTTATGTTGATCGGGCTGGGCCGTCATCAGTGCGAATGCCTCACTGCCTTAGAGAAAACCTTGGAAACAGCGGCAGCTTAGGCTGCGTCGTCTTCCAGGTCTACTTCTTCGGTCAGGGCGACAACTTCTGCGTCGTCATAGTGACCGCAAGCGGCGCAGATGTGGTGCGGACGCTTCAGTTCACCACAGTTCGAACATTCGTTCGGGTTCGCTGCTGTGAGCGAATCGTGGGCGCGACGGTTGTTGCGACGCGATTTGGATACTTTATTCTGTTGGACAGCCATGTCTGGTGCCTTTGCCTTCGGGGTTGCTGACCTGCATAGAGCGTGCCGCAACCGTGTTTCAATTCGGACCCCGTTTCGGGCGTGACGACGCTTTAGGGCCGCAGCCGCGCAATGTCCAACCTTAATTCGGGTGAGGGCGGCAAAATAACGCGAAAGCACCGTGATGCAACCCAGTATTTCCGCGGTTTTCCGCCCGTTTTCTTAGGTTTCGTCTTTCTTTAGCGCATCGCGCAATGCACCCAGCCCCGCAAAGGGTCGGGCGTCTTCATCGGTCATTGGCTTTTGGCCGGGCTCTGCATGGACCATTTGGCCCAGTTCAACTTCGCCCTTGCGGGGATATTCCGGGACTTCCAGCGCCAGCGCCTCAATCATGATCTGCGCCGGATCAATCCACTGGCCTAAAGGTTCGGTGGTGTCGTCATCGGGCATCTCAACCTCTTCCTCATCGGGAAGTTCGAAATCATGCACGAAACGGCGTTTTATATTTACGTCAATGCGTGTGGTCACCGGCTCGAGCGTGACCACGCAGGGCTGCACCACGGTGGCACCCAGCTTCCCGTCAAGCTGCCAGTCTTGCTTGCCCAGTGGCTTGATCTTGCCGACAAAGCTGAGCTTGCGCAGGGCGGACAGTTCCAGCTCCTTAGCAATCTGAGATAAATTATCCGTCTCGGGGCGCAGATCAAAGCCGTTTGGCTCCGTCTGTGACAGGTCTGCGACCCGTAGAGCGGTTGGCGTAGGTGATTTGCGCGACATGAGATCAGACTTTCGTTTCTTGTACACTTGGGGTGCGTTAGTGTATGCGAAATAAAAGCCATAATCCGTCAGGGCAAGAGGGCAGACCAAATGCGCAACACGAAACAGACCGGCAAGACAAGCCTCCGGCTCGCAGGGTTGGGCCTTGCACTGCTTCTGACGGCTTGCAGCCCGCAGTATCAGAACCACGGTTATGTGCCGCCCGAAGATCAGCTAGAACAGGTCGTCGTCGGCAGCGACACCAAGGAAAGCGTCGCCCAAAAGATCGGTGTGCCCACAGCTTCGGGTGTTTTGAGCGATGATAGTTACTATTACGTTAAGATGCGCAAACGGGCTCTTGGCTTTATGGCGCCCAAAGAGGTTGAGCGCGAAGTTGTTACCGTTAGCTTTAACGAAGCGGGGGTCGTTTCTAATGTCGAACGGTTCGGGTTAGAGCGGGGGCAGGTGGTGCCATTGTCGCGCCGCGTGACGACATCGCCCGTCGCTGACAACACGTTCCTGCGTCAGCTACTGGGTAACCTTGGCCGCTTTAGCCCGACTGCCTTCGGCAGCTAAGTCATTCCCAGCTTGTCACGGCGGCTGATCGTCCGGGCAGTGCTGCAGGCAACCGAAGGCGACCTCGCAAATGACCCAAGCGCCTCCGGGCCGATATCTGACGCGCGAAGCCACATCGCCCGCCGATATCACCCGCGCGCAGATCTTGCGCGCTCAGTGTTTTCAAACGGATGTTCAGCCTGACATTGATGCTTTTGATGCCAAGGCCCGACATTTTTTGGTTGAAGAGCGCGCCAGCGGCGCGCTCGTCTGCTGCTTTCGCCTGAGCCTCTTTTACGGCGCGGCCCTCAGGCAAAGCTACGCGGCGCAATTCTATGACCTGACCAACCTCGAAACAATCGCAGGCGCATTGCTAGAGCTAGGCCGCTTTTGCGTCCATCCAGACTGGCAAGACCCCGACATTCAGCGCCTTGCGTGGGGACGGTTGGCGCAAGTGGTGGACCGCAACAAAGTGGCGCTACTATTTGGTTGCTCCTCTTTCACAGGAACCGATCCCACAGCCTACCGCGACGCCTTTGCGCACCTGAAAGACCAGCATCTAGCCCCCGGAGAGTTGCGACCTACTGTCAGAGCTCAGCACATCCACCCCTTCGCGCGCGACACGCATACCGCCGATCCTCGCCGCGCGCGGCAGCAGATCCCGCCGCTGCTGCGCAGCTACCTCAGCATGGGCGGTTGGGTGAGTGACCACGCGGTGATTGACCGGCAGATGACCACGCTGCATGTCTTTACCGGGCTTGAGATTGCCGCGATCCCGCCCAACCGAGCGCGGCTGTTGCGGGCCTTGGCCTAAAGCGCGCGAAAGCGCCTCCCCAACCCCAAGGGACATTGACCTTGCCTGCGCCGAGAGATAGCTGGCGGGCATGGCACGCGCACCCCTTTTACAACTCACCGACATTTCGCTGACCTTTGGCGGCGATCCTGTTTTCGAAGACCTTTCACTGGTGGTTCAGGCCGGCGACCGGCTGGCATTGGTCGGCCGAAACGGCTCGGGCAAATCCACGCTGATGAAGGTCATGGCCGGAATTGTTGAGCCGGACAGCGGGGCGGTTATTGCCGGGCCCGGTGTGTCGGTCGGCTATATGGAGCAGGAGCCGGATCTGTCGGGTTTTGAGACGCTGGGCGACTTCGCGGCGCATGGGCTCGATCCCGGCGAGATGTATAAGGTTGAGCGCGCAGGCGAGGGGCTGAAGTTCGACCCCGCGCGCCCTGTGGCGACGGCCTCGGGCGGTGAACGGCGTCGCGCGGCACTGGCGCGGCTGATGGCCGAAGAGCCGGAATTGATGCTGCTGGACGAGCCGACAAACCACCTAGATATCGAAGCCATCGCTTGGCTCGAAGCTGAATTGAAGGGCACCCGCACGGCCTTTGTCATCATCAGCCACGACCGCGCCTTCCTGCGCGAACTGACCCGCGCCACCCTTTGGATCGACCGCGGCGCCGTGCGCCGTCAAGAGATCGGTTTTGAGGGATTCGAAGCATGGCGCGATCAGATCTGGGAAGAAGAGGACATGCAGCGCCACAAGCTTAACCGCAAGATCAAGTCAGAGGCCCGTTGGGCGGTTGAGGGCATCTCGGCTCGGCGCAAGCGCAACCAAGGACGCGTTCGTGCGCTGCAAGAACTGCGGGCCGAACGGTCGTCCCAGATCACCCGGCAGGGTACTGCTGCCATGGCGCTGGAAGCTGGTCCCAAATCGGGCCGCAAGGTGATCGAAGCGACAGGTGTGGCCAAGAAATTCGCCGACAAACAGATCCTGCGCGATTTCTCGATCACTGTGCAACGCGGCGACCGAATCGCATTGGTGGGGCCGAATGGTGTGGGCAAAACCACGCTGCTCAACATGCTCATTGGCAAGGAACAACCGGATCAGGGCGAGATCAAACTCGGCACCAATCTGGAACTTGCGCTTTTCGATCAGGCGCGCGCGCAGCTCGATGGCAATATGACGCTGTGGGAAAGCCTGACCGGCGATCCGGACATGCGCGTCTCGGGCAAGGCCGATCAGGTGCTGGTGCGCGGCCAGCCGAAACATGTGGTGGGCTACCTTAAGGAATTCCTCTTTGACGAGGCACAGGCGCGCGCGCCAGTGCGTTCGCTTTCGGGTGGTGAAAAGGCGCGGCTGCTGCTGGCCAAGATCATGGCGCGGTCGTCGAATCTTCTGGTGCTCGATGAGCCGACCAACGATCTGGATGTCGAAACGCTGGACTTGATGCAGGAGCTGCTGGGCACCTATGATGGCACCGTGCTGTTGGTGAGCCACGACCGCGATTTCCTCGACCGTGTGGCGGCCACAACCATCGCCATGGAAGGCGACGGCCGTGCCACGGTCTATGCCGGTGGCTGGACTGACTATCTGGCGCAGCGCGGACAGGATGATTTCTCGGAAAGCGTCGTGAAGGCCAAGCCGGGCAAAGGCGAGGCTAAGGTTGAGAAAAAGCAATCTGCTTCGGGCATCAGCTTTACCGAGAAGCACCGGCTTGAAGCCTTGCCGGGGGAGATTGAGCGACTTGAAGCCGAGATCGCCAAGCTCGAAGAACTGCTAGGCGACGCCGATTTGTTTACCCGTGAGCCTGTGAAGTTCCAAAAGGCCAGCGACGCGCTTGTGCAACGGCATGAGAAACTTTCAGATGCTGAGGAAGAGTGGATGGCGCTTGAGGAGAAGGCGCAGGGCTAGACCTGCGCACCCTCCAACGCAATTTGCGGACGGTATCCAGCGCGGAAGGCGGTGACGACACTAGGCGGCGTGAGTAAAGTCACACGGCCCTGCGGGCGCTTTTGCGCTGTCTGGTACCCCTCTGGCGCGTAAGGGTAGAACGCATCGCTGGAGAGCACGCCGCTTTTGCCCTCGTGATCTAAGATGAAACTCCCGTCAGGTAGGTCGTGCGCCACCACATCCGCATGGCGGCGCTGCTGAAAGATACGCGGCACTGCGCGTTCAGCGTGCAGCTGGCGGTCCAAAGCGGCAGCCGGACCCGGCACATCGCAATGGGCCCGAAAACGTCGATATTCCGCGCCCCGGCATTCCGCGCAAGGTCGGTGCCCGGCGGCAAAGGCCACAGCCTCATCCAGAAAGAACAGCTCGGTATAGCGGCGGGGGGCCATCAGCTGTCGCCGGCGCCCTTTGAAGCTCAGCACACAGCACACCCAGTTCTGATGCGCCCATCGACGTTTGGGGTGCAGGCCGTTTTCATCGTGCAGAATACCGCGGTTGCCCATGAACCCACCCCGCGCGGGATGGGCGGTGATCTTACCATTAGGCTGAACGCGGTTCTGCAGCGGCATCAGCGCATCCTGAGCGCACCGTCAAGGCGGATCACTTCGCCGTTAAGATATCCCATCTCAACGATGAACCCGGCCAGCCGCCCGTATTCCGACGGATCGCCGAGGCGGGCAGGGTTGGGCACATCTATAGCAAGTTCGGCCTGAACCTCTTCGGGAAGGCCCGCCAACATCGGCGTTTTGAAAATGCCCGGCGCGATGGTCATCACGCGGATACCGTCTTTGGCCAGATCGCGCGCCATGGGCAGGGTCATGCCAACGATGCCGCCTTTGGACGCCGCATAGGCGGCTTGGCCCTTCTGCCCGTCGAAAGCGGCGATGGAGGCAGTGTTGATGATGACCCCGCGCGCGCCGTCGTCTTCGGGGGTGTTCTTGGCCATAGCCACAGCCGCAATCCGCGCCACGTTGAAACTGCCCACTAGGTTGATGTCTATGGTGCGTTGGAACGCGTCTAATGGGTGCGGCCCATCGCGGCCCGTGGTCTTGATCCCAAGGGCGATCCCGGCGCAGTTCACCGCTGCTGTGATCCAACCCATCTTGTCTTGGGCATAATCCACCGCCGCCTGAACGGAGCTTTCGTCCGTCACGTCGGTCATAACGAAATGGCCGCCGATCTCTTTCGCGACAGATTCGCCGCGGTCGGCGTCACGATCCAGCAAGGTGACCTGCGCGCCTTGCGAGGCAAAATACCGCGCCGTGGCTTCGCCAAGCCCCGAGGCACCCCCGGTGATAATGGCGGCTGTGCTGTCTAGTTTCATGGTGGATCCCCCCGATATGAACGCTTGTTCAGTTCAACACGAAGTTTCGCCCCATGCAAGCCATGCTTGCTGAGACAGGTGTTGAGAAGGAGGGGGCTGGGGGCCGTAAGGCAGCCCCCATTAACCTTTAGCCGATCTGCACCAAAGCATGGCGCTTCTTGCCAGCGCTCAACTTGATCGGGGACGACAGCGCGCCCGCATCAAGCATCAAGCCCGCATCCGTCAGCGGCTGATCATCCATCCGTGCACCATTTTCGGCAATTAGGCGCTTGGCCTCTTTGCCAGAGCCAGCAAGGCCAGATTTCACCAGCAATTGAACGATAGAAACCCCATCGCCCACATCCGCCGCCGTGAGGGTCAGGGTGGGCAGGTCATCGCCCACGCCGCCTTTCTCAAAGACTTCGCGCGCCGTGGCTTCGGCATTGCGCGCAGCTTCTTCGCCATGCAGCAGGCCGGTGACTTCATTTGCCAGACGCACTTTTGCTTCGTTGATCTCGGACCCGGCCAACGCGCCCAGGCGGTCGCATTCGTCGACCGGCAGCTCGGTGTAGAGCTTGAGGAAACGGCCCACATCGGCATCGGTACAATTGCGCCAGAACTGCCAGAACTCATACGGGCTCAGCATGTCGCCATTCAACCAAACGGCACCGCCCGCCGACTTGCCCATCTTCTTGCCGTCGCTGGTGGTCAAGAGCGGCGAAGTCAGGCCGTAAACCTCCCCGTCGATCACACGGCGCGTCAGGTCGATCCCGTTGACGATGTTCCCCCACTGATCAGAGCCGCCCATCTGAAGGACGCAGCCATAGCGGCGGTGCAGTTCCATGAAGTCATAGGCCTGCAGAATCATGTAGTTGAACTCAAGGAAAGACAGCGACTGCTCTCGGTCTAGACGCGATTTCACACTCTCGAAGCTCAGCATCCGGTTGATCGAGAAATGCCGCCCAATGTCACGCAGGAAATCGAGGTAATTTAGGTTATCAAGCCATTCAGCGTTGTTGAGCATCAGAGCATCGCTCGGCCCGTCACCGTAATCAAGGTAGCGGGCAAAGACCTGCCGGATGCCTTCGATGTTGTCGTCAATCGCCTCGGGCGTCAGCAAGGGGCGTTCGTCCGAGCGGAACGACGGATCGCCCACTTTGGTCGTGCCGCCGCCCATAAGGGTGATCGGCTTGCCGCCGAACTTCTGCAGCCAGCGCAGCATCATGATATTGACCAGATGGCCCACGTGCAGGGATTTGGCCGTGGCGTCATAGCCTACATAGGCCGGCGCCGCGCCTTTCATTATGGCTTCGTCCAACCCTTGATAATCGGTGCAATCGGCCAGAAAGCCGCGCTGCATCATCGTGTGGATGAACTCCGATTTGGGATGGTATGTCATGGTGACTTGCCTCAAAACTGTGTTGCGCGGCAATCTATATGCGCACGAGCGGCAAAGGAAAAGGCCATGAATAGGGTCCTGCACAGGCAACATGTCGGAACCGGTGTGGTGACAGCGTTGGGATTGATGTCGGGCACCTCGTTAGACGGGGTGGACGCGGCTATCTTGCGCACCGACGGGCATGACATCACCAGCTTTGGCAGAAGCGCCTACCGCAGCTATTCGGCCGAGGATCGCCGGATCATCGCCGCCGGATTCGGCAAATGGCACGGAGCGGAGGTTGAGGCCGCAGCGCAAGCGGTAGAGACTGCGCATCTGGCGCTGTTGCGCGACCTTCTGAATGACGACACACCCGTCGAGCTTGTTGGCTTTCACGGCCAAACCCTTGCCCATGCGCCGCGGATGCAAGGCACTTTGCAGGTCGGCGACGGCGCTTTGCTGGCGCGTGAGATTGGCCTGCCCGTGGTCTGGGATTTCCGCAGCGCCGATGTGGAATTGGGTGGCGAAGGCGCGCCCTTGGCGCCGTTCTTTCACCATGCCTGTGCGCGCTATGCAGGAAAGACCGCACCGGTGGCCTTCCTGAACCTCGGCGGCGTCGGCAACCTGACATGGGTTGACCCGCGTATTGCGCGGCCCGAGCAAGAGGGAGCGCTCTTGGCCTTTGATACCGGTCCTGCAAATGCCCCAATCAATGATTTGATGCAGGCCCGGCTTGGCCAAGACTTTGACGAAGGCGGCAAGCTTGCCGCGCGGGGCAGGGTGGAGCACGGAGCGTTAGAGCTTTTCCTCGCCGAGCCTTACTTCGCGCGTATGCCGCCTAAGTCCCTCGACCGGAATGATTTCGCTGAGATGGTGGCGCTGGTTGGCGAACTCTCTGACGCCGATGCCTGTGCCACCCTGACCGCCATGTGCGCGGCTGGGGTGGCCGAAGCGATGCAGCACTGCCCGGCTCCGCCCGAGCGGGTCTATGTCACCGGGGGCGGGCGGCATAACCCGGTTCTGATGCGCATGTTGGATGTCAGTCTTGATTGCCCAGTGGCGGCAGTCGAAGAGATCGGTCTTGATGGCGACATGCTAGAGGCGCAGGCCTTTGCCTATCTCGCCGTCCGCGTGGCGCGCAAATTGCCGACGTCCTGCCCCGGCACGACCGGCGTGCGCGCAGCCGTAGGCGGTGGCACCGTCAGCCACACCTAGGGCAAAGCCAAGCTACTCATTTTTAAAACGATGTCGAGAATTTGCCGAAGCCGTGGTCTTGGGACGACACGTCGCAAAGCCTGTGCGGAAACTTTGGCAAACTCGGCATATTTTTAACAAAGTTGCGCAGAATCTACTTTTTTTGAAATTTTATGAAACAATTTGGCGGCCTCATGCGTGTTTTTGGTGTGGGGCAACAGCCAATGCCGCGGCGGTCAAATCATACTGCAAGGCGACGGCTCATTTTGAAGGAGACTAAAGATGACCATTAGTAACCATACTACTTTTAGGACTATGTTAGCCGCGACCGCGACGGCAATTTTGATCGTCCCGACGGCCCAGGCAGAAATCGGCGTTGGCGTCGGTGCCAGCGTTGGTGGCCACGGGGACCGCGGCGGCATTGACGCCGGGGTTGGGGCCAGTGTCGGCGGCCATGGCGGAGTAGGCGTGGGTGCCGATGTAAGCGTCGGTGGAGGCCATGGTAGTTCCGGCGGATCGAGTGGTTCCGGCGGAAGCGGTGGTTCCACCGGAAGTGGTGGCTCTGGCGGCGGTGTCGGCGTGGGCGTTGGCGTTGGGATCGGGGGCTCCGGCTCGGGCAGTGGTACCGGAGGTTCCTCTGGCGGTAGCGGCAATGGCGGTTCCTCTGGCGGTAGCGGCAACGGCGGTTCCTCTGGCGGTAGCGGCAACGGCGGTTCCTCTGGCGGTAGTGGCAGCGGCGGCTCGGGCGGGTCCTCTAACAGCGGTGGCAACGGCGGAACCGCGGCTGGCGGAACGAACGGGGCGACGGCTGGTGTATCGGCCGGAGTGAGCCTCGGCGGAGGCAACGATGCAGCCAAGAGAAGCAGCGTGAACCTCGCTGCCATTGTGGGCGCGCCCGTTTGGAGCAAAGACCGCTCGCTTATCGGCATGGTCGAAAGGGTCACGCCCGGACCGGCAGGCAAGGTCGATGCGGTGGTGCGGCTCAACGCGGCGCTTCCCACTAAAATGCAAACCGTGCAGATGCGGGTGCTCCCAAGGCTTACTGGCAAGGGTGCGTTGCTGCTAGGCTATTCCAAACGTCAGCTTCTTGAGCTCTTTTCGGGCTAAGCTCAGGCAAAAGGGATTGAGGGGCGGCGTGCATGCCGCCCCTTTACTTGTGTTCAGCCTGCGTCAAGAGATGCGCGGGTCAGCGGCAATTCATAAAAACAGATCGCTTCGCGCGCGAAATCGGGCATCGGCTGATAGGGTCCGCGTTCGATAAACCCAAGTGAGCGATAGAGCGCGCGGGCGGGCGCGAAGGCGATGGAGGTGTCGAGATAGACTTTTTCGAACCCATCTTCCCGCGCCTGATCAATCAACCTTTTACAGATCGCACGACCCGCCCCGGTGCCGCGTGCCGCGTCGGAGACAAAGACACGCTTGATCTCGCTCTCGGTCCCGCTCAGCGCGTGCGACATACCGCAGCCCAAAGGTTCGCCCTCGCGCTCGGCCAGCAGGATGATCCCACGCGGGCGGCCGTGTTCCTCGGCCAGACGGCCCATCAACGCGCTGTATTTTTCCTGAGGGTAAAACGTCTCGACGATACGCTGCTCGGTGGGGCCAAAGTTGTAGAGGAAGTCGCGGTAGGCCCAACAAAGGTCAACCACCGCCGCGAGGTCCGCAGCGGTGGTGACAGGGCGAATGACGATCTCAGACATCAGCCGCGCAGGATCGAACGGCCAGCATATTGCGCAGTCTCGCCCAGCATTTCCTCGATACGGATCAACTGGTTGTACTTCGCCAGTCTATCAGAGCGCGCGAGCGAGCCGGTCTTGATCTGACCGCAGTTTGTCGCCACGGCGAGGTCGGCAATCGTGGCATCCTCCGTCTCGCCCGAGCGGTGGGACATGACATTGGTGTAGCCCGCGCGATGCGCGATATCGACGGCCTTCAGCGTCTCTGTCAGAGTGCCGATTTGGTTGACCTTCACCAGCATGGAGTTGGCGCAGCCGCGCTTGATACCGTCAGACAGACGCGCAGGGTTGGTCACGAAAAGATCGTCGCCCACCAACTGAACCTTGTCGCCCAAAATTTCGGTCAGCGCCTTCCAACCGTCCCAATCGTCCTCGGCCATGCCGTCTTCGATGGAGATGATCGGGTAGTCGTTCACAAGGGCCGCCAGATAATCGGCGTTCTCTTCGCTCGACAGGGTCTTGCCCTCACCAGAGAGGACATATTTGCCGTCTTTGTAATACTCAGTCGCCGCACAATCCAGGGCGAGGTACATGTCTTCGCCGGGCTGATAGCCTGCTTTTTCGATGGATTTCAGAATGAAATCAAGCGCATCGCGGGAAGAGCTGATGTTGGGGGCGAACCCGCCTTCATCGCCGATACCGGTCGAAAGTCCCGCGTCGGAAAGCTCCTTCTTCAGCGTGTGGAAGACTTCGGCCCCCATGCGCACGGCCTCGCGGATATTGTCCGCAGCGACCGGCATGATCATGAATTCCTGAATGTCGATCGGGTTGTCGGCATGTTCGCCACCGTTGATGATGTTCATCATTGGCACTGGCAAGACGCGGGCGGTGGTGCCGCCGATGTAGCGGTAGAGCGGCTGCGTGCAGTAGTCCGCGGCGGCCTTGGCGGCGGCCATCGACACGCCAAGGATCGCGTTTGCGCCAAGGCGGGATTTGTTCTCGGTCCCGTCGAGTTCGATCATCATCTCGTCAATTTCGACCTGCTCGGTCGCGTCGATCCCGACCAGCGCCTCGGCGATTTCACCGTTCACGGCGGCGCAGGCTTCCAACACGCCTTTGCCCATGTAGCGGGACTTGTCGCCATCGCGGCGCTCGTTCGCTTCATAGGCGCCTGTGGAGGCACCGGAAGGAACCGCTGCGCGGCCCATTGTGCCGTCTTCGAGGATAACGTCGACTTCGACCGTCGGGTTGCCCCGGCTGTCGAGGATTTCGCGGGCGTGGATGTCGATGATCGTGCTCATGGGCTTTGTCCTCA
>Ga0209345_10002004_pt1 | contig 23355 bp, 28 predicted proteins | sample Cruoilmetagenom7_FD_187294 | JGI IMG/M metagenome (GOLD analysis project Ga0209345, IMG submission 187294) | Oil polluted marine microbial communities from Coal Oil Point, Santa Barbara, California, USA - Sample 7 (SPAdes) (version 2) | ecosystem: Environmental > Aquatic > Marine > Oil seeps ...
TAATCGAGGCTGCCCGGCCTACGACCAGACCTTCGGCATCAATGATATGCCATTTTTTTTCGACTTCAGCAGGCTTGGCCGACTGGGTCTGTTTGGTGATACCCTTCATGGGGTGGCTCCTTCTGGGAGAATGATTTGAATTAAAAATAACAAAAGCCGGACGCGATGATCCGGCCGACTGCGGCGCTATTGGCGATGTTATTCCGGCAAGTCAAGCAAAAGCGGGGCTTAGCCAGCGGGTATAATAATACCGTAGCCGATATTTGGCCTACCGATCACGTGCACACCCCATATCGTCGCCGCGACCACGAGAGCCCCCACCGCCTGATGCGATACCGCCAGATGGAGATCAATTCCGGTCATCACGGTCGCTATTCCAAGCAATATCTGGCTACCGAAGGCAGTATGGATCGCTATTGATGCTCTGCGATCAATTGGCCGGACCTTTCGTGCGAGAATGACGAGAAAGCCAACAACCACCCAGGCCCACCAACGATGTATGAAATGAATCAGATAAGGGTCATTGTTAAGGGCGCTCCATACGCCAGTACTCCAGTCAATCCCGCCAGGAATGAAATATCCGTTCATCAACGGCCACGTACTCGACACATAGCCAGCATTCAGACCCGCCGTATAGGCACCGAACAGCAACTGGATAAAAAGCACCACCAAAACTGTCGCACCCAGACCGGTCATGCGAGCAGGCTTTTCCCTGCCCCTTGCCGCTTGGCGAAGGTCAAGCGCGGTCCAGACAAGACCGGCGAGAATGATGAGCGCAGTCAACAGGTGAACCGCTAACCGAAAATGACTGACATCGGTCCGTTCACTCAGCCCGGAACTCACCATCCACCAGCCAATTGTTCCCTGCAGCCCGCCTAGCGCCAGCAGCGCCAGCAACCGCAAACCATAGCCCGACGGAATAGCCCGTTTCACCGCAAACCAGAGCAATGGTAGCGCAAAAGCCAAACCGATAATCCGGCCGAGCAGACGGTGGACCCATTCCCAGAAATAGATGAACTTGAAATCCGACAGCGTCATGCCTGCCGGCCCGTTGATTTCCATATACTCGGGGATCTGCTGATATTTAGCGAACTCCGACAACCAGTCCGCCTCGTTCAGCGGCGGCAGCGCTCCGGTCACGGGCTTCCACTCGGTTATAGAAAGCCCCGACTCGGTCAGCCGGGTAATCCCGCCCACCACGACCATGATGAACACCAGCACCGCCACGCCCAAGAGCCAGTTGGCAATGGCGATGGGCCGGCTTTTGGCCGTGCTATGCAACTGATTTGGCAGGGACTGATCGGTCATTCGCGGTTATTTGGTATCAAATTCATAGCCTGACAACCAGAAACGTAACCACCGACCGAAGAAAACCGGAATTCTAAGAATGATATGTTGTATCTTAACGCGCTTTTTTCTATATCCCTCCTATACACACAAGTAAGTGAGACAGTGAGTCGTGCTAACGGCAGTTAAATTGTGGCGCAAAGATGGTCTTTTGATCAGGGACGGCCTGTGGGATCGCATCGCTGTGCTGATTTCGGGCCTGTGTGTCGTACATTGTGTGTCGACTATCGCCTTTGTCGCGATCCTTTCCTCAGCTGGCGGCATGCTGCTTGATCCCCTGATCCACGAAGTCGGTTTGGGGATAGCTATTGCTCTTGGCATGTTCAGTCTGGGTCGTGGCGTTCTGGATCATGGCTATATTATGCCCGTCGCTATCGGCAGTCTGGGGCTGGGAATGATGATAGGCGCGATTACGATCGGCCATGATGGCGGACATGGCAGCGACGAAGTCTTGTACACGATGCTCGGCGTCGGTTTGCTAGCGCTGGCACATGATCTGAACTATCGCGCCACCCATTAATCTGCGCCCCATTGCCCTTGCGGCGAAACATCCCTAAATTATCCTTATGGGAAAACATCATCATCATGAGCATCAAGGCGAATCGCTAGCCGATGCAGCGCGCGCCAATCTGGAAAAATCTGGCGAAAAATGGACGGATACAAGAGCGGCCATCTTTGAAGCTCTGGCGGGATTCTCCCGTCCGGCATCTGCCTATGATATTGCCGAACTGGTTTCTGCTGCGCGCGGCAAGCGCGTCGCACCGAACAGCGTTTACCGAATACTTGACCTTTTCGTAGCGAACAATCTCGCCATGCGGGTCGAAAGCGCCAATGCCTATCTCGCCAACACCCACCCCGGCTGCGCGCATGATTGCATCTTCCTGGTCTGCGACACCTGCGGAGAAGCGACTCATATTGATGATGATCCTCTGACCCAGCAAGTGCGCACGGTCGCAAAAAGTCAGGGTTTCAGCTCCATTCGCCCGGTAATCGAGGTTCGCGGCATTTGCCAGAAATGCAGCTAATTGATTCCGCCTGTCAGCAAAGGTTCACAGACAGGCTGCTGAAAGTTCGACAGAGCATTGCGATGCCGTTAAAGCTGGGGCAAACAGGGAGTGAATATGCCGGTTTCGAATACACCATTGCTGGATAATGTCTCCTTTCCGGCAGATTTGCGGAAATTGAAGCCCAGTCAGCTCCGCCAGTTTGCCGACGAACTGCGTGCCGAGGTAATCGACACAGTATCGACAACGGGCGGCCACCTGGGCGCTGGCCTGGGTGTCGTCGAGCTGACGACAGCGATCCATTATGTCTTCAACACGCCTGAGGACCGGCTGATCTGGGATGTCGGCCATCAATGCTATCCGCACAAGATCATCACCGGGCGCCGCGACCGGATCAGAACCCTGCGTCAAGGCGGCGGACTGTCAGGCTTCACCAAAAGGTCGGAAAGCGAATATGATCCGTTTGGCGCCGCGCACAGCTCCACGTCGATCAGCGCGGCGCTCGGCTTTGCGATTGCCAACAAGCTGAATGACAAGCCTGGTCGCGGCATCGCTGTTATCGGCGACGGCGCAATGAGCGCTGGTATGGCCTACGAAGCGATGAACAATGCCGAGACCGCCGGAAACCGGCTGGTCGTTATCCTCAACGACAATGACATGTCGATTGCCCCGCCAGTGGGCGGGCTTTCGGCCTATCTTGCCCGAATCGTATCCTCGCGCGAATTTCTGGGCGTCCGCCAACTGGCACGGCGCATCGCCAGCAAGCTGCCAAAGGGGCTATATGACGCAGCGCGCAAGACCGATGAATATGCCCGCGGCATGACCATGGGGGGAACCCTGTTCGAGGAACTCGGCTTCTATTATGTCGGTCCGATTGATGGCCATAATCTGGAACATCTGATTCCCGTGCTGGAAAATGTGCGCGATGCCGCGGAGGGCCCCTGCCTGATCCACGTCGTCACCGAAAAAGGCAAAGGCTATAAATTCGCCGAGGAAGCCGACGACAAATATCACGGGGTCGCCCAGTTTGACGTGGTGTCCGGCAAGCAGAACAAGGGACCTGGCGGCGGACCACCCGCCTATCAGAATGTTTTTGGTGAAACCCTCGCCAAGCTGGCCAACAGCGACCCCAAAATCTGCGCGATCACCGCAGCCATGCCGTCGGGTACCGGCGTCGACAAATTTGCCAAGGCGCATCCTGACAAGGCCTTTGATGTCGGCATCGCCGAACAGCATGGCGTAACCTTTGCTGCCGGCCTCGCAGCACAAGGCATGCGGCCTTTCTGCGCAATCTATTCAACATTTCTGCAACGCGCCTATGATCAGGTTGTCCATGACGTGGCGATCCAGAATCTGCCAGTACGCTTCGCGATCGACCGGGCCGGACTGGTCGGCGCAGATGGCAGTACCCATGCCGGATCCTTCGATGTCACCTATCTGGCGACTCTTCCCAATATGGTGGTGATGGCCGCAGCTGACGAAGCCGAACTGGCGCATATGACCTATACCGCGTCCTTGCACGACAGCGGTCCGATTGCCTTTCGCTACCCGCGCGGTAATGGCACCGGCGTTCCAATTCCGGAAAAACTCGAACGGCTTGAAATTGGCAAAGGCCGGATCGTCAAACATGGGACAAAGGTCGCGATCCTCTCGCTCGGCGCCCGGCTGGAAGAAGCCAAGAAGGCAGCAGAGCGGCTGGAGGCCAGAGGCCTCAGCACCACCATCGCTGATCTCCGCTTTGCCAAACCGCTCGACGAAGAATTGATCCGCAAATTGCTGACGACCCATGAAGTCGCAGTGACGGTCGAGGAAGCCTCGGTTGGCGGCCTCGGCGCGCATGTCCTGACTTATGCTTCGGACAATGGCCTGACCGACGCCGGCCTGAAAATCCGGACGATGCGCCTGCCCGATATATTCCAGGATCAGGACAAACCGGATCTGCAGTATAAGGCAGCGGGACTGGATGCAGACGGTATTGTCGAGACGGTCCTGAAAGCCCTGCGTCATAACAGCGCAAGCGTCGAAAATACGGGAACAGGAGCCTAGACTATATTGTCGCTTGTGATTGGCGGATACGGCCTTTAGGCGATTGCCACATGCTACCGAAACTATCCCATATTGATCACTGGATATTTGATCTGGATAACGTGCTCTATCCGGCCGAATGTGACCTGTTCGCACTGATCGACGTTAAGATGGGCGAATATATCGCGCGGGCGCTGGATTGTGATCTGATCGAAGCGCGCAAGGTGCAGAAGGCGTTCTTTCACGACCATGGCACCACATTGGCCGGATTGATGCATCATCATGGCACCGATCCCGCCGATTTTCTCGATTTCGTCCATGATATCGAGATGGATCGCCTGTCGCCAGCACCCCTCGTCCGCGCTGCTATCGAAGCACTCCCCGGCGAAAAACTGATCTTCACCAATGCTGACCGCCCCTATGCACAGCGAGTTCTGGAAAAACGCGGGCTCGACGATCTGTTTCACCAGATACACGACATATTGGATACGGGCCTCATCCCCAAACCACAGACAGCCGCTTACGACAGCCTGATCGCCGCCACCGGCATCGACCCGACCCGCTCCCTGTTCGTCGAAGATATGGCGCGCAATTTGCGCCCGGCGAAGGAATTGGGCATGACGACCGTGTGGATCAACACCGGTGCGGAATGGGCTGGCCGGGAACATGATCCCGCCTATATTGATCACGAAATCACCGATCTGGAAAGCTGGGTCACCAGCCTCCAAAGCATAGAGAAAGAACCATCAACATGACCGCAGCTTTACAGACCGTAATCGACGCCGCCTGGGACAAACGGGAATCATTAGGCCTCACATCACAAGGACCGGAGCGCGATGCCGTCAATCTTGCGCTCTCCATGCTCGACAACGGTACTGCGCGGGTCGCTGAGAAAAAAGACGGCGAGTGGGTGGTCAACCAATGGCTCAAGAAAGCAGTGTTGCTCTCCTTCCGGCTCAACGACAACGTCCTGATCGAAGGCCCCGGCGGGGCGAATCACTGGGACAAGGTACCCAGCAAATTTGCCGACTGGGGTGAAAACCGATTTCGCGAGGCGGGTTTCCGTTCGGTACCCGGCTCAATCGTCCGTCAGGGCGCCTTTATTGGTAAGGACGTCGTGCTGATGCCCAGCTTTGTCAACATCGGCGCCTTCGTCGATGAAGGCACGATGGTCGACGGCTGGGCGACGGTCGGCAGTTGCGCCCAGATCGGCAAGAATGTCCATATTTCAGGCGGCGCCGGCATTGGCGGCGTACTCGAACCCTTGCAGGCCGGTCCGGTGATCATTGAGGATGGGGCTTTCATCGGTGCCCGCGCCGAAGTCGCCGAAGGCGTCCGCGTCGGCGAAGGTGCTGTGCTCTCCATGGGTGTCTATCTCGGCGCTTCGACCAAGATCGTCGACCGGGTTACTGGCAAAATCTGGATTGGCGAAGTGCCGCCTTATTCGGTCGTGGTTCCCGGCACATTGCCACCCAAGGTCAATGTAGACGGCGTGCCCGGACCAAGCCTCTATTGCGCCGTGATCGTCAAGACAGTCGACGCACAGACCCGATCCAAGACCGGTATCAACGAATTGCTGCGCGACTGATAGAGACGCGATTATAAATGAATGGGCATTTTCCTCTCCCTCAAGGGGAGAGGAAAAAATCAATCAAACAATTCTCCGTCCACTTCTTTACCGGCAGGCGGGCTTAGCCCCAGATGCTTCCACCCGCGATCATTGAGCGTCCGGCCGCGTGCTGTCCGGGCGATCAGGCCAAGCTGGATCAGATAAGGCTCGATCACTTCTTCCACTGTGTCACGCGGCTCCGATAGGCCTGCGGCCAGCGTTTCCACGCCAACTGGCCCGCCTTTGTAGACGTCCGCAATCATATAGAGATAACGCCGGTCCATGGCGTCGAGACCGATACTGTCCACCTCCAGCCGGGTTAGCGACTCATCGGCAATTTTCCGGTCGACAAGTCTGGTACCCGCGACATTGGCAAAATCCCGAACCCGGCGAAGCAAGCGGCCGGCGATACGCGGCGTGCCCCGAGCGCGGCGCGCTACTTCGGTGGCACCGTCCAGCGCAATCTCGAGATCAAGCAGCCGCGCGGCTCGGTGGACGACTTTTTCAAGTTCTTCGGTTGTATAAAAGTTGAGTCGCACCGGTATGCCGAACCGGTCGCGCAGCGGCGTGGTCAGCAGCCCCTGGCGCGTGGTCGCGCCGATCAGAGTGAAGGCCGGCAGGTCGATCCGCACCGAGCGCGCCGATGGCCCTTCGCCGATGATCAGGTCGAGCGCGCGGTCCTCCATCGCCGGATAGAGCACTTCCTCGACCACCGGATTGAGCCGGTGGATCTCGTCGATAAACAGGACATCGCCTTCCTCAAGGTTCGTCAGCAGCGCCGCCAGATCGCCGGACTTCGCGATCACCGGCCCCGACGTGGCGCGAAAGCCGACGCCCAGTTCCCGCGCAATGATCTGCGCCAGCGTAGTCTTGCCCAGCCCCGGCGGCCCAAAGAACAGCACATGATCCAGCGCCTCGCTGCGCCCCTTGGCCGCCTCGATAAACACTCGAAGATTGCCCCGCGCCGCTTCCTGCCCGATAAATTCGTCAAGCGTTTTCGGACGCAGGGCGGCGTCGATGTCCTCCGGCTGCCGCTGCGGCGTAAGATGCGGATTATCAGAAACGGCCAATACCCCCCAAACCGTCACCCTGAACTTGTTTCAGGGTCCATGGTGCGCCCATATACCGCCCGTGCGACAAACGAAACAACCCTGCGTCTACATACTCGCCAGCCAGCCGTACGGCACGCTCTACATCGGCGTAACCTCGAATCTGATCCAGCGCCTGTACCAGCACCGCACGGGTGTGGCCGAAAGCTTTACGAAAGAATATGCGGTATATCGCCTTGTCCGCTTTGAAATGTTCGACGACATGAACAGCGCGATCACGCGCGAGAAACAACTGAAAAACTGGCATCGTCAATGGAAGATCAATCTGATCGAATCCGAAAACCCGCAATGGGTTGATCTGGCAATCAATCTGGGATTGCCCCCGATAAGCAACTGACTTCACACCACCGTCATGCTGAACTCGTTTCAGCATCCACCCCTCCCCAATCACAGCCTGCGAGCGCGGAGAAATGGACCCTGAAACAAGTTCAGGGTGACGAGGGTTGCGTTCGAGTGAGTGGAGCCGGTCTTTAGTCATCTTCTTTGTTTTCTACGTCAGTCCAACTCTTGATCGGTTTATACTCGATATCAGTGTCAACAGCTTCGTCACTCACAACAATATATCTAATCGCTCCAGTTTGTTTTTCGAAGTCCGTGAAATCAATCATCAAATTGAAGCGACGATCATCATCCCAAATATCAAACTCCGATTTTCCGAGGTCTACTTCGGTGTGCTTCCCAACAACAGTTCCATGGCATTTGAGTATTTTAAGAGGCAACACATTAGGGAACTCAAAAGACGTGTTATTTTTCAACCAGCTACAAAGATTCCTAGAATCAACACCATCAGAGTGACGACAGCCGAACCCCCAACCTTTGTCGAAATCCAACCAACGGCCTAGCCAATGAAATTCAACCCATTGAACACCATCTTGTCCCAAGGTCGTGGTTTCAAACTTCGCTAAGCGTTTGCAAAATGAAGCCTCCTTCGCTTGCACCGGTCCGCTGGCGACGATCGTCGCAAACAATATACATAAAACATATTTTCTCACCGCGCCGCCTTCTTCAGCGCCAGCCGCACCAGCGCATCGAGCGTCGCACCATTCCCCGCCTCGGCATCCGCCGCCGCCACCGCCGCGCTCGCATCCGCCGGTTTGAAACCCAAATTCTGCAGCGCGCTCACTGCATCGGCACTGTTCGAGGACGGCGCATGGACCGCCCCGCCGCCGGCAATAGGGTCGGTCGCGATCCCGCCGACCTTGTCCTTGAGTTCGTTGACAATCCGCAGCGCCAGCTTGGGCCCGACCCCGTTGGCCCGCGAAACCATCGCCTTGTCTCCCATCGCCACCGCCCGCGAAATCTCTCCCGGTTCCAGCGCCGACAGGATCGCCAGCGCAACCTTGCCGCCGACGCCCTGCACCGACACCAGCAGCCGGAACCAGTCGCGCTCCGAACCGCTGGCAAAGCCCATCAGCCGCATGTCGGTCTCGCTGACCTGCATTTCGGTATAGACGGTCGCGCCGTCCCCCACCCCGCCAATCGCGGCGATGGTGCGCGACGAGCAGAACACCAGATAGCCGACGCCGTTCACATCCAGAACGATATTGTCCGTGCCGATTTCGTCGATGGTGCCGGTGAGTTTTGCGATCATGACCGTGTTTTAGCGCCGCAGGCGAATCTGTCGAGTTTTTGTTTTGTTCTTTTCTCTATGCCGCGCATAGGCTCGTCTTCGTGACTTCATGTCTTAGCGCGAAAAAAATCCGTTCGTCCTGAGCCTGTCGAAGGACAGCTTCCGACCGATAGGTGCACTTCGACAAGCTCAGTGCGAACGGTGTTTAGTCCGTTCATACCTTACCGTTTCCGGTGATGCGCGTGGGTTATCGCAACAGCCAGCGCATCGGCAGCATCTGCGCCGGTCAGCTTCACACCGGGCAGGAGGATTTTGAGCATTGCCTGCACCTGGTCCTTGTCGGCATTGCCGACCCCGACCACCGATTTTTTCACTGTCCGCGCCGAATATTCACCGACCTCAATCCCGGTCCGCGACGCGCCGAGCAGCACCACACCGCGCGCCTGGCCCAGTTTCAAGGTGCTTTGCGGGTTGCTGTTGACAAACACTTCCTCGACCGCCGCGCCATCCGGCTTATATTCCAGCAGCAGATCGGTCAGCTCGAGATCAAGCTTGAGCAAGCGGCTCGCCAAAGCCATTTTGCTATCGGTCTTGATCTGGCCATTGGCGAGATGGGACAGGCGATTGCCGTCGGCGACGATCACCCCCCAGCCGGTGGTACCAAGACCCGGGTCAAGACCGAGAATGATCATTTCAAATGGGCAACCCGATACGGCGCCCGACAAAGGCCACGATCAGATAGAGACTGACTGTCAGCACACAGCTCGCGCCGAGCGACAGAAAGAAGCTGATACCATTGCGCAGCATCATCGGGATCAGCAGAAACATTGGAAGAGATGGAAGGACATACCAGAAGGTCGCCTCGGCGTGCAGCGCCATATTTTCTGCGTCAGGCCGCGCCAGCCAGAGAAAGATCATGCCCAATATCGAAATCAGCGGCAGCGAAGCGACAAGCGCCCCAAAGCTGGGCTGGCGCTCTGCAATGGTTGCCACCAGAGCCACGATCACTCCCGCGAGCGCAGCTTTGGCGACAAATTCCAACATCAGCCAGCGCTCAGTTTTTCCATGATTTCTTCGGACACGTCATAATTGCCCCAGACGGTCTGAACATCGTCATCCTCTTCCAGCATGTCGATCAGGTTGAGCAAGGTCTCGGCCTGTTCCTGATTAACCTCGACCTGTACCGAAGGCCGCCAGGCGAGTTTCACGCTTTCCGCTTCGCCGAGCGTCTTTTCCAGTGCGGTGGAGACCTCGTGCAGATCTTCCATCGCGGTCCAGATTTCATGGCCGTCCTCATCGGAGGAAATATCTTCCGCGCCTGCTTCCATCGCCGCTTCAAGGACCTTTTCCTCGTCGCCGACGCTGGCCGGATACTGGATATAGCCGACCCGGTCAAAACCGTGCGAAACCGAACCGCTTTCGCCCAGATTGCCCCCATTTCGTGACATGATTGTACGAACATTGGTAAAAGTACGGTTGTTATTGTCGGTCAATGTTTCGATGATCAGCGAGACGCCACCGGGGCCAAAACCTTCGTAGCGGATTTCGCTATAATCTTCGCCTTCATTCGCCGATGCCTTGTCGATTGCGCGCTGGATATTGTCCTTCGGCATCGACACTGCCTTGGCGCTGTTGACCGCGAGGCGCAGACGGGGATTGAAATCCGGATCCGGCATGCCCGATTTGGCAGCGACGGTTATCTCGCGCGACAGCTTCGAAAACTGCGCCGCACGCTTCTTGTCCTGGGCACCCTTGCGATGCTTGATATTGTTAAATTTACTATGGCCTGCCATTTTACCTCAAATTCCCGATTTGCTCATGCTACGCTTACCGCAGTTCCCGATGCCGATACCATCAGCATCGACCCCTTTTCGCCGACGACCTCATAATCAAGATCGACGCCGACGACAGCATTGGCACCGACCTTCGCCGCTTCTGCTTCCATTTCCTGCAATGCCTCATCGCGAGCGCGTTTCAAAACATTTTCATATTTGCCCGAGCGACCACCGACAATGTCGGTGATGCTGGCAAACAGGTCACGAAACAAATTGGCCCCGACAATTACCTCACCGATGACGATTCCGTGATAATCGCGGATCGCATGTCCTTCGATACTGGGCGTCGTGGTGACAATCATCGCTGCTCTCCCGTCTCTAGACTTCGGCTACTAGCCTATTGATCAGGCCAAACCAAGCGCCGACTTATAGGTGTCAAGTATCGCTTCCATTTCCTGCCGGTCATGAGTTTCCATTTTCCGCAGACGGACAATCTGGCGCATGATCTTGGCATCATAGCCTTGTGATTTGGCTTCGGAATAAACATCGCGGATATCGTCTGCCATGCCCTTTTTCTCTTCTTCCAGCCGCTCGATACGTTCAATAAACAGACGCAACTGGTCTGCGGCGACATTGCCTTCGCTCATTCTTCCATTCCTTTGAAAATCTATGTTCGGATTCGAAGGGTGCCTTTAAGACGCGCCAGCGTTTTTGGCCATGCTTTCCTTCATCTTTTTGAGCCGCTCCGGGGTGGCTTCGGTCTGGTATTTTTTCTTCCATTCGCTCGCCGGCATGCCATGGATCGCCGCGCGCGCTTCGTCTTTGGTCATACTGCCGCCCGCTGCCACGGTCGCTTCCATCACCCAGTCGGCCAGACAGTTGCGACAGAAGCCGGCCAGCCCCATCAAATCGATATTCTCCGCATCATGGCGATGCTGAAGATGATTGACCAGACGGCGGAAAGCGGCAGCAGCCGCAGCATCAGAAATTTGATCGGTCATGTTTGTTTCCATTGTTTTTTGTATTTAACCTGTCATGATTTGGGAATAGGCATCACTCTGGTAAAGCGCCACTAAGGAATTTGTGCATGGCATCGCCAATCTTCTCGCGCAGTCGCAAAGTCAAAGTGCTGGCAACGCTCGGGCCATCCAGCGGCAGCCCGACCATGATCGAAAAAATGTATCGTGCCGGTGTGGATGCTTTCCGGATGAACATGAGCCACGGAGAGCACAAGGCCCATGCCGCCAATGTAAAATCGATCCGCGCGCTGGAAAAGAAAGTCGGACGACCGATCACCATATTGGCCGACCTGCAGGGACCAAAATTGCGTATCGGGACTTTTGCCAAACCTCCGGTGATGCTGAAGGATGGTGCACGATTTACCCTCGACATGCTCAGGAAACAGGGCGATGCGACACGCGTCACCTTGCCCCACAAGGAAATATTGAGCACCTTGCAGCCCGGCCATACATTATTGCTGGATGACGGCAAGATCCGGCTGGAAGTGACCAAGGCGAACGGCAACAGCGTCGAGACCAAAGTCATTGTCGGCGGTGAAATATCCGACCGCAAGGGCGTCAACGTTCCCGAAGTGGTGCTGCCGGTCAGCTCGCTGACCGACAAGGATCGCAAGGATCTGACCTTCGCACTGGAACAGGATGTCGACTGGATTGCGCTCAGCTTCGTCCAGCGTCCCGAAGATGTAGCCGAAGCCCGTCGGCTGATTGGCGGAAAAGCCGCACTGCTCGCCAAGATCGAGAAACCCGCCGCGATTGATCGGCTTGACGAGATACTCGAATTATCCGACGCGGTGATGGTGGCCCGCGGCGATCTCGGCGTCGAGCTGTTGCCGGAACAGGTACCGCCACTGCAGAAGAAAATTGTCGCCGCGGCGCGTACGCTCGGTCGGCCGGTGGTGGTAGCCACCCAGATGCTCGAATCGATGATCAAGTCGCCAACACCGACGCGCGCCGAAGTATCCGACGTCGCCACCGCGATCTATGACGGGGCCGACGCAATCATGCTGTCGGCTGAATCGGCGGTCGGTGACTGGCCGATTGAGGCCGCTACGATGATGGACAGAATTGCGGCGCAGGTGGAGAATGATCCATCCTACGCTGACCGTGTCCATTTCACCGAAACCGTGCCCGACGAGACGACTGCGGATGCCCTGGCCGCAGCAAGTTACAATATCGCCCGGACGATCGAGACATCGGCGATTGTCTGCTATACCGCGTCCGGTTCGACGGCGCGCAGAATGGCCCGCGAACGGCCTTCCGTGCCGTTGATGGTGCTCACGCCCAATCGTCACACCGCCCGGCGGGTTGGGCTGCTATGGGGTGCCTATGCGGTCGTCACCCGGGACGTTTCGGACTTCGAGGAAATGATTGCGAAGGCAAAACGCATGGCCCTGCGTCACAAATTGGGAGAGGCCGGATCGCGATTGATCGTCTGCGCCGGTGTCCCCTTTGGCACGCCCGGATCGACAAATCTGCTCCATATCATTCGCCTTAGCGGAGACGAACTCAAGCGCCACTAGAGCAGCCGCAAGGCCGTCAACCGCTTTTCAAGGGTCGCTGCATCCTTGAAATGATGGCCGGCGATGCCGAGCGCCTCACCTGCCTCGATATTGTCCAGCCGGTCGTCGATGAAAAAACATTGGTCGGCGCGGCGGGAAAAGCGTTGCAGCGCCAGTTCGTAAATCGCGGCATCCGGCTTGATCAGTTTTTCTTCGCCGGAAATGACAATATCGGAAAATAGCGCGAATATGGGCGCCGATGGCCGGAATTGCGCCCAGGATTCGGCACCGAAATTGCTGATCGCGAATAATGGGACGCCGCGATTCGCCAAGGCGCGCACAATATCGACCATGCCTTCGACGGGACCGGGAATGGTTTCCGGGAATCGCCGGGAATAGGCAATGATATGATCACGATATTCGGGAAATTCGCGGCTCCGCTCCGCGACCATGTCGGCAAAGGGCCGGCCGGCATCATGCTGGAAATGCCATTCCGGTGTCACGACATGCGCCAAAAACCAGTCCAGCTCTTCGGGATCATTGATCAACTTGGCAAACAGACAGCGCAAATCCCAGCGATACAGGACGTTGCCTATATCAAAGATGACCGTGTCAATTTTGGAAATGGCAGAAATCCCTGCCATAAACAGGCAATTAGCCTTGGCGCGCTTTAAACCGGCGATTCGTCTTGTTGATCACATAGGTGCGACCACGGCGACGGATGACGCGGCAGTCCCGGTGACGGTTTTTAAGCGACTTCAAAGAGTTGCGGACTTTCATTTTGGTACCACGCCTTGATTATCTGAATTTCTTGAAAGCAGCCTAGCTGCGTTGAAGCAGGGCAATTAAGGTCGACTGCTGCCAAAGTCAAGCGACCAGCGCTAATCTCCGCGAATTTCGACGAGTTTGCGTTCCCACGCCAGCGCATGGGCGACAATTTCATCGAGGTCGGCATGTTTCGGCTGCCACGGAAAGCGTTCCATAATCGCCCGATTGTCGGAAATCAGCGAATCGGGGTCGCCGGCGCGGCGCCCTTCCATTTTCCGGGTTATTGTCCTGTTGGTGACCCGGTCGACGGCATCAAGAACCTCGAGCACGGAAAATCCGCGACCATAGCCGCAGTTGAGCAGATGGTTCCGATTCGGGTCCGCGATCAGTGCTTCCAGCGCCAGCACATGTGCGCTGGCGAGATCGGACACGTGAATATAGTCGCGGACGCCGGTGCCGTCCGGCGTTGCATAATCCGTGCCGAAGACAGCGACGCTGTCCCGCTTGCCAAGCGCGGTCTCGACCGCGACCTTGATCAAATGGGTCGCACCGGCGGTCGATTGCCCGGTCCGCGCCTGTGGGTCGGCGCCAGCGACGTTAAAATAGCGCAGTGCACAGAAATTCAGATCGTGCGCCGCAGACACATCATGCAGCATATGTTCGGTCATCAGCTTGGACATGCCATAGGGATTGATCGGCAGTTGCGGCGTGCTTTCACTGACCGGGCTTTCCTCGGGGATGCCGTAGGTTGCTGCGGTTGACGAGAAGATGAAATGATTCACGCCGCCGGTCACCGCCGATTCGATCAGACTACGGCTCTTTGCACTGTTATTGTGATAATATTTGAGCGGATTCTCCACCGATTCCGGCACGATGATCGAACCGGCGAAATGCATGATCGCTCCGATATTTTCGTCCTTGATGATTAGCGCGACCAAGGCATCATCCTCGATATCGCCTTCATAAAAGGCGACATCTTCCGGCACGGCCCAGCGAAAACCGGTGGTCAGATTGTCAATCACCGCGACCGGCCACCCGGCATCGCGCAGCGCCAGCACTGCGTGGCTACCAATATAACCTGCTCCGCCGGTGACCAATATCGTAAACGGTTTTGCCATTAATCTTACATTCCTATTTCATCTCTATATCGGCTGTTTAACGAGATGGTCTCTCCAATCGGTTAACCATGACCGCCTGCGGATATATTTTTTTCCATAGTCTCGGAGATTATACGCTAATATAGGACCGAGCAGTTTTAAGGAGTGAGTATCATGGCCGCTTTTCAATCATTTGCAACAACGGCATTGGCGGCATTGCTGCTGTCCGGTTGTACGGCGATGACACCGCCTGTGGATGTCACCCGTTTTCACAACGCGCAAGTGGCGCCGATCGTGCCGGGCAGCGTCATCATCCGGCCCAATGTCGCCGATGAAGGCCATAGCCGCAGCATTGAATATACAAGCTACTCGACCGCCTTGCTGCGCGAATTGCAGCGAGTCGGATTTTCCGAAGCGCGCGATGATGCGAAAAACAGCGACTATATTGTTCGCTACACGCTCGAAAGAGCAGTTTTGAGCGCCAGCGGATCACGGTCACCGGTTTCGGTCGGTGTTGGCGGCAGTACTGGCAGTTACGGGTCCGGCGTCGGCCTGGGCATTGGCATCGACCTCAGCGGCCCGCCAAAGGACAAGATCGTCACCGAACTATCCGTGCGCCTGACCAAACGGGACAGCGGCAAGATTGTCTGGGAAGGCCGGGCATCGGTAGAGGCGAAGGATGGCTCGCCTGCATCCCAGCCGGGCCTGGCGGCGGCCAAATTGGCTGAAGCCTTATTCAAGGACTTCCCCGGAGAGTCCGGAACCACTATCAGGGTGCCATGACCATAGAAATCACCAGCGCATTCGATAGCGGCAATATCGAAGTTCATGCCATCACCGGCACCACCGCAGAACTTTCCATCCGCAAGGACAAGGACAGCGAGTTTTTTCAATGGTTCCATTTCCGTGTCGCCTGCGAAATTGGCGACGAACTGGAACTGAACATCGGCGGTTTGAAAGAATCAGCCTATCCTCAGGGCTGGCCTGATTATAACGCCTGCGTCAGCGAAGACCGGGAATATTGGGGCCGCGCGGCGAGCAGTTACGACGAAGCCAGCGGCACCCTGTCGATACGCTATACCGCAGCGAGCAATATCGTCTGGTTCGCCTATTTCGCGCCGTACAGCATCGAACGCCATCACGATCTGATCGCCGAGACAGCCGGGTTTGAAGGCGTCACGGTGCGGACGCTCGGCCATAGTCTCGAAGGGCAACCGATTGATTGTGTGGAAATGGGAAGCGGCGACAAGCAGGTCTGGCTCTATGCCCGTCAACATCCCGGCGAAAGCATGGCCGAATGGTGGATGGAAGGCGCGCTGGAAATGCTGACCGATCCCGCCGATCCGCACGCACGGCTTTTGTTGCAGCAATGCCGGTTCCACATCATCCCCAATATGAACCCAGATGGTTCGCGCAGGGGTCATTTACGAACCAATTTCGCCGGAACCAATCTCAATCGAGAATGGCACGAGCCGAGCGCAGAAAAATCACCCGAAGTGCTTTGCATCCGCAATGCCATGGATGAAAGCGGCGTCGCCTTTGCCATGGACGTGCACGGGGACGAAGCAATACCAGCCGTTTTCATCGCCGGTTTTGAAGGCATTCCGTCGATCACCAAAGCGCAACTCGAAAAATATCACGGCTATCGCAACCGCCTCGCCGAGCGCACACCGGATTTCCAGACCGAACTCGGCTATCCGACCGCCGCAGAAGGCAAAGCCAATCCGTCCATGTCGACCAATCAGGTGGCAGAACGTTTTGGTGCGGTAGCGATGACGCTGGAAATGCCGTTCAAGGATAATCGCGATCTGCCCGATATCGAGCAAGGCTGGTCCCCCGAGCGCTGCAATTTGCTCGCCCGCGAATGCCTCGCCACGCTGGCGGAGATGATCGGCGATATCTAGAGAATCGGGATGGCTTCAAAAGGAAGCAAAAGACACGAACCACCCTGTCCCTGTTCAGAGGGCAATTTCGCTATAGTCCCCACGCATACAATGGTTCGAACTCATTGATGCGCCATAGCCCCCCGCGTTGAGAAGCGCGATATGGTCTTCTTCGAAAAGCGGCGGTACGGCAACCGTCTCTCCCCAGATATCGAGAGCCTCGTTGATGTTGCCGGCGATGGTAGCGCTTTGCCAGTCGGCCAGATCACGACTTCGAATAAGACAGGCGACCGGCTCGCACGGCATATCGTAAAAGACCGGTTCGGGGTGCAGGTTGAAGCCGCCATCAACGCTGACGAACAGCTTGTCGCGTTTGCACTCTACATCCGTGACACCGAGCACGAGCATGCCGGCGTCCTTGACCAAAAAGTCACCCGGCTCGACTGCGACAGTCAGACCGGTTCCGGTAAAATGCGACCGCAAAATCGCGGACCAGCGTGTCAGATCGAGCGGCCTGTCGGCTGCGCGGTGCGGCAGACCAAGGCCTCCTCCAACATTTACCATTTCCAGATCGGGCAAATCCGCAATAGATGAAAGTGCGGCCGCGACGGCCTCTTCCCAGCTTGCGAGCTGGTTGTCGAGATATCCGCATCCGACATGAAAGTGCAATGTCGTAACCTTCAGATCGAACCTGCGCGCCATAGCCAGCGCTTCGGCCCACTGCTCCCGGTAAATGCCGAATTTGGTGGTGCGCGCGCCTGCATAGGTCAACAGGGCGCTATCGCCATAGCCGGTACCAAGTCCGGGATTGACGCGAATACCGATCGCACGTCCAGGCGCGCGTTCGCCGATCCGCCGGATCATGCCGATGGAATCGCAGTTGATAGCCAGTTCGGGATGAACGAGCAGCCGGTCGAGATCGCGATTGGCGACGCCGGTGCCGGTGAAGCTGATCTGCTTCGCAGAAAAACCGCAGGATAACGCGTGATCAAGCTCATTCGGGGAGCAAATGTCGACGCCGCATTTTCCGGACCGGGCCATCATTTGCAGGAGCGGCGCAAAGCGGTTAGCCTTCATCGCATAATAGATGCGATGCTTGCATTCGGTTCCGTCAAGCGCTTCTAATAGAGCGTCGAGCCTGGCCGTTACCCGGTCGAGGGAGTAAAGATAGAGCGGTCCATTCGCTTCCGCCGCCAAGGTGCCGACATCATGACCGGCGAATTGAAGCCGGTCGTCATGATAATGCAGATCATCCCGCTCCCACCAGAAATCCTCCCAAGGCGAGATGCTTGGCGAAATTGTCCTCATCCGGCCTGGTGCCGGTGGCCGGAGTCAATTGCACTATTTTCGGGCGACTGGCCCGCCTCGATCCGCCCGACGATCCAGTCGCGGCAATTCTCGGCGCCGCAGTTGCAGGAAAAATTGGTGAACAGCCGGTCCTCCGTCTCTGCATAGTCGATAGTGAGCAGTTCGTCCGCGGCGATGTCGCGCAAGGCAATCAGCTCCTGGCGCTGCATGTCGAGTCGGCAATTCGGATCGCAACCATGGGAAATATAGCCGACGAAACGGGTGCCGGAAATATGCCAGCCCGGACTAACCTGCAAACTGTGCTGGGTGAGTTCCGGTCCGATTTTACCGGTAAAGCGGTCAAGCAGATCGCCCTTGGAAAAATTGACTCTGGCCACCACGCCGATGCCGACCGCTTCATCATAGCAAATCGCGAGATCATCATTCGTATTACGAAGAGTAAATAGCTCGGATGATGTTTCCTGATACATTTCAAGCTTTTCCCTGTCTGACGCAATTGATGACCAGCGCATGATTGCGCTAGGTGGTCTTTAACGGGAAGACTTTAAAAAATCGTAGCCTGTTCCAGCCATCCTCCCGGGAATAAACGATATCATCCATAAGTTTGCGCACGATATGCAGGCCCAGTCCGCCAAGCGGCCTGTCTTCGACGGGCAGATCGGTGGCGGGCTCCGGCCGGGAGAGAGGATCGAATGCATTGCCGTCATCGGCAATTTCAACGCTGACGGAATCTTCTCGAACATCAATCTGAACATGTACCGACGGCTTGCCGCCATCATCTCCATGGCCGAAAACATTGCTGATCACCTCGTCAAAGACAATCATCAGCTGCGCCGCAGTTATGGACGGAACGCCTTGTTCATCCAGATAGGCTTCGATGGCCTCGAGGAACCCCGCAAAACCTCCTCGCCCGTCTTTCAGAGTGCGCTCAAAACTGGACATCGTGAGCCTCGATCCCTGCACCTGCCATATAAATTTCCCGAAACCAGCTTAATCGAGTGGAAAAATTTCTCAATCTCTTTAACATAGAACCTGTAGACAACACCATTGGCACAGAGGCGACAGATGCAGATCAGCGAAGAACTCAAGCCCGAGGCGCTGGTGATTATCGCATCTGGCCGGATCGACAGCAACACGGCATCGCAACTCGAAGCAGTCCTTCCTGACCGCGTTCAGGCCAATGATGCAACCGTGATGGATCTTAGCGATGTCGCCTATGTCAGCTCGGCCGGACTGCGCGTATTGCTGAAAGGTGCAAAAATAGCGAAAACCACGGGGCACAGGCTGGTGCTGTCGGGCCTCTCGCCATCGGTTCAGGAAGTTTTCGACATCAGCGGTTTCAGCAGCATTTTTGCTATCGAACCCGATATCTCAAGCGCGCTGGCTGCGATTGGCTGAGCCCGACGCACCGACCGCCATGAATATGCCGGATGGAGCAAGCAGGATTTCGATTGCCGCCAGCCATTCTGCCGGTGTCGCCTCGCGATTTGCCGCTACATAGCGTTGCGCTGCGCCACTGACCTCCGCATCGGCAATGCACAGCAATCGTGACCCTTGCTGCAGCGGTTCATCGCTTCGCCACACCTTGCTGACCAGTTCTTCAATCTGATAGACCTCACGTGCGACAGAAAGGCATTTTTCCGGCCCCATATCGATCCAGTTATCTTCAATAAAGTGCCGCGCCGCTGTGGCCTGTGCCAGACCGCTGACCGGGTCCTCGGCAGTACAACAACCCATCACCGCTGCTGCTTCATCATCCGAAGCAGCAAGAGCAAAAAACGCGCCCGGGGGTGCGTCACCGCAGATTCGCGCCGCAATCCGGACGCCGGCTGCCTCCTGTTCTAATGGTTCGAATAGCAAAGCCCGCGATCTGAGAACCGCTTCGCCAAGAGTCCGCTTCCGATCATTCCTCGCCACAACCCGGCGATCACGCATTTCGGCAGCACCCTGGCTCGCTCCCATCAGCCGGACAGCATCGGCCAGATCACGCGTTTCCCGGATCCGCAAACCATCTTCACCGGAAACCGTTTTGCCCGCTGCAATCGCGGCGAGCGACTGGCCGTTGATCTGCAATTCGCGCTCGATAAGACGAGCGACGAACCAGCTAAGCCCGGCGGCAAATATACCGGCACCCAGGACTATCCACAGAATTGCCCGCTTGATATTCTCGATTTGCGCAAACATCGGTTCGGCATCCAGCCGCACGGCAACGAAGCGCCCCTTGGCGGCGGGAGCAAAGGCTGCAACGAAGCGCGATCCGCCAGTTCCTGTCATCGTCGGGGCAATGCGCTCCTCGACAACGGGAGTATCGGGCTGTGGCAGCCACTCAAGCGAATCCGTTGTAAGCGGCATCGCTGCGCCGTCAGCATCGACGAGATAAATGGCTTGCAGGCCAACGATCCGGTGGCTCGCTGCATCCAGTGCCTGACGCCTGAGCGGCTTGGCCAGTACCTGTTGCGGGTCCTCCATCGCAGCGACAAATTCGGCGGTGACCACCGCTGCGGCAAGGGCCTGCTCGCCGAGCGCACGCGACATTTCTGCTTTCTGCTGAAAATAGAGAAGCGCTCCGTTCACCGACGCCATGACAAGAAATAGTGGAACCGTCAGCAGGATGATGATCGAGCGGATCGTCATGCAATGTCATCCGATTCCAGCGCAACCAGCCCGACGACAAAGTCGGGGCATTCCCGCGCAATCGTGAAAAGGTGTGGCTTCGCCAGACAAAGAGCCTCCAACCCATCGGGACCGGCGAGAATTGCATCACGAACCGGCAGGCCGAAGAGTGCCGAGGCGGGATCGAATATGGCAGGAGCCCGCTCACCCAGAATATGCGCCTCGCCGGCAATGGTTATGACCAGCATGTCCGCAACCTGATCAGCGGCAAATATCGTTGAGCCTGGCGCGAAATGGCGTTGATGCGCGTGCATTGCGATAAGCAACAATTCGCTTTCGGTCAGCACATCAAATGGCCTGGCCGCGCTGAGCGAGAGCAGTTTGCGAACGGTGTCGACCGCAATCATTGCACCGGACCTTTTGCAAGGCTCAGATAGCCACCTGCAGCGATTCGCAGGACATCGACCTCAGCGTCAAACGCAATAGGAGGTCCGGGAGCAAGCGAAAGCTCCCGACCATCCCGCCGGACGGTAACGTCTGCATTTCCGACAAGCTCAATCGACCGTTGCCGGTCATCCACAACAAGGCATGCGCCGTGATCATGATCTGCGAGCCTCCGCCAGTGTTTCGCAAGCGCCGGGTTTTTCAGAAAATTCTCGGCCAGCCGGATCATGGATCGCAACGCAAGCACAGTCTCGACATCCCGGTCGCCGCCCGGAATCCAGAAGATGCGCGCGCCCTCCCGTTCTGCAAGCTTGATGATCTCTTCGCCGTTCAGCCGAGCCTCTTTCAGCAGCAAGGCGGCGTCGGCGTCACTTTCACGTTGTGCAACCGCCATCTGGCGCGAAGCCGTGGCAACGTCCATTTTTTTGGCCAGCGCCGACAGCGCATCGCGCAAGCCGGACACTTCGCGCGGTGCCGCTGCCAGTGACGATGCATGGCCGTTGCCTGCTGCAAACTTCAGCGCATGATCCTTGAGCGCTTCAATCGGCTCAGCCACTCTGCGCACGATCATCAGCGCCACCAGCAGGCATGCCAATATCGAACCAATGCCGATCAGGGCGCTGGCAAACAGGGTGTTCTGGGTGGCCACCTGGATCACCGAGATATTCACATCGGCGCCTGCCGTCGCGGTTATTTGCCCGTCATTGCCATAAACTGGTGCAAGGGCGGTCTTCAACAAGCCCCACTGCTCCTGATATTCGATCGGCGAAACGTAAATCCCTTTGCCGGCCTCTGCATTGTCGAGACCCTCCATCGTCATATCGGACAAGTCATCTTCCGAACCGATCGGGGAATGATCATCCCCTTCCGAACCATCGAGGATATAGGTTACGTCCTGCGATCCTCCGGCCGCCTGGGTATAGAGATAGGTCAAATCCAGCTTCGACCGGATCCGCCGGATCGGGATAACGTTTCGCAAATAGGGCGGAGACTGTTCGACCACATCGGCATCTTCCTGGGCAAAGGCAGCGCCTATCAGGCGATCATGATCAGCAGGATCGATCAACACTCCGGTCAGTGCGCTGGTCGTGGTCAGCTTTTGATCGAAGCCGTCAATGATCGTGCTGTAGAGCCAGTTATAAACGAATAGGGCGAGTAGCATCGACACGAGGACCACTGCGGGGACAAAAATACGCAGTAAAAGCGTTTTGATCGGAACGGTCTTACGCGGCATATCGGCGACCATCCATCGACCGGAGCATAACGAGAGCGAGATCGGAATAGCGCGTTGCTATATCGCGTATATCACTGTTCAGTATCCACGCCGTACTATCCTTGACCAATATCTGAAACGCGGGTCCGCGGGGTTCTGACCATCTGGCTTTCTCCGCAAGCGCCAACAGGGATTCGAGAGTGGCACTGCCAAATTCCTCTGATTGGCTCAAAGCCTGCAGAATTTGGAGAGCAGGTGGATAACCCGGTTTCGCGAGCCCGTAGAGCGCAAGCAGTTGATCGCGCAGGACCCACGGCATGTCAGAGCAGACAAGCGGGTGCATGCGGCGGGAGAATGTCGCCTCATCCAGTCGTTCGTGAAGTATATCTGCCGCAGCGGCCGCTTCAGTCGACCGGCCACTTCGCAGAGCCTTTTCGAGAAGACCGTCTATATCGCTCTTTTCGCTTTCCTCGCCAGCAGCCGGACCATGAACTCTCAGCAATGGTTCCAACTGCCGGAATGTCGCGTTATCTACACCGCTTTCGATGGTTTCAATGGCGTTGCCCCGCACTTTCGCATTGGCGGAATGGAGCGACACGATCAACAGGTCGGCATTGGGCAACCGTCCGCCAAGCGAAAGCAATTCGAGCGCGAAATCGATTGATGCCGCAACCCGCTCACGCTGGGTGCGGGCAAGCAGGACAAGAGACGCAGACTGCCGATCGCTCCGTTCCAGCCGGTCGGCACTGGCAAGCAGCCTGCCGGTGTCACGGAGTTCGGTTTGCACCAGCCCGTCCAGATGCGACATAAATTGCGCCAAAGACAGTTCGGCCAAAGCCCGTGCCGCTATCGAACGGATGCGGTAGGTCGTGGTGCGGTCACCCATGGCAAATTTATCAAAAGGCCAGCGGGGAATCTTCACCACACAGTAGTCCAGAGCCGGCTCAAAGGCAGCCATAGTCTTGCCGGTTACCTTGTTGGGTATTTCATCCAGCCTGCGCCCGGCGGCGATTTTAGCTGCTACACGTGCAATGGGATAGCCTGTGGCCTTGCTTGCCAGCGCCGAGCTGCG
>Ga0209345_10002005_pt1 | contig 23352 bp, 13 predicted proteins | sample Cruoilmetagenom7_FD_187294 | JGI IMG/M metagenome (GOLD analysis project Ga0209345, IMG submission 187294) | Oil polluted marine microbial communities from Coal Oil Point, Santa Barbara, California, USA - Sample 7 (SPAdes) (version 2) | ecosystem: Environmental > Aquatic > Marine > Oil seeps ...
ATATTTCTGAAATATTTTCTTTTGTAGTTTGGTATTTAGCATGAACTGAAATTCCATACTCATCATCCCAAACGCTCATTACCATTGGAATTTGAATTACACCTGCAGCATTAATCGATTCCCAAAATAACCCTTCACTTGTACTTGCATTACCAATCGTTCCCCAAGCAACTTCGTTACCTTCATCAGAAAAAGAAGTGTATCCTTTTAATTCTTTTACATTTCTATAAATCTTTGAAGCTTGAGCTAATCCAATTAACCTTGGCATTTGTCCTGCTGTAGGAGAAATATCTGGGCTACTATTTTTTTGTTGAGTTAAATCTTTCCAAGAACCATCTTCATTTAAACTATGGGTCGCAAAATGCCCGCCCATTTGTCTTCCAGCACTCATTGGATCATGATTAATATCTGTATGTGCATATAAACCAGCAAAAAACTGTTCAATGTTCAATTCGCCAATCGCCATCATAAATGTTTGATCACGATAGTAACCACTACGCCAATCTCCATTTTTAAACTCTTTTGCCCAAGCTAATTGAGGAACTTCTTTTCCATCTCCAAAAATTCCGAATTTAGCTTTCCCTGTTAGCACTTCACGTCTTCCTAACAAACTACATTCTCGACTGGTTACAGCTATTTTGTAATCATTAAGAACTTCTTTTTTGAAATCTTCAAAGGATAATTTGCTATTTGCTTCAGGGTTTGACTGCATTCGATATTGATTTTTTGCTTGATGCAAAAGTACGGAAAATCAGTAAGCCATACAACGCTAAAATTTTACAGAATCTATAATAAATCAGCGGTTATCCTGAATTATTACTACCTATTTGGTTTATTTTAATGTATATAATGCGAATCAATAAAATAAAGGGAAAACCATGAAGTACTAAATCAAAGACATCCATTAACTTCATTCCTTCACCTCCGCCAATTATCCATTTTACTTTACCAACAATATGAGGTTCAGGAAAATAAGGTGCTAAACCTAGTGTAAGGCATAGCAAAATGATAATTTTTAAATTATTTAAAACTTTCATGTAGAAAAATTAATACCATTCACGAGTAAAAAGACCTAATAATGTTTTTGGATCTAAGGTTACTATAAATCTAATTCTTTGATCGTAATTTGGTAGTCCCGGTTCCCAACCTAAATTTGAATATAAAGGAAAAAATACTTCAAAATAATCGGCTACTAAACTTAATCTAATTCCAGTATCGTAGACTGCCTTTGTCTTTTCATTTTTATTATGCACTAATCCAGCATCTCCGTAAGCATAAATCCAATTCCAAATATTTGTACTAGCATTTACTGTAGTCATCCAATTGTTTGAAAAAGCAGGTTCGAGTTGAGATTTAAATCCACCTTCTGCAACAATAATTTGCTGACTAAATAATCCAGATTCTTCACTTCTTCCGTAGTAAGAATAATCAAATAGATAATCGGTTGGTCTATCTAAGGCAAAGCTAAAGAAATCGCCATTTTGTTTTGTTCTGTTATGTAAAAAAGCACCTGCAAAAAAGCGAATGTTTAACTGACGATTATTTAGAAATAACTTTCTGTATTCTAAAGTAGTAGAGATTTTACTGTAATCTGAAGAAAATTGAGTGTCAAAAACTCCTCTAAAATAATTAATTAAATTAGGGTTAGAATATACGTATTGAAGGTTTAATACACTGTAATTTGGTTCTTGATCTGGATCATTAACATCTTCATCTCTAAATACATTTACACTCCTTATATTGATGAATTGCTTCTCATTATCTCGTAAATCCTTGTTTCTGAAAGAAAAGGTCATAAACGGACTTAAACGTTTATAAAACAAATCGGTGTTATATGAAAAATAACTTCCAACGACCCCAAAACGAAATGAATTTAAGTTGCCTTCTTCGTATTGCTGACGATAAGAAACTGAGCCTTTACCCACAAGAGTTTTCGAATTAAAACCATATTGCGGTTCTAATTTATAATGCAATGCTTTTCTCAACAATGTTTTATTATAGAGCTTTGGACCTAAAGTAAAGCCATCATACAAGTTGTATTGAAATACAGGCATAAAAAATAACTGATTGTATTTTGGGTCTTCTACATCTTGAAATAATCTAAACTGAATAGGTCTGTTTAATAATCCATTAATCTTTTTGTAGTTATTACGCTGATTGAATTCAGGAATAATTGTTTCATAATTAAGAGCAAGTTTTTCAATGTTTTCAGCAGGAACAGTAATAGTGATTAAACTATCTATTGGTTCTGTCCATTTTTTAAATACAACATTATCATTATTTAATCCATATAATGAAACTGGAAGCGGATGGTTACGTTTATTTTTAATGGTAACGTCTAAAGAATCTTCACGTTTAATTACCTTCTTTATTTTAAAATCTATGGTGCTTCTTGAATTCAAATAATTTTCAAAAAACCAATTGACAGGAAGCTCTGTGTTTTTTTCTAAATACTCCTGAAATAAAGAAGCTTTTACTGGCTTTAGTCGTTGATCTTTATAAAACTGTTTGATCGTTTTCTCAACATTTTCTCTACCTAAATAATCTGAAAGATATTGCAATCCATCACCTCCATAATAATCACTTGCAATATTTTTATTGAATTTTACTAATGAATCTCTTGAAGTAGTTAATGACTGTTGTAAATTACTACGAGCCATATTTAAATAGAGTAAAGGATATTGATCGTTAAATTCTAGTTTTGATATATGAGACCATTTAATAATCCATAGCTCACTTAAGTTTCCTATAATTTTCATATTAGGATAATAGCGATCTACATATTCCATCATAACATATATCTGTAACGCTCCAATTAACCAATGATCTTCTCTTGGATTAACCAGTAGTGTATTTTCTATATACGTACGACTAATGGTTTTTAATTGTTCCATGTTATATTCAAATCCATCAGGGAAAGGACTAATGAAACTTGGCAACTGATTTAGACCATATACAGGATTCTTTTTATAGGCTGTTTTAGTAATCAGCATTTTATCGTGAGGATAAGGCCCTAATTTTTCATCTAAAAAATGAACGATTCTATCAATAGAAAGTGCACTAATGGTAGGAGTAACTTTTTTTCCTTTTAGGTTAGTAATTACCGCAACTTTATCAGTCTCGATGGTTTCAAAATCATTTCGTTGTATCAAATGAATTTTACTCAACATTCTTTGATCTCCTTCTAAAACAGTTTTCTTGTTTTCTTCTGAAATAGTTTCAGATACAATATCAAAATCTGAAATAACAAAATACTTTTTAGGTGTTGTTATAGAGATATTAAAAGAAGAAGGGGATAGGTATAAATCTTCTGTGTTTTTATTGCTGTATGCATGCCATTCGCCGTCAAAAACTGCGGGCGCAATAAACCAATAGTTAAGCTTATAATCTTTGTTTTCAGTAACACCATAACGCGTAAATTTATCGTTTGGAAGTTGTACTGTATACATTAAATTTATATCGAAAGATTCATTAGGTAACAAAGGTTGATCTAATGTAACAATGATGATATCTACTGCATCACCATGATTCCAAGATAAATTTGATTGATTGTTATTAGAGATATTTAAAATTGTAGTTTTTCCTCTATCTTCATCTTTTTCAAAATGAAATGAACTACTATAATTTTCAGAAAATCTTTTTCCTAAAGGAGTTGTTTTACTTGAAAAACTATTCGCCCAATCATTTAAATATACTTCATTTAAAGAAACGTTTGAGGTATTTTTAAACTGAATCTTTTGCGTAATATTTAACGTATTTTTTTCAATATCTAATACCGAATTTATGGTAATAGTATGCTGTGCTTGTATTGAAATAACAACAAAGAGAATTAGCAATTTTATATATCGTTGCAGCTTCAAGAAGTTTTAATAAATTTTATGAGGTTATTGTTTTTCAAGCTAGATTTCATAAAATACATTCCTTGTGGTAAATGTGAAACATCTATAGTAATGGTTTCTGAATTTACTTTAGTTCTTTGTATCAATTTTTGCCCTAAAGTATTATATATTTCTATAGTAAAAAACTCTTGGACTGAAGGATGTAAATTTATATGTAATTTATTTTGAACAACCGTTTGTTCAATTTGAAGTAAATCTTGATTAAAAATTTCATCTTCGGCATTAAGAATCATGAATTCTTTATCTGTTTCAAGTTCCATAACTACAGGCAAATGATCACTCATATTGAATAAGTTATTTCTTAATGAGTCATCAAAATCACCAAAACAATCTACACTATTTATATCATTATTATAGCAATTTCCATTGTTTCCGTATGATTTATAAGTTTCTGAAATATATCTAAGATTTGGATTCGATTCCATATTTTCAGAAATAAGTATAAAATCAAATCGATCGTCTAATCCGCCACCAGCTCCAGCCCCAAAAGGTCCAGAGTTTATTCTTGTACTCTGTGTATGAATGTCTTGAAAGAAATCATTATTGTGCCAAGATCCTGACGTGTTGATAGGGTCTTTTAACACGATACTATTAGTATTGTCTAACAATTCTTGGTATGCAGGTTCTGATGCAGTATATACATTAAAATCGCCTGCAAAAATAACAAACGAATTAGGGTCGATTGTTTCAAGATAATCAGTAAACTCTGTAACCATTCCCAATCGAATATTTTGATTGTCAGTTCCTTGACTAGATTTTAAATGAGTTACAAAAATATCTATAAACACAGGATCAACATCTTGATCGACTGTATTTAATTTTAATTGATATCTATTAATATCTCTAATATCATTAACGATAATATCTGTAGATTCTAAACTAAATTTATCGCTTCTAAAATAGAGTAGTTGTTGTAAACTAGTGTTATTTCCTGATTGATTATATACAAAGGGAGCTTGAGAATAAATAGCTTCATCTTCATTTAATGAAGTATTTAAAATTTGTTCAGCACCAAATTCACTTTGTAATTCACACACCATAAAAATATCAGGATTGTACGTGTTTAAAATATCTTTTAAAATTCCAGGACGTCCCGTTGGAGAAGCGCTTGGAAATTCTAATAAATTATAAAACATTGTTTTTACAACTTCCTGACTAGAAACTGTAAAACATGATAAAATAATGCAAAAAAAGAGTATTCTTCTCATCATAACTGGGGAGTTTATTTTCTTTTAAAAATTAAAAGTTAGGACTTAATTTCGATTTATTATAGAATTCATTCAAAATATCTAATACTTCATCTTCCGTATCTACTAAATGTATTAGGTTAAGGTCGTCTGGGCTAATGTTTTGATTTTCTTCTAACAGTGCTTTTTTAACCCAATCGATTAATCCTTTCCAAAAATCAGTTCCTACTAAAATGATAGGGAACTTTCCTATTTTGTGGGTTTGTATTAAAGTCATTGCTTCAAATAATTCATCAAGAGTACCAAAACCTCCAGGCATTACAACAAACCCTTGCGAATACTTTACAAACATTACTTTACGAACAAAGAAATAGTCAAAATCAATGCTCTTATCACTGTCGATAAATGGATTGTCATGTTGTTCAAAAGGTAAGGCAATGTTTAGTCCAACAGAGGTGCCTCCAGCTAAATGAGCACCTTTATTACCAGCTTCCATGATACCAGGACCACCGCCAGTGATGACTCCGTAACCATTTTCAGTAATTTTTTTAGCTATGTTTTCAGCTAATTTGTAATAAGGATTATTAGGTAGCGTTCTTGCAGATCCAAATATGGAAACACAAGGTCCAATTTTACTTAATTTTTCATATCCACTAACAAATTCTCCCATGATTTTAAAAATCGCCCAAGAGTCATTTGTTTTTACTTCATTCCAATTCTTTGGTTTTGCTTCGTTTCTCATATTCATTTAATTGTTCAATAACCGTTTGTGGCTAATGTAATTCTTTTTTCAGAAAATGTGCCGTATGACTAATATTTTGCTTTACTATTTCTTCAGGAGTACCAATTGATAAAATCTCACCTCCTTGTTTTCCTCCTTCAGGACCAATGTCAATGATGTAATCAACTGTTTTAATTACATCTAAATTATGTTCAATAATTAGTACAGTATTTCCTTTATCTACTAATTTATTAAGTACTAACATGAGCACTCTTATGTCTTCAAAATGTAAACCGGTAGTAGGTTCATCTAAAATATAAAATGTATTTCCTGTATCTCTTTTTGAAAGTTCAGTTGCTAATTTTATACGTTGAGCTTCACCACCTGAAAGCGTTGTAGATTGTTGCCCTAAGGTAATGTAACCTAAGCCAACATCTTCTATCGTTTTTAGTTTTCTATAGATTTTTGGTATATGCTCAAAAAATGGACAGGCTTCTTCGATGGTCATTTCTAACACATCATAAATTGATTTTCCCTTGTATTTAATTTCGAGTGTTTCTCTATTAAAACGTTTCCCTTGACAGGTTTCACATTCTACATAAACATCTGGTAAGAAGTTCATTTCTATAACACGTAAACCACCACCTTTACATGTTTCACATCTTCCGCCAGTAACATTAAAACTAAATCTTCCAGGCTTATAACCACGTATCATTGCTTCAGGCATTTTAGAAAACAAACTTCTTATTTCTGAAAATACGCCTGTATAAGTAGCAGGATTAGAACGAGGTGTTCTTCCTATTGGAGATTGGTTAATGTCAATTACCTTATCAATATGTTCAAGACCTTTGATCTTTTTATAGGGCATTGGTTTTTTTACACCATTAAAGAAATGAGCATTTAAAATAGGGTAGAGGGTTTCATTAATTAATGTAGATTTTCCACTTCCTGAAACTCCTGTAACACCAATCATTTTTGCTAAAGGAATATCAATAGAAACATTTTTTAAATTGTTTCCGGTTGCTCCCATTAAGCTTAATTTCTTGCCATTTCCTTTCCTTCGCTTTTTTGGAACAGCTATTTCTTTTTGCCCATTTAAATAAGCTGCTGTTAATGTATTTTGTTTTAGAATAAACTCCGGCGTACCATGAGATTCAATTTCACCTCCATGCTTTCCAGCTGCTGGGCCAATATCAATTACATAATCGGCTTTCTCAATCATTTCTTTATCGTGTTCTACTACGATAACAGAATTACCAATATCTCTTAATTGAATAAGAGAATGAATCAACTTTTCATTATCACGTTGATGTAAACCAATACTTGGTTCATCTAATATATACAATACTCCAACAAGTTGTGATCCTATTTGTGTTGCCAGTCTAATGCGTTGCGCTTCTCCACCCGAAAGTGTTTTAGAGCTTCTGTCTAAAGCTAAATAAGTAAGACCAACGTCTAACAGGAATTGTAATCTAGTTTTTACTTCTTTAATAATTTCTGAAGCAATTTTCAGCTGTGTTTTACTTAGTTTTTTTTCAATAATATTAAACCATTTAGCCAATTCTATGACGTCCATTTTGGCTAATTCTGAAATATTCTTTCCGTTAATTTTAAAATTAAGAGATTCTCTACGAAGACGAGTACCTTCACATTCAGAACATGGGATGTTATCCATAAAATCTTTTGCCCAACGTTTTAAGGTTCTAGATTCATTGGCTTCAAACGTGTTTTGAAGAAAAGTAACAATTCCTTCAAAATCAATTTTATAATTACGAGTGATGCCTAACGTTTTAGATTCAACTTCAAACTTTTCATTGGCACCATGTAAAATAATTTCAACAGCTTCCTTCGGAATTTTATCAAAAGGATCACTAAGTTTAAAATTGTATTTCTGAGCAATTAATTCTAATTGCTTAAAGATCCAATTTTGCTTTTTCTCACCTTGAGGCGCTAATGCTCCTTGATTGATCGAAAGCTTTTTATTAGGAATAACCTTCTCTAAATTTACTTCATGTAGTGTACCTAAACCTTTACATTTAGGGCACATTCCTTTGGGTGAATTGAAAGAAAAATTATTCGGCTCAGGATTTGGGTAGGAGATTCCACTAGTTGGACACATCAAAGAACGACTGAAAAATCTTGTTTTATTGGTTTCATGATCTAATAACATTAAAATGTCATCACCATGATACATTGCGGTTACAATAGATTCACTAAGACGTTTATTTAATATTGTTTCTTCTGAAATCTTTAAGCGATCAATCACAATTTCGATATCGTGATTTTTATATCGATCGACTTTCATTCCCTTAACTATATCTAAAATTTCACCATCAACACGAACCTTTAAAAACCCTTGCTTAGCAATCTGTTCAAATAACTCGCGATAATGTCCTTTTCGAGAACGTACAACAGGAGCGAGGATGTTTACTTTTTTATCCTTGAAATCTTTCAGAATTAACTCCTGAATTTGTTCATCGGTATAACTTACCATTTTTTCACCTGTATTGTAACTATAAGCATCACTGGCTCTAGCAAATAATAAACGTAAAAAATCATATATTTCAGTGATGGTACCAACCGTAGAGCGAGGACTCCGACTTGTTGTTTTTTGTTCGATGGCAATTACAGGTGAAAGACCTTCAATTTTATCGACATCTGGACGTTCTAAACTTCCTAAAAACTGACGTGCATACGCAGAAAAAGTTTCAATGTAACGTCTTTGTCCTTCCGCATAAATAGTGTCGAAAGCCAAGGAAGATTTCCCACTTCCAGATAAACCAGTTATTACAACTAATTGGTCTCTAGGGATTTTAACATCAATATTCTTTAAATTATGAACACGAGCCCCTAAAACTTCAATATATCCTTCACTTTTTGGCATAGTTTGCAAAGGTACTTAATTGATTTGAGAATTTATTTGCAAGTGAGTGTTAAATAAAGAGATATGATCCAAAATTTTGTTTTTTTTTAGCTTATCATTTCATTATTTCAAAGTGGTATAAATAGAGAAGTACAATCTTTAGAAACTAAAATTATAATCCAATCGAATCCGATTTCCTGTTTCAGTTTTGGTTCCGTATGAAATTAGTTGATCAACAGTAAAGAATCTAACTTTAAGATTCATATCCTTATTTAGAGCATACGCTCCCATAATTTCTAAACCTTTAAAGTTTGTTAATCTTCCATCGTTAGAATTTTGAGAAGAATAATCCCATCGAACCCAATCGTTTTGAGCAAAATAATCAACTGCAGCATATCGTTCTAAATAACTATAGGTGAATCCAATTTTCCAATCTCCAGCTTTTTTTAAATCTCCAATGTTTAAACTTGAAACGATTCCTTTTTTTTGATCTGAAAATTCTTCTGAAATAGTATTGTTTTGATTGTAGTTTTTAATGTTATGTAAATAGTCTAAACCAATACTTATTTTAGGTTTTGCAATTATTGTAGCTTTAGTTCCAATATGAAGGATTGCATAATCTAAAACAGATGTTTCATTAGTATCTGGAATATCTGGAATATCATTAAAATAATAAAAAGAAGGGAATACTTTCAGTCTCTTTTGCCAATGAGTAGTAACAAGTTGTATTCCTTGAAAATATGCATCAGCATCTAAAGTAGAACCACTTGAATTTACTATAAAATGACCTGTGTTTATTTGTAAACTCTGAATGTAATTGTTCTTTAAAGTAAAGAATCCTGAAAATGAAATGCCTTCTGGATACACATTATCACTCCAAAATAGTTCATTTTGCTTTTCGAAAGGGAAAGAGTTTTTTCCAATGCATGTTGTAAACCATTTACGGTTAAATTTTACATACAATTTTTCAAATGCAATTGGTAAAGAACTAAATTCATTAGTGCTTCCACCTAGTGTTAAGTGAGGATCTTGTTGTTTTTTTGGATCTCCTGTTCGTATGCGAATTCCTGCGGATGCCCAATTTTTGTAATCGTAGGTTAGACCGAGACGAGATCTATAGCGCAGTCTTGTTCTGTTATCTCTATACGTGCCGTCAGATTTGCGTGAATTCCAATCTTGTTCTATTCTAAATCGTATATCGCCATTAAAAGATAGCTTTGTTTTTGTGCTATCATTTTGAGCAAATAATAGGTTTGAAAACAGGATAAATATAATAATGTGTATTGTTTGTTTCAACTTGAAAATGCATTATAAAATTCTAACTATAAAGTTAATCAAATCATCGCATTTTCTCTTATAATAAGTGTTTTAATGTGATTGTTTTTTTAGTTTTTTAAAATTCGAATTTATTTTTAAAAACTGAAAATAAGTTGGAGTTGTATATGAACTTCTATGATTTTGAGGAGTACTATTTTCAAAATAATATTGAATGTTTTCCAACACTTTTACTAATCCTTTTGCAGATTCCTTATATAGTTTTGCGTAATTATAGGAGACTGTATCTGCTAGAGTTTCACGTAAAGTTAATGGAATCTTTTCTTTGTAAATTATTTCTCCAGTATCAATATGTTTATCAATTTTATGAATTGTATATCCAGTAAATTTTGAATTGTTATAAATCTGCCAAATGATACTTTGAGCATTCTGGTATTCAGGTAATTCTTCATGATGAATATTTATCATGCCTAATTTTGGAGTATTAAAAACTCTGCTACCAATATATCCATTGCCAAGACTTAAGCCTAAATCTGCATTAGCTTTATTAAAATAAGAAATCGTCGTAGGACAATTTATTGTTGGTGTTTTTTTTAATTCAATATTATTATCTGAACATAATTTTTCTAATGGAATAATGTCTACATATTTGTTAATATCAGCCGAATACCATTTTCGCATTTTTTTCCCATTCAAAGCACCAAAAACCCCAATTTTAAATATTTTATTTAATTTTCTTTTATAAAATTTTAAATTTTTCTTTGCTCGACCCTCACTTAGAACAACCATTTTGATATTAATTTTATCAGATTTGATTATTTCTTTTAAAAGAACAGAAGCACTTCCTTTTGTAGAACTTGTAAGCACTATTGCATCCATTATATATAGGGGTTAAGATTATTCTGAAGAGAGGATTTTTTAGAATTTTGTAAAATGAAATACATAATATGATTTAAATCCCAATCGCAAACTACATGATCTCTTCTTATAAAAAGTTCTTCAGGTTTTATTACACTATCTGAAACATGACACCCTCTTTCAGCACTAGCACAAGACTTATATCCAGCATCATAAACTAACTGAAGAGATTCAGAATTAAAATGAAAATATCTACCATATGGATAAGCAAAATGATCTGCGTTGCCACATTTTTTTGTAAGAATTTCAAACGAAGTATTTATATTGTCTTGAACTACATTTAAACTTGTCTTCGCAATATTAATATGTCCCATGGTGTGAGAACCAATTTCATGACCATTTTTTAATAGGAGATTGACATCGTCCCAATCCATAAATTCAGTAGTAGGAAAGTTTAACTGTGTTTTACAAAATTTTGCAACTTCATCAGTATTTCTTAATTCAATTGAATCTGGATTCACAAAAAAGCAACCTTTGATATTATATTTATCCATAATGCTGGCTGCCTTCATATTATTTTTAAAGCCATCATCAGAGCTAATTGAAATATAAGGTTTGTTAATATTATTAGTCACTATTTTTTGAATAGCATCATTGTAAGAAATAAATGTATGGTGAATGGAAAGTTCTTTTATTAGATTTTCAAAATTTACTAATTCATCATCAAATACATGATGAATATACAAAAATTGAACCCTAGGTTTTTTAAAATATTGAATAGATGAAGGTAATCTAGCTTCTAATGAAAGCCCTGTTAAAGCTATATTTCTAGCTACTCCACGAAGGCCAAGAGGTTTTATTTTTTTTACATCTTTATAATTTGTCGTGAACATGTATTTAATTTTAAAATATAGACTTTTTCATTAAGCAACGAATGTAATAAAAAGGCTTGAGTTTTCTACAGGAATTTCAACTACAATAAATAATAGATAAGCGTTAAATGTTAAATTAAAAAAGCCTTTCTAAGGAAAGGCTTTTTTATAAGTTTGTTATTATTACTAATTAAAAAGTGAGGCAATTTTATTCTCTAATGCTTGACCTCTAAGATTTTTAGCAATGATATTTCCTTCTTTATCTAATAAAAAAGTAGCTGGAATTCCACGAACATTGTATTGTACTGCAATTGGGTCTTTCCAACCTTTTAAGTTTGAAACATGACTCCATGTTAGTTGATCTTTTTCTATCGCTTTTAACCAACGATCTTTTTGCGATTCTTTATCTAGCGATACACTAATAATATTAAGTCCTTTATCGTGGTATTTATTATACACTCTTACTACGTTCGGATTTTCAACACGGCAAGGTTTACACCAAGATGCCCAAAAGTCTATAATTGTAAATTCACCCATAGCTTCTTTTAGAGATAAGGTTTCACCAGTAGGAGTTTGAGCAGAAAAATCGGGAGCTACTGAACCTACATCAGCTTTTTTCATACTTTTAATTAAAGAAGTAAGAGTTTTAGCAGTAGTTGATGCTGCAATCTTCGGACTTAAACTTTTAATGATTTCTTTCGCTTCAGCAGTGTTAATTTCTTTTCTATTTACCATTTCAGTTAGTAACATAACTGAAAATAGGGAATTACTGTTATCACTTACAAATTGTTTTTTATAGTTAGCTTCTTCATCAGCTAAAGCTTTATTTGCAATTTGTAATTCCTGAACCAAAATACCATCTTGTTCAAGTTTTGCTTTTCTAAATTTTTGACTGTTTTTTTGCTTAAGGTCATTAAACTCTAGCATTTTTCCGGAAAAAGTTGTGTAGGCATCATTTTGTGAACTTCCTGTAATTTTTGAAGCATAAATACTGTCTTTATATATGGTAGCATTTAAATCTACATTTTCAGGGAAATACAGCACATTACCACTCATACTAGCAACGTTAAGATAATTAATCGTTAAAAGATCTGATTTAGGATACGTTCCTTCAAATTTACCACCACTAATCTTTAAAGTATCAATAACTTGAGGTTGGTTGATGTCGTTTACTTGGTACACTAAAAGTTCGGTGCCATCATCAAATCCTGGAGCATTTCCAATAATTTTAAAAGTATCGGAATCTGTATTACAAGAAATAATTGAAAGTGTAATGATTAAGGCAAAAATACGTCTCATAATAAATGATTTAGTTTGAGACAAAAATAGATGTATTTTTTATTTATTTTAATACATGTACGTTAATATTTGTTAAATATGAGCTTAAATACAGTGATTAATTATTATTACGTATTTTTATAGGCTATTAAGATTGTTCAATATGAAAGTGCAAAAAGAAGATTTTCCTTTATCAATAAATTTAAGTTTTAAAAAGCTTTTAGATGTATATCGCGCTAATTTAGAGGGTAATAATGATTTGCTCAAAAACAGAGCAGAGCAGGTTTTAGCAATAGCTAAAGAAAACCCTTCACTTGAAACGGGGATCCCTAATGAAAAGGAAATGCATAATTTATTGCCTCAAATTGATATAGTCTTAGAGGATTTATTTTCATCAATTTTAACTAAAAATGAAATAAAAGCAGCTTCTTTTCCTTTTCAACAAAACTTTTTTAAATCTTCTCAACGCTATAAGGATATATTAAATATAGCAGGGGAAGGATTTGAAATTGAACTTATGAACTTTAACGATGATGAATATTACATCATGGGGTGTAGTATGATTATTGGATCTTATTATGGATATAATATTGATTTTAGAAGGCCTTTTTATTACAAAATACCAGACGCAAAAGGTATTTTAAGAAGTTACCGAGTATTATATAATGCAGATTTTATTGAAATTGAAAAAACGAACAAAGCCGTTGATATTACGAAAGAAGATATAGATGAATTATTAGAAAACTTTGAAAATGTAGCTCTTTGGAAAGAAAAATTTCCACCACAAAGCTGGAATTTTAAAGGGTTTGTTTTATTAAATATGTTTGATGTTACATTGGATACTTCTATATCAGACTTTAAAACGATGTTGATTTCGGGTGATGATAAAGATAAAAAAACAGATTTAGATGAATTTGAAAATGTATTTAGAAACTTATTTAATCTTAAAGATTTAAAAATAGGTTTCTCAGAATATAATTATGAAGAAAGAATATTAGAAAAAATACCAATTTATCATATTGATAGTTTTTTATTAAATGGTGATAGTTCATTAACCTGTGATCAAGCACTTTGTAGTACTTCATATAGTGTCTTATTTAAAGATCATAAATCTTATTGTATTTCTAATATAGAGAAGTATCATAAGCTTTATCCAGACAATAAATTGTATAAAAATTTATATAATCAAAAGATTCAAAGTGCTATTTTAACTGCGATTGTAGATGGTGATAAAGTATTAGGAATATTTGAAATTGTTTCACCTAATATAAATGATTTGAATACTATTAATGTCCATAAATTAAAGGATATCATGCCTTTTTTAATTGATAATGTTATTCGAAGTAAAAAGGAAAAAGAAAATGAAATCGAATTGATTATACAAAAAGAATGTACTTCTATCCATGATAGTGTGCATTGGAAATTTAGAGAAGAAGCAACACGTTATTTAAAAGAATCATTTACTGAAAATACACCTGCTTTTACTGAAGTTGTATTTGAAAATGTTTATCCGCTGTTTGGACAAATTGATATAAAAGGTTCGTCTGTGGCTAGAAATAACGCCATTAAAAAAGATTTAACCCTTCAGTTAAATTATATTAAGAAGATTTTAAAGGGTATTAAGAAAATAGAAAACTTACCTATTTATGATCATTTAGAGTTTCGCATGACTGATTTTTTGAATCAGATAGATGAAACATTGCTGGTAGATAGTGAACGACAAGTTGTTGTATTAATTGAGAAAGAAATCTTACCTCTATTTAAGCATTTAAGCGAAAAATCTAAAGATTTAAAAGATGTAATAGGTGATTTTTGTAACCTCGTAGATTCAAAATCTGGATTCACATATAAATACCGAAAGCAATATGATGATTCTGTAACCATGATGAATAAAAGCATGGCAGCTTTATTAGATAAAAAGCAAGTGGAAGCCCAACAAATGTATCCTCATTATTACGAGCGATTTAAAACAGATGGAGTAGAACACAATTTATATATTGGAGAATCGATTACTAAAGGCTTAAATTTCAATGAAATTTATTTATATAATTTACGATTATGGCAATTGCAAGTAATGTGTGAAATGGAAAATAAGTTTTATCAAATGAAAACTGATTTACCAGTTTCATTAGATGTAGCTTCTATGGTATTAGCATTTAACAATCCACTATCATTGCGTTTTAGAATGGATGAAAAGAAATTTGATGTAGATGGAGCTTATAATGCAAGTTATGAAGTTGTTAAAAAACGAATCGATAAATCGTTTATAAAAGGAACAACAGAACGTATTACACAACCAGGTAAAATTTCAATTTTGTACTCTCATATAGAAGATGAATTTGAGTATTTAAAATATGTAGCTTTTTTACAGTCTAAAAAGCAATTAGATACCGATGTTGAAGTACTTGAAATTGAGGATTTACAAGGTGTAACAGGTTTAAAGGCAATTCGTGTTAGCGTATTGTATTCCAAAAAGAATGATTTATCTTCAAAAGAATACTATACCTATGAGGATTTAATGAATGAAATTGAAGACACATCAGTTTCATAATTAAAAAACTATTTTTAAGCATTATAAAACGCTACAGCGAAAGCAATAACAGAAATGATAATTCCAGTCATAAATATGTTATAAGTAACTCTTAATAGGGCATATTTTTTCTGTAATACAATTCCTAAAAAATATAAATCTTTGGTCATCGATGAATAGATATACATTTTGTCCTGTAGCATTTCATTCATTGCCCAATCATATTCTTGTAAGGTCATTTTGTAAAAATTTCCGAAGAATAATAAATTCACTTTTTTATCGGCTACATCTTTTTTTGTAAACTTTCCTCCTGTAACATTAGGCCGCGTAGCTAACACTGACATTATTATTGTAATTACTGTAAAGATTAAGAAAATTAAGGTTGGTATAATTAAATGATGATTGGAAGGGTTGTCTAGCTTCGGTATTAAACTTGAAAGCGCAATAGAAATAATAATAGCATTTACAGATAACAAAATATTTGCTTTGGTATCAGCAATGTCACTTAACTTAATATGATTTTTTAATGTAACCCTAAAAACACTTTGTATTGCTTTTTCAGGATCTTCATTTTTAAGTAAAGCTTTTAATTTTTTCTTTTCATTTTTTTCAATGTTTTTAGTCTGCTCTTCCATTATATGTTTAATGTTTTCTTCTTTTTTTGAATTCCAATGTTCTTTAGAGTAGTCTGAATAATATGAATGTTCTTTCAATACTTTTAAATTAAGTTCATTCCATTCAGATTTTGAATACTTTTTTGAATTAACTAGTTTTAATTCTTTTCGTAATTGTTCGCTAACCTCCTCAAAATTATCTTTCCCAAAGTGTGAAACGTCTGCATCTTTTATTATATCTTCTAATCGATTTGTAGGCTTTACACCAACTTTGGTAGCTAAAATGCAAGCTTTTATTTTTTCGATAATAGCATCACTTTCACCCTGTTCTATTAAAAATTTTGAAGCTACATCAGCACTTTCTTGCTCATGATTACTTGGATTGCTAATAAACCCAACATCATGAAATATTGCAGCTAATTGCAATACTTTAGTATCTTCTTCATTTAGATTAGAATTATCAATGATTTCTTTTGTACTTTTAAAAACTCTCAGGGTATGAGCTAGATTATGATATAAACAATTTTTATCTAACTTTTGAGACAATTGATTTTTAACAAACTCTAATGATTTATCAACTATTGGAGGCATATTTTTTTATTAGAATACCAATTTACTAAAAAATGGTTTGTAACCTCTTTTTATTATGAAAAAAAGCTACTTGATTATACTATTGTCAACTTTTTTTTTAAGCAATTGTGCAACACATAATTTACAATATAAAAATGATGAAATTAAAAATAATTCTAATGCAACTACTTCATCTGAAAAAACAATAGAACGTACATTATATTTAATTGGAGATGCCGGAAATGCAAACTCGGGCGAGAGTACCAAAGCTTTAAGAGCATTTAAGGATATGATTAATAAAAACAACTCTAAAAAAGACTATGTTGTTTTTTTAGGAGATAATATTTATGAAAAAGGCCTCCCAAAAAAGGAAAGTGAAAATAGAAAGATTGCAGAACATAGAATAGATGTTCAAATTGACGCAGTGAAGTACTTTAAGGGTATTGTCTTATTCATTCCTGGTAATCATGATTGGTATAATAATGGATTAAAAGGTTTAAAAAGACAAGAAAAATATATAGAGAAAGCATTGGATGATAAAAATGCATTTCAGCCAGAAAAAGGGTGCCCTATTAAAAAAATCGATGTTGGAGATAACATATTAATCCTTGCTATAGATACACAATGGTACCTTGAAGATTGGGATAAAAACCCAACGATAAATGATGAATGCGATATTAAAACTAGAAATGATTTCTTTTTAGAGATTGAAGGTATTTTTAAAAAGAATAACGAAAAAACAATTGTTGTAGCGATGCATCATCCTGCAATGACAAATGGCTCACATGGAGGAAAGTATACTATTAATAAGCATCTTTTTCCTCTAAAAAGAAAAATCCCATTGCCTGTTGTAGGCAGTTTAATGGCTCAAGTGAGATCTCAAGGAGGTGTTTCTCCACAAGATAATAATAGCAAGGTATATATTAAATTAATGAATCGATTAACAACACTTGCTAAAGGAAGTGATAGAGTTATTTTTGCATCTGGACATGACCATAATCTTCAATATTTAGAAAAAGATGGGATAAAACAAATAGTTTCAGGTTCAGGTTCTAAGAGTTCTGGAACTAAAGTAGGTGGAGATTGCTTATTTTCTTATGGAAATCAAGGATTTGCAATGCTTAATATATTTGAAGATGGTTCTTCTGAAGTACGTTTCTATGCTGCTGAAGATGAAAAACCTAAAGAGCTATTTGCGAAAGAAATATATACTTCAAAAAAAGAAGACAAAACATATAATATTGAAAAGGAAACTCGTACAGAAATAACTACTACTGTTTATACTAAGGAAGATACAGAAAAGTCTAATGGATATTCATGGTTATGGGGAGATCATTATCGATATGTTTACGGAACAGACATTAAGGTTCCTGTTGTTACACTAGACACCTATAAGGGTGGTTTTACAATTGTAAGAAAAGGAGGAGGGCATCAAACTCGTTCGCTACGCCTTACAAGTTATGATAATCGAACCTTCGCATTAAGAGCTGTAAGTAAAAGTGCAGTTCAATTTCTTCAAAGTGTAGCTTTTAAAGACACCTATGTTGAAAATGATTTTAAAGAAACTTTTACTGAAAAATTACTATTTGATTTTTATACAGCTAGTCATCCTTATGCAACTTTTACGGTAGGTAGCTTATCTGAAGCTATTGATTTATACCATACCAACCCAATATTGTTTTACATGCCAAAGCATAATGCTCTAGGTAAATTTAATGAAGAGTTTGGAGATGAGCTATATATTATGGAGGAACGCCCAGATGATACATTTCTGGATGTTGAATCTTTTGGTAAACCTGATGCGATTGAAAGTACTTCAGATGTATTAGAAAACATGAGAAAGGATGAAAAATATAGTGTGGATGAAGATGCTTTTATAAAAGCTAGATTATTCGATATGTTAATTGGAGATTGGGATCGTCATCAAGATCAATGGCGTTGGTCTCGTTTTAATATTTCTAAAGATGAAGTGGTATACAAACCTATTCCTAGAGATAGAGATCAAGTATTCTCTAATTATGACGGAGCATTATTCGATTTTATGAAAGCTATAATTCCTCCAACAAGACAGTTTCAAGAATTTAAATCTGAATTAAAAGATATTAAGTGGCTTAACCTTGCTGGTATTAAATTGGATCGTACATTTCTTCAAAAATCAACAAAAGAAAACTGGATAGCTCAAGCAAAATTTATTCAGGAAAAATTAACCAATGAAGTAATTGAAAATGCTTTTTCTAAACTTCCTATTGAAGTTCAAGATGAAAAATCAAATGAAATCAAAGAAAAATTAAAAGAACGTAAGTTAAATTTAGTTGAAGTTGCTACAAGGTATTATGATTATTTATCAAAATTAGTCATAGTGACTGGTACAGACAAAGACGATCATTTTACGATCATGAGAAACGATAACTCTACGACAGTTTCAATTTCTAGAATAAAAAATAATGAAGAAACCGAATCATTTAAAGAACGTGTAATTTTTTCAGATGAAACAAAAGAAGTTTGGATTTATGGATTAGATGATGATGACAAGTTTACTGTTTCTGGAGAGGGTAAAAGTCCAGTTTTATTAAGAATAGTTGGTGGACAGAACAATGATTTGTATGTGATTAATAATGGAAAAAGAGTAAAAATTTATGACCATAAAAGTAAACCAAATACACTTGTGAAAAAGGGAAGTGCAAATGTGAAATTTTCTGACGTATATGTTAAAAACGTGTACAATTATAACAAACGAACTACTTATATCAATTCAATCAGACCTTCTATAGGTTCTAATCCAGATGATGGTTTAAAAATTGGGATTCAGGATGTGTTTCAATATCAAGGCTTTAAAGGCGGGGCATTTGATTATAAGCACACACTAAAAGGAGCATATTATTTTGCCACACAAGGTTTTGATATTAATTATGAAGGAATTGTTGCTCAGACATTTGGAAAATGGGATTTAGTTGGAGGAATTAATTTTACGAGTGAAAATTATACACAAAACTTTTTTGGTTTTGGAAATGAAACTGAAAACTTTGATGATGATTTAGACTTAGATTTTAATAGAGTTAAAACAGGGTTATTAAGAGGGAGTATAGGAGCTAGAAAAGAAGGTAGGTTAGGGAGTGAAATAAATGTTTCTGTAGCATTAGAAAGAACTGAAATTGAAGATACGCCTAGTCGATTTATTTCTGGTTACTTTTCCTTTAATCCATCTTTATTTGAAAATTATATCACATACTCAAATGTAAATGTTACCTATAGTTATACAAGTTATGATGAGCCTTCAAACCCAAGAAGAGGTATGAATTTTAGCTTGAGTTCAAGTGTTAGAAACAATGTAGATAAATTTGAAAATACTCATGGATTTATTCAACCAAAAATTGAATTTTTTAATTCCTTAACTAATAATAAAAAATTAGTGCTAAAGACAATGGCTCAAGGGCAATTTATTCTCGGTGATGATTTTGAATTTTATCAAGCAGCAAATTTAGGAGCAAATTCTGGACTTAGAGGATATAGAAATCAGCGATTTAGTGGTAAAAGTGCTTTGGTATTAGGATCTGATTTACGGTATAGTTTTAGGAAATTTAAAACAGGTTTATTGCCATTACAATTTGGTATTTATGGCGGTGTAGATTTTGGTAGAGTTTGGATTGAAGGAGAAGATTCAGATACTTGGCATAATGACTTCGGTGGTGGGTTTTGGATAAACGCTGTTGATACACTTTCTGGGAAGTTTGGAATGTTTAATAGTGAAGAAGGTATGCGAATATCTTTTGGCTTTGGATTAGGTTTATAATATGTCTATAAATTCGATATTATGTTAGTTTTTTTATTTTTTAAGAGATAAGAATTATCATTATTAATTATTATGAAACTAAAATGTATATTTGCGATTGGTTTTTGAATAAAAATTATATAATTTTCGATTTTTTAATACTTAATTATGACCCTTAAAAGATTAATTGCTTTTTTCTTTATTGTACTATTTTTTTCTTTGAATGTAAATGCTCAAGACGATATTGATGTAGGAGATCTTTCAGATGCTGAAGTAACTGAAATGTGGACAAAGGCTCAAGAACAAGGTTTTACGATAGAACAATTTAGGACCTTAGCAATTGCTAGAGGTGTACCTTCATCAAAAGTAGATGTACTTGTTGATAGGATTAATACTTTAGGAACTTCATTAGAAACTACAGATATTAATACTTCAAATGAAGAAAATCCATTGGGAATTATTGAAAGTGAATCAATTTTTGGTCTAGTTGGTGGAGAATCTATAGAACAAGTTGAAGCAAAAGAAGGAGATGAACCAGCATTTGTGGTGAAGAAAAGTGATGTTTTTGGATTGGATTTTTTTAATAACCCAAATATCTCTTTTGCACCTAACTTAAATTTAGCAACTCCTAATAATTATGAATTAGGTCCTGGAGATAAAGTTGTAATCAATGTTTGGGGGGCTGCGGAATATAATTATATAAAAGAAATTAATAGAGAAGGAGTAATACGTATTGAAGGTGTTGGGCCAATTAATATTAGTGGATTAACTTTTGAAGATGCAAAAGATAAAATCTCTAGAAGATTCAAGAAGATATATTCTGGAATTTCAGCACCATCATCAAGTCCTTATAAAATAAATTTAGATATTTCTTTATTGAGTATCAGAACAGTTTCTGTAAATATAATCGGAGAAGTTAAAGTACCAGGCACTTATTCTTTAAGTTCATTATCAACAATACTTAACGCACTTTATGCTGCTGGAGGCCCAACAAGAGATGGTACATTAAGAAATGTGAAATTAGTTAGACAAGGAAAAGAAGTTTCTAATTTTGATGTGTATAAATATTTAATTGAAGGTTCGCAAGAAGGAAATAAAACAGTACAAGATCAGGATGTTTTAATAATTTCACCTTATTTATCTAGAATTCAAATAAAGGGAGCAGTTAAAAGAGCTGGTCTTTTTGAATTAAAACCAAATGAAACACTTAGTGAATTAATAAAGTTTGCTAGTGGTTTTAAATCTAATGCATTCAAAGACAGGTTTATATTAGAAAGAATAGATGGTGATAGAAGAAAGATAAAAGAAGTATTATTTTCAAATGCAAAGAATGAAATTTTAAAAGATGGAGATGTACTTGAAGTAAATAGGATTATTGAAAAAATAGAAAACAAAATTTCTATTAAAGGCCCTGTTTATCGCCCAGGTAATTACGAATATGTTGAAGGCATTACAGTATTAGATTTAATTAAGAAAGCATCTGGATTAAAAGACAATATATTTTTAAATAGAGGTCTAATTTTTAGTACTAATGATGGATACAATAAATCATCTGCTTCATTTTCAGTAAATGATATTATTTCAGGAAATGCAAATATTATTCTTCAACCAAACGATGAGGTTATATTATATAATAAAAATGATTTAACCGAAAATTATACTTTAGGTATTGATGGTGCTGTTAATAAGCCAAATATATTCCCATTTGTAGAGAATATTACAATAAATGATTTAATTATTATGGCAGGAGGTTTTAAGGACTCTGCAAATCATGGTGTAATCGATGTATTTAGAAAAGTAAGAGATGATGAATTTGAAACCTTAAGTAAGTCTTATAAATTAACTAGTAATGGAACCTTAACGATAGATGGTAATGAAGATTTTAAATTAGAGCCTAATGATCGTGTATCTGTTAGGTATTTAAAGGGATATGCCGAGCAAAAAAAGGTATTAGTGACTGGAGAAATAAATTTTCCTGGTAATTACATTATCGAAATGAAGAATGAGAGAATCTCTGATTTAGTTGAAAGAGCTGGAGGATTATCACCTTATGCTTTTTTAGAAGGAGCATCATTAATTCGTGTGAACCCTTATTTTAGGGATGTTGCTATTAATAGTGTATTTGATAATTTAAATAAGACTGAAGTTAATTCCTTAGATATAAATAATAAGAAGAGTTTCAAAATTGGAATTGACTTAGAAAAAATAATTGCTGAAGGAGGAAAAGAATCTAAATATAATTTAGTGCTTCAAAACGGCGATCAATTGGAAATTCCATCTTTAAAAGAAACCGTAAAAGTTCAAGGTGAAATATTAGCACCTTCATTAATACGATTTGATCAATCAAACACACTAAAGGACTATATTAATAAGTCTGGTGGATTTTCATCAAGAGCAAAAAGATCTAAAACCTATGTAATTTACCCAAATGGAGATATAGCTTCATCAAAAAACTTTTTGTTTTTTAGAAGCTATCCAAAACTAAAACCTGGAGCAATAATTTTAGTGCCAGAAAAGCATGATGCAAGACCTATGACAGCTCAAGAAGTAATAGGAATTACCACGGGTATAACCACATTTGGATTATTAATAGATAGACTAGTAAGATAAATTTTAAGATTGAATTAATTTACACATGAAAGCATCTATCCAAGAAGATTATATTAGTTTATTATCAATAGTAAAAAACCTTTGGAGTAAAAGAAAAAAACTATTCAGGATTGTCTTCTTTTTCACATTTATAGGTATTTTCTCTGCTATTTTTACACCAACACAATATACATCGCATGTAAAATTTTTATCTCAAACAAGTACCGATGCTCGCTCATCAGGTAAATGGAGTGGAATTGCAGCTTTAGTTGGAGTAAATTTAAATTCTGGTACTACAAATGATGAAATACCAACTAATATTTATCC
>Ga0209345_10002006_pt1 | contig 23351 bp, 18 predicted proteins | sample Cruoilmetagenom7_FD_187294 | JGI IMG/M metagenome (GOLD analysis project Ga0209345, IMG submission 187294) | Oil polluted marine microbial communities from Coal Oil Point, Santa Barbara, California, USA - Sample 7 (SPAdes) (version 2) | ecosystem: Environmental > Aquatic > Marine > Oil seeps ...
CTGAAGCAGAAAGATGCCTGGACTGTAGCGGATGCTGTGAATGCTATCAATGTATTGATGCATGCAAGCCTGATGCAGTAACTTTAATAACCCATGCAGCAGCCGAATTAACAGAGATGATAAATGTTGGAAGCGTTATTATGTCTCCTGGATTTAAAAGTTACGATCCTGGGGGCTTAGATATTTATGGATATAAAATCTATGATAATGTTGTTACAAGTAGAGAGTTTGAGCGAATTCTAAGTGCTTCAGGACCATACGAAGGAGAGCTTTTAAGACCCTCTGACAAAACCTGTCCAAAAAAAATAGCATGGCTTCAGTGTGTGGGATCGCGAAATATTAAGGCCGGTTTTCGCGAATATTGTTCACAAGTTTGCTGTATGTATGCAATTAAAGAAGCTGTTATTGCAAAAGAGCATTCAAAAAATGATCTGGATACAGCAATTTTTTACATGGATATGCGTACCCACGGCAAAGGCTTTGAGCAGACATACAACAAGGCAAAAAATGATCAGAAAGTCCGGTTTATTCGTTCCAGGATTCACTCTGTTGAACCGGCTGATGAAAAAGGTGATCTAAAACTTATATATTTTACTGATAAAGGCGAACTTATAACAGAGACTTTTAGTATGGTTGTCCTGTCGACAGGACTTGAAATATCTGATGAAATAAAGAAGCTTGCAAAAAAGGCAGATGTTAAAACAGATGATGAAGGTTTTGCATTAACAGACTGCTTTTCACCAGTTGCCACTTCAAGATCCGGTATTTTTGCATGTGGCGCTTTTTCAGGGCCAAAAGATATCCCGCAGTCTGTTATGGAGGCATCTGCTGCATCTGCTGCATCTGCTGCTTTGCTTTCGTCAGTACGTAACACAATGACCTCAGAAAAAAAATATCCTGGGGAAATTAAAGTTGACAATATTGAACCTAGAATTGGTGTATTTGTTTGTCGCTGCGGTACAAATATCGGCGGGGTTGTTGACGTTCAGGCTGCAACAGAATATGCAGGCTCACTTCCCAATGTCTGTTATGCAACAAGCAGCTTATTTACATGCAGCCAGAATTCACAGGAGAATATAAGGCTGCAAATTGAAAAAAACCGCTTGAATCGCGTTGTTGTAGCTGCTTGTACTCCTAGAACACATGAGCCTTTATTTCGGGAGACCATCAAGGAAGCAGGATTAAATCCCTATCTTTTTGAATTTGCTAACATTAGAGATCAAAATTCATGGGTTCATAAAAATAATCCAGACGAGGCCACAAAAAAAGCAAAAGATCTTGTACGGATGTCTGTTGCAAAAGTCGCGCTGCTTGAACCTCTTATTCCTCTTAAAATAGATGTAAATTCAAATGCACTTATAATAGGCGGTGGTATTGCCGGAATGAGTGCTGCTTTATGTCTGGCAGATAATGGCTTTAAAACTTATCTGCTTGAACAAAAAGATGATTTGGGAGGACAAGCACTATCTTCTTTTCAAAAAACATGGAAAGGAGATGATGTAAATAAATTTCTGATAGATTTTACTGAAAAAATCAAAAACCACGAAAATATCGAACTCTTATTGGGAACTCAAATAGTTGAGATAGACGGTTTTGTTGGTAATTTTATTACAACTTATAAACAAAATCAAAAAAAAAACAAGATTCAGCACGGAGCTGTGATTATAGCAACAGGCGGGCAGCCATCTGAACCTGATCAATACCTTTATGGAAAAAGTAAAAAAGTAACAAAATGGCATGAGCTTGTCAGAAGGTTTGAACAGGATCCTTTGCTATGCGATAAAACCGATGCAGTTGCATTTATTCAGTGTGTGGGTTCAAGAGAACCTGAAAGACCTTATTGTTCAAAAATATGCTGCACCTGTTCAATACAAGATGCGATTTTGTTAAAAGAAAAAAACCCCAATATGAAGGTTTTTATTTTTTACAGAGATATTCGCAGTTTCGGACAAAAAGAAAAATTGTACCAGCATGCCAGAGAACTGGGAGTAATTTTTATCCGGTTTTCTCTGGATGAAAGACCTGTTGTGGAAGAAAAAGATGATAAACTTTTTATAACTGCAAAAGATCATGTTTTAAACCGCAAAATAAAAATTGAGGTTGATTATCTTAACCTTGCTAGTGCGATCATTCCTCCAGATAATCAAAATAAGCTGGCACAGATGTTAAAAGTTCCCATAAATAATGAAGGCTTTTATATGGAAGCACATATGAAACTTAGACCTGTTGATTTTTCAACTGATGGAATTTTTGTCTGTGGTCTTGCCCATTATCCCAAACCTGTTGAGGAGACCATAGCCCAGGCCCAGGCTGCTGCAGGCCGGGTGGCACAACTTTTAGGAAAACAGACAATGGACATTGAACCTATTGTATCTGTTGTGGATCAGGAGAAATGCATAGGCTGCGGATTATGTGAGATGTCATGCTCATTTGGCGCTATTCGCCTTGAGTTAATTACTGGGAAAGGGTTTAGGGCAAAAAATTATTCAGCTTTATGTAAAGGATGCGGCGTTTGTGCTGCTTCATGTCCTCAACAAGCCATAGATATGAAACATTTCAGTGACAATCAGATAAAAGCTGCCATTGTTGCAGGCGGAGCTGTAATGTAAATCTTGTTTAAAAATGGAGCTTAACTTTAATGAAAGATACATTTAAACCTAAAATATTAGCATTTTTGTGTAACTGGTGTTCATATGCAGGCGCTGACCTTGCTGGTGTATCACGGATTCAGTATCCTTCTACTATTCGTGTTGTAAGGGTTATGTGTTCTGGCCGTGTTGACCCTGTTTTTATAATTAATGCTTTAAAAGAAGGATTTGACGGCGTCCTTGTAAGCGGATGTCATATTGGTGACTGCCATTATCAGACTGGAAATCTATATACATTAAAACGCATGAATACACTTAGCAAATTGTTTGACATGGCTGGAATTGGAAAAAACAGGGTGTTTTTACGCTGGGCAAGTGCGGCAGAGGCACAAATTTTTGCCGACAATGTTGTTGAAATTACAAATGAAATAAAAAAATTAGGACCTTTTGACAGATCGCATAATGAGTTGGCTTTGAATGCTTTGGAAAAAACATTTAGCTCTGCACGCTTAAGATGGCTTATTGGAATTGACCGGCAGATTACAGAAACTGAGAATGTTTATAAGGAAAAAACAGATCCTGATTATTTTAAAAAGATTTTACAAAGTGCTGTTGAAGAGGAATTTTACCATGCATTGATCATAGAGGTTCTTGGCAAAGGGCCTATATCCATAAGACAGATGGCAAAGCAAACAGGTTTGCCAGTGCATACTGTTTCCTGCAGATTAAATGATCTGGAGTTGGAAGGTTTGGCTGAAATTGCTTATGTGGAAGGGACAACTCCAAAGTTTGTAAATGCCACATAAACTTATGTTTGTAACAAAAAAATCAAATTGGTATTTTTCAGTTTTATTTATATTGAGGAAAACTTTATGGCAATTGTAAATAAAAACCAGAAAATCGGCAGCGTTATGGTCATTGGTGCTGGAGTTGCCGGCATTCAGGCTTCTTTAGATATGGCAAACTCAGGATATTATGTCCATCTTGTTGATAAATCAGGAAGTATAGGCGGTATTATGGCACAATTAGACAAGACATTTCCCACCAATGACTGTGCCATGTGTGTGATATCTCCGTTTTTAGTTGAAGTGGGACGGCATTTAAACATAAATATCATTACATACAGCGACCTGGAATCATTAGAAGGAGAGATAGGCGCATTTGTTGCTACTTTAAAAAGCAATCCACGTTATATTGATGTTAAAAAGTGTACAGGATGCGGCCAATGCAAACTGGCATGTCCGGTTACAGCAGTAAATGAATTTAATTGCGGCCTTGATTTACGCAAGGCAGCTTATATGAGTTATCCTCAGGCTGTCCCTCTTGCCTATGGAATTGACAGGGAAAAATGCATAGGATGCGGTATGTGTGAAAAAGCATGCCTTGCAGAGGCTGTTTGCTATAGTGATCAGCCCAAAAAAATAAAACTTGATGTGGGCGCTGTTATACTTGCATCAGGAGGAGAACTGTTTAACCCGTCTGATATGGATACATATAATTTTACTCATCCAAATGTTGTGACGAGTCTGGAGTTTGAACGTATATTAAGTGCTTCAGGGCCATTTAAAGGACATCTTATGCGTCCTTATGATCGGGAAATACCTCAGAAAATCGCATGGTTTCAATGTGTTGGATCAAGAGATATAAACAGATCCCCTCATAGTTATTGTTCATCTGTATGCTGCATGTACTCAATAAAACAGTCAATAATCGCAAAAGAACACAGCAAAAATCATCTTGATACAACAATTTTTTATATGGATATGAGAACATATGGAAAAGACTTTGACAAGTATTATGTGCGAGCAAAAGAGGAAAATGGTGTACGTTTTATAAGATCCAGAATTCATACAGTAGAACCTTTCAATGATGGCGATTTAAAAGTAAGATATATTTTGGAAGATGGAAAGGCTTTGGAAGAAACCTTTAATATGATTGTTCTTGCAACGGGATTTACACCTCCAAAAGAGATGGTTAATCTTTCTAAAAAGCTTGGTATTGAGCTTAACGCGCATAACTTTGTTGCTACAAACGATTTTAAGCCCATATCAACAAGCAGAGATGGAGTTTTTGTCTGCGGTATTTCACAAAGTCCTAAAGATATTCCTCAATCAGTTATGGAGGCATCAGCCGCATCTTCTGAAGCAACAAACAACCTGTCTGAGGTCAGATGGACTAAAACCCGCATAAAAAATCTCCCTCCTGAAATAGAGGTAAAAGAGCAAAGCCCAAGGATTGGAGTATTTGTTTGTAACTGCGGAATTAATATAGGCGGGGTGGCAGATGTGCCAGCAGTTCGGGATTACGCCTCAACTCTGCCCAATGTTGTTCACGTTGAAGACAATCTTTTCACCTGCAGCCAGGATACTCAGGAAAAGATGAAAACGGTAATTAAAGATGAAAAAATTAACCGTGTTGTTGTTGCTTCATGTTCTATACGTACCCATGAGCCCCTTTTCCAGGAAACAATTCGCGAGGCAGGTTTAAACCAATATCTTTTTGAAATGGCAAATATTCGTGATCAAAATACATGGGTTCACAGGAATGAACCTGATAAAGCCACCGAAAAAGCAAAAGATCTTGTTCGTATGGCAGTAGCCAAGGCAAATTATGTTCAACCACTTTATCAGGTTGCACTGCCTGTCAAACAGGCAGTTTTAGTTATTGGGGGAGGAGCAGCAGGAATGGAAGCCGCCCTTGGAGTCGCTTTGCAGGGATTTCATGCTCATCTTATCGAAAAAACAGATAAGCTGGGAGGTGTTGCAAATGATCTTCGTTTTACATGGCAGGGCGGCAATATAAGTAAATACCTTAAAGATATGATAGAAAAAGTGAAAAATCATAATAAAATTAAAATTTATTATGAGGCTGAGCCTGTTGAAGTGACAGGAACTATCGGAAGCTTTTCAACAACTATAAAATACAGAGAAAATAAAACAGCAGATTCAACTGTTATTGAACATGGAGCTGCAATAATTGCAACTGGAGGATACGAATATAAGCCTGATAAATATTTGTATGGTAAGCATCCTGATGTTGTAACTCATTTAGATCTTGATAAAATGTTTTTAAAAGGTGATGAAAAAATTAAAAACTGTAAGGTAGCTGTATTTGTTCAATGTGTCGGATCAAGGGATAAAACAAGACCTTATTGCAGTAGAGTGTGTTGCACCCACAGTCTGAAAAGTGCGATAGAGCTTAAAAAAACTAATCAGGATATGAAAGTTTTCATTCTCTACAGGGATATCAGGACATATGGCTTTAGAGAGTCCATTTACCAGAAAGCTTTATCAAAAGGGATCATATTTATTCGTTACGATAATGATCATCATCCACAGATAGATATTTCCGATCAAAATACTCTTACAATACAGGTGAAAGATCACATTTTGCAGATGCCAGTTAAACTTAATCCTGATCTTGTTATACTTGCTTCGGCAATTATACCAAATGAAAATCGCAAACTTTTTGAACTTTTTAAAGTGCCTGTAAATAGCGATGGTTTTCTGGTGGAAGCCCATGCCAAGTTGCGGCCTGTGGATTTTGCATCAGAAGGGTTGTTTCTTGCTGGACTTGCACATTGCCCAAAATCACTTGATGAAAGCATAGCTCAGGCAAAAGCTGCAGTATCAAGAGTTATTACTGTGATATCAAAAAAAGAAATTTATGTTGGTGGCGTTGTAGCATCTGTAGACTCTGACAAATGCGCTGTTTGTCTCACATGTGTCAGGGCATGTCCTTATGCTATTCCGCAGATAGGAGAAAAAGGACATGCTGAGATAGATTCGGCAAAGTGCCACGGGTGCGGAGTCTGCGTGGCTGAATGCCCCGGCAAGGCCATAACATTACAGCATTTTACTGATAAACAGATAAATGCTAAAATTGATGCTTTATTTCTGGCGTCTTAAAGCTGGTTAATTAGGAGAAAAAAAATATTATGTCTGAAGTTTTTAATCCTCAGATTCTGGCATTTTGCTGTAAATACTGCGCTTATGCTGCCGCTGATCTTGCAGGTTCCATGCGTATTTCATACCCTGCTAATATCAAAATTATCCAGGTTCCATGTACTGGTCGGGTTGATATTATTCATCTTTTAAAGGCGGTTGAAGATGGTGCAGACGGAGTATATGTTGCAGGATGTATAGAGGGAGAGTGCCATTTTGTTGAAGGAAATATAAGAACAAGAAAAAAAGTTGAATATGTCAAAGAAATATTAAAAGAGCTGGATATTGAGCCGGAACGAATTGAAATGTTTAATCTTTCATCTGCTATGGGACCAAGATTTGCTGAAATAGCAAATGAAATGACTAAAAGAATAATAAAGCTTGGGCAAAGCCCTGTAAAAAACAATAAAGGTGCAAAATGATAATTGCAGATCGGAAACCTATAGAAGAAATTTTTGAAATGATAAAGGAATTTGACAAGATTTTGATCGTGGGATGTAAAGGGTGCGTTACTGTTTGCAATGTAGGCGGCGCTAAAGAGGTGGACATTCTTGCTGCGATTTTGAAAATTGGCCGTAAAAAGAAACAAAAGCCGCTTCAAATTGATGAAAAGACATTGGAGCGGCAGTGTGATCTGGAATATATCGCTCAGATAAAAGATACAGTTAATAAATACGATGCTGTTCTTTCAATGGCCTGCGGTGTAGGTCTCCAGTTTTTGGCGGAAGCTTATCCAAATCAGAAATTTTTTCCTGCTGTTAATACAAAATTTTTCGGAGGCGCAACTGCACACGGGATATGGGAAGAGAGATGCGCTGGCTGTGGAATATGTATTGTGCACTATTTTGGCGGATTATGTCCCATAGCCCGCTGCTCAAAAAGCTTAATGAACGGGCCTTGCGGTGGTAGTGCTGAAGGCAAATGCGAAATTGATAAAAATGTGGCATGTATCTGGGATTTAATCGTCAGAAAAAAGATGGAACATGAACGATTAGATGATCTTTTGGATATAACACCTGCAAAAGACTGGCGAAGTGCAAAAGATGGAGGACCACGAAGACGAGAATGTAAGGAGTTAATAAAATGAATGATATGAAATCGGGAAGCAGGCTTGAAAAGGTTTTAAAAGCAGGGCATTTTGCATTTACAGGAGAATGTGGCCCTCCAAAAGGAGCAAATGTTGAAAAATTAAAAGAAAAGATGTCTCCACTTAAAAAAAATGTGGATGCTGTTAACATCACTGACAATCAAACAGCTGTTGTCAGAATGGCAAGTCTGGCAGCATCAGCCATAATGGTTTCAGAAGGTATGGAGCCCAATTATCAAATGGTCTGCCGGGATAGAAACAGACTTGCCATGATGTCTGATATACTTGGAGCTTATGCACTAGGCATTAGAAATATGCTTTGTCTTTCAGGTGACCATCAAAAATTTGGCAACCATCCTGAGGCAAAAAACGTATATGATATTGACTCAATGCAGCTTATCTCAATGGTTAAACAAATGAGAGACAAGGGAGAATTTTTAAATGGTGAAAAAATAGACGATCCTCCACGATTGTTTATAGGAGCTGCCAGCAATCCTTTTGCTGATCCTTTTGAATTCCGCATTCATCGTCTTGCAAAAAAAATTAAGGCAGGGGCTGATTTTATCCAGACACAGTGTATATACAACATGAATAAATTTAGAAAATTTATTAATATGGCTGTTGATATGGGACTTACTGAAAAATGCTATATTCTGGCCGGTGTTACACCTTTAAAAAGTGCTGGTATGGCAAAATATATGGCAAGCAAGGTTCCTGGAATGGATGTCCCTGACCATTTAATCAAACGTTTAAAAGATGCAGGAAAAGGAAAAGTTGCAGAAGAAGGTATAAAGATTTCCCTGGAGCAGATTGAAGAATTTAAACAGATGAAAGGTGTCGCAGGTGTTCACCTTATGGCAATAGAATGGGAACACCGTGTGCCTGAAATTGCAAAAAGAGCTGGTATGCTTCCAAGACCTGCTGTTTAAATTATTTTAGGTAATAAGGAGGGTAATGGTGCTGGGCACCCCGCGGACTTCAAATCCGTAGGCTCCGTGTGAAAAGCGGTGAGGAGGTTCGATTCCCCTTACCCTCTCCAAAAAAATGATTTAAATGTATGGGAAATATTAAATCAATATATCTTAAGGTGTTACAAGTTAAGTTAGTGAGCTTAGGACAATATGAATGAAAACCATGTCACAATAGGCGTTGCAGGACATACAGATCATGGAAAAACATCACTTGTACGATGTTTAACATCAGTTGACACAGATTTTTGCAATAATGAAAAACAGCCTGGGGTATCAATAGAATCTGAAATCACAGCACATGACTTAGCCTCAGGAAAACAGATAGCTTTTATTGATATACCAGGTCACAGTGCTTATCTAAAAAATGCCATAAGGGGACTTTCCGCTGTTGATATGATTATCCTTGTTGTGGCTGCAGATGATGGAATAATGCCACAGACCTTGGAACATCTGAATCTTTTAAAATATCTGAAAATTAAATACGGAATGATTGTATTGAGCAAATCAGATCTGGTAGATAAAGAACTTCTTGAAATGGCAGAGCTTGAAATCAGAGATGAGATCAAAAAAACATTTCTTTTTGATAAACCAATAATTCCATTTTCTGCTGTTAATGGTAATGGTAAAGAAAAAATTTTTAAGGAAATTGAAAAGGAAATTGAAAAAATTAAAGGGAAAGACAAGGATGCTTTTTTTCGACTTTGGATAGACAAGGTGTGTGGATTTTCCGGCTTTGGGACTGTTGTATGCGGCACAATTTTATCCGGAAGTGTATCTCAGGATGATTTGCTGTATCTTGCACCTTCTTTCCATAAAACAAAAGCAAGGTCTCTGGAAGTGCATGGAAAAAGGAAAAGCAAAGCAGTTGCAGGACAAAGAGTCGGTATTAATTTGCCTAAAATTCCGCTTAAAAAAATAGATCGCGGCATGGCTTTGCTTAAAAGCGATTCCATAGATATTACCTGTTTTTTGAATGTGGAAATCAAGGTATGCAAAACTTTGAAAAACAGACAGCGGGTTCGACTGTATTTGGGTACGCTTGTTTCCAGCGCAACAGTAGTTCTTATGCAAAAACAAAGGCTTGAACCTGGAGAAGCTGGATTAGCTCAGCTTCGGGTAAAATCACCTTTGCCTGCTATGCCCAATGACAACTTTATCATTTGTCCTTTAAATAGTCATACAGCCATAGGAGGAGGAACAGTTATTCAGACTACGCAAAAAAAATACAGAGCTGCCAAAGAATTTGAAATTTTACCATATCTTAAAGCAGCACAGCAGGGAAACCTGGATGATATTATAACCTGCTATTTCAAAAGTAATCCAGGCAAACTAATCACAGATGAAAAAATAAGCAGGCACAGCGGTTTTCCTTTGCCAAAAATAAGACAAAAAATTACGATTATGATTAAAAAACGTAAAATAATAGCTTTTAGTGAAAACAGGTTTTTTTTAAAAGAGTTGTATCTCGAAATGCTTACTAAAATTCCGAATATAATAAAAAACATTTTATCACAAAGCTCTCTATTGCAATCAGTCAATAAAGAAGAAATCAGGAAACAGTTTAATCCTGTTCTTGATGATTCACTATTTCAGATATTGCTTTTTGATTTGTGTGAAAAAAAAAAGCTTATAAAATACAAAAGCGGTTTTGTAGTTCCTGAATTTTTAGCCAGGCTTTATAAATCCCGTGATAACTTAATTGAAATTTTGACAGGCTATGCAAAAAAAAGTGGATTGTCACCATTTACCTCTGGAGGTTTTTGCAGAAACCGCAATCACAACTTCAATAAATATGAAATTAGTAAAATTTTGAATTATCTTGCTGATCAAGGCAAACTGATTCGATTAAACAACGATAGCTTCATATCTGCTGCAGCTATAGAAAATATAAAAGTACTTGTAAAAAGTACAATTTCTAAAAAAGGAAATATCTGTATTACAGATACCAAATCAGTTTTCGGATACGGCAGATCAAAAGGCGCACCTGTGCTAGAATATATGGATGAGATCGGCTTAACGTTAAGGCAGGGAAATAAACGAACCTTGAAAACTAATCCTACAGTCGGGTAGGCTCCCAGGGACTGCTATCAGAACTGTGCGTGAAAGTTCCCTTTACATTTTTTTTAAACAGCAAGACCAGAACATGTGTTTTTTACAAACTAATATTTTTCAGGAGATTAAAATGCTTAAAGTAACGGTAACAGCACAAAAAGCGTTTGATGATTATTTTAAAAACAAAGAGGCTAAACCAATCAGAATTTTTTTAGAAAGCTCCGGATGTGGAGGGCCTTTAATAAAATTGATTGTAGATGAATTAAAAGAAAATGATATTTCTTATGATATAGGGGGCATTAAGTATATTGTAAATAAAGAGCTTATATTAAATGTCAGGCCCATAGAAATAGATTATAAAAAAGGAGGATTTGCAATCACGTCAAAACTGGATTTAGGCGAGGGCTGCTCAGCCTGCGGCACAAAGGGTTCATGCTGTTCTTGATTATCTGTTTCTACGCGTAGTTCTAATTATGAGAAAAGGTAAAAAAATTTAATAAATAAAAAAAGAAAGACCAATTAGATAGGCTGTTACGGAACTAAAAAAAATAATTTTTATACGCAATATATTGTATGAAAAATTTTGAACTTTTTCATTCTGTAACAGCATGTCGGATATCTATTGAAAAAAGCAATTAAAAAAAACAGGTTTAAGTGCGCCGTGATAAACCTGTATAGAGTAGAAGATAAAAAAAAATTATAAAAAGTGCCTCACTTTTTTAATTTTGAAATAGTTTTATTAATAATGTTTATAATTTCTTCGATTATTTTCCACTCCCCTCTCCAGATATTAAGCCCGAATTTAAAAAAGCGTGTACACTCTGGGGAAATAGGATATTTGTGTATATAAGAACAGTTATGATCTGAATAATTATAAGGATAATTCAACCTTATGTTATAAATAATATCATCTTTAAATGCTTGATATGCTGTTATTCCCAAACTTAAAAAATTTTCAAGGCCATTTAATATTACTATCCTTTCAACAAGATAACTATCAGCTTTATAATTTAATTTGGATAAAAACATACTATATTTATCCTTAAACAATTGATGGTCAATAATTGAATAACGCTCTTTTTTTGCAATGGCGCTTAACAAGGAAGGCCCCCAGGAAAGCATGGCAAATGTAGGGTTGAATACACGGCTCGAATACTGAAAAGAGTCCATATCAAGGCTTAGATTAAGTAAAAATTGTGCATCTTTTTTTTCTAACCTTAAAAACTGTCGTGATTCCAGACAGACCTCTCTCCCACATTTTTCCCTGTAACCTGTTAATTCACGCAAATCTATTTCATTATTCCTGCTTGGATGTAAAAGACATCCTACAAGCATTTTTTTTGAGTCCAAATATCCAAGTCCCCAGCACTTATGCCCTATTTCACTAGGAAATAGTATATTTTTATTTATATTTACTTTGTTGTTTACTAGTTGGGAATGAATATCGTTTTTTTTAGCTAAAGGATCATACTCTGGCTCTCTTATAGGAGGACAACAATAAAAACAAGACCGTTTGTTTCCTGGAAAACATAAAATTGAAGAATTATACTTTTTCATATTTGTCATTATTAACTAAATTAATTAAAATTTCTGAGTACTTTATTTATAGCATGTAAGTTAGCCTAATGTATATATTATATAGCTATATATATCATGGTTCGACAGGCTGTTACAAAACGCAATTTATCCAATTTGCGTTAAAAAATTATAAAAAAGCATTCCTGACCAATTCCAGAAAACAGTATGTTTGAAAAATTTTATTAAAGTAAATAATAAACCTTCCCTCAGGGTATCAGAAGATGCCCTGAGGGAAGCAAAAAAGAAAAAATTATTATTGTATATATATTTCACTTGCTTTGAAAAATAAAATTATGTAAGAGACAACAACTATGAAATGGACAAAAGAAGCAGAAAAAGAAATTAAAAAAGTACCCTTTTTTGTCAGAAAAAAAGTCAGAGCCCGTGTTGAAACTGAAGCCATGGCCGCAGGCAGAAAAGCAATCACTATTTCAGATATTAAAACCACACAGGAAAAATATATATCGAATATGAGTTCTGAAATAAAAGGGTTTCAACTTAATACATGTTTTGGCTCAGGCAACAAATGCAGTAATAGTGCTGTTGACAGTAACAGTCTTTTAAACAGCCTTGAAGACCTGCTTGTAAAAGAAAATATTCTGAAATTTCTAAGGCAGAATATTGGGGATAATATAAAATTTCACCATGAGTTTAAAGTGACACTGGCTAGCTGCCCTAATGCATGTTCCCAACCTCAAATTAAGGATATCGGTATCATAGGGGCATGTATTCCGGAAACCACAGAAAATGACTGCACCTTATGTGAACAGTGCGTTGATATCTGCAAAGAAAATGCTATTACCTTAAATGATACAGAATGCACGCTGATGATAGATCATAATCTTTGTGTAAAATGCAGACAGTGTATAAAAAAATGTCCCTCAGAAACAATTACTGAAAAAAAAGCTGGATTCAGGATTCTCCTCGGCGGGAGACTGGGAAGACATCCACGACTGGCTGAAGAACTTCCAGGCATCTTCAGTGAAGATGAAACCTTAAAAATTGTAAAACAATGCATTGATCATTACAAAAAAAACAGCAAAAACGGGGCACGCTTTGCAGATATATATAATGGGCGACAATTTTTAAAAAAAGCTGAAAGCAATTAAGCGTTTTCGCATAAAGACCTCTAGCTTTTTCAACTTATGTTTTATGCTTATATCCAGCCGATACGCAAGTGTGCGCAAACTAAGTTTTTTATAAGCAATTATGCGGATACATTTAGCAAAAAAAGTATGCCCAGACTACACCATAATACAAAATGTCCCGTTTGAAAGATTGGAAATCTTTTATGAAATCTGATTTATCGCGTATATTTTTTCCGAAAAATTTGGCAATTATTGGTGTTTCCTCAAAAGGATCAGGCTTTGGCAGCGGAATTTTACGTTCACTTTTAGCTGTTGGATATGAAGGCCAAATATATCCTGTAAATCCAAAAGGTGGTGATTTTGCTGGTTATAAAATATATAAAGATGTTAATGATATTCATGAAGCAATTGATTTTGCAATAATTGCTGTACCTGCAGAGTTTGTCCCGGATGCTCTTGATAAATGCAGACAAAAAGGTGCTGCAGGTGCTGAGATTTTATCAGCAGGATTTAGAGAAACAAAAACAGAAAAAGGTATTGAGCTAGAAAAAAAAATTAAAAAAATTGCAGCAAAAGGCATCAGAGTAATTGGCCCAAACTGTTTTGGAATATATTGCCCAAAAAGCGGACTAACTCTTTTGCCAGGGCCTGATCTTTCCAGGGAAAGCGGAACAGTATCTTTTATTTCCCAAAGTGGTGCCATGTCTATAGATTTTGCCTATTTAGGGCAGTGGACAGGAATACAATTCAGCAAGGTTATAAGTTTTGGCAATGGCGCTGATCTGCGGGAAACAGAACTTTTAGAATATCTTGGCAAAGATGATCAGACAAAAATCGTCTGCATGTATATTGAAGGTGTGGAAAATGGAAGATCTTTTTTTTCTGTCTTAAAAGATGTTGCTGCAAAAAAACCTGTTATTATTTATAAGGCAGGCAGATCAATTGCCGGAAAAAGGGCTGCAGCAAGCCATACAGCTTCAATGAGTGGAGACAGCATAATATGGAATGCTCTGATTAAACAGTGCAATGCAGTGTCTGTTGAAAGTTTATGGGAAATGGCCAACGTTACTCTGGCATTTTCCATGCTACCCACAAGGGTATATAAGCAAATATCTGTAATAGGAGGAAGTGGAGCCACAGGAGTTATTGCTTCAGATATGGCAGAAACTTTTGGGTTCAGGGTACCACAATTTGATAAAAAACTCATTGAAAATATTTTCGAATTTCTTCCAAAACCTGGTTCAAGCGCTCCGAATCCTGTTGATGTGGCAAATGCTTATATACGCCCACACAAACTGGAAAAAATACTTATGCACACCGCATCTGCAGAAACAATTGATATTCAGATTTTATTTCAATTTTTGCATCATTACAAATCACTTGCCATAAAAATAGGCGCCAAATCATTGGATGACATAACGCCTTACCGTGAACTTTCCAAATGTTTGCAAAAAATTTTAAAATCAACTGACAAACCTGTTATATTAATTCTTCCTGATATACGCCAGGAGATTGAATCTTTGGATGTGGAAAAAACAATTCGCTGTGCAAGGTCTGCCTTTTTAGAATGTAATATTCCCGTTTTTTCAGATATTAAAGATGCTTTTCATGCAATATCTTGCGTATCAACATATTATTTGTGTAAAGAAAAAAGGGAAAAATAAACATAGCAAAGCAATACTGATAAAAAAAACAGGATTTAATTTGGCTCTAAAATTTTTTGATCAGGACTTTAATGCCCTGATCAAATATTCAAATTGCTCAATTCCTGTTATTTAAATTTTTAGCTATGGTTTAGCCTTACCTACTGTTTCGTTAAACTTTTCATCAACATTATTTTGTATATGTGCAATATCCTGTTTTGTAAGGTGGGCAAATCTTCCCTGCTTTTCAAGATACTCACTTATAGGTTTTTTCTCTTTGGGAAGTTTATTTAAAACCATTTTCCCATTATCACATTCATACAGCACATGAAAACCTGTTTGCACAGCTAATCGAGCTATTTCTATGGTTAATGATGCATCAAACTCCCAGCCTGTAGGGCAAGGTGCTATTGAGTGTATGAAAGAGGGGCCATTGTGCTCTCTTGCTTTTTTAACTTTGCGCATAAAATCCTGTGGGTATGCAGGAGAAGCTGTTGCTGTATATACATTTTCATGGGCCTGTACAATCTTCATTATATCTTTTTTGCTGACCTTTTTGCCACCTGGAGTTGTCTTTGTTTTGGCAAGATAAGGCGTAGAGCTGCTTCTTTGGACACCAGTATTCATGTATGCTTCATTGTCATAAAGAAGATAAGTTATCTTATGACCTCTTTCAAGAGCACCTGACAAAGTCTGTAATCCTATATCCAAAATGCCGCCATCTCCCCCAAGTAAAAAGACATCAGTATCCATATTTTTTCTTCGCAAGCCCACTTCAACACCACTTGCTGCAGCACCTGCACTGCTGAAACTGAAAAAAGCGCCAGGAACTTTAAGACATGTTTGAGGAAATGCAGCAGGTATTACTCCAAGGCAACCACAACTTGCTGTTATAAAAGTGTTTTTATCGAGCTTGCTAAAAGCCAATTTTGCACAAATCAAACCACCGCATCCAGGACAAAAAGGATTGCCTAATGCCTGTACGCTTTCACCATCTTTAATTTGTCTGTTAACTTTTTCAGATTTAACCAGTTTTTCATAGTTGTCATGTCCACAAAGCTCAAGAACATCGTCTGTAAATGCCTGCCTGTACCACTCAACAAATTCATCATCCCTTTTTAAAATTACATCAAAAATGGATGCAATATCGCGCTGAAGTATATCCTGACTTCCAATTATAAAGTTTGATATAACAGCAGAAGATTTTTGAAGAGCAGCTTTGATCTCAAGACACGTTATCCCGCCGCTTGAGCCAGGAGAAGTAGATCTGTCTAAAACCAGAATTTTTTTGGCACCTGCAAGGCACTTTCTAATGTCTTCATCAGGAAAAGGCCTGAAACATCTTATTTTAAGAAGTCCAATCTTATGTCCTTTTTTTCTGTATTCATCTACCATTTCCCGAATTATACTCACAACAGTGCCCATACCTATTATAACTGTTTCTGCATCATCGACTTTATAGGGCTGGATTAAGCCGTTATAATCTCTGCCGAAAATTTCAGCAAATTCCCTGCAAGTTGTTTTTATAACTGATTTTGCCTTTTGCATTGCTGAAAATTGTTGAAATTTCAAGCTGTCAAAAGTAGCTGTTGAAAGTGCCGGGCCACCCTGCATTATTGGATATTCAGGATCTACGAATGCATGTTTTGGATTATACTTGGGCAAAAAACTGTCCACAAGAGCCTGATCAGGAACATCCACTTGTTCATAGGTATGTGATATACGAAACCCTTCGATTACAACAAAGCTCGGCAGAAGTATTTTACAATTTTCACCGATTTTATATGCCATGATCATAAAATCCAGAGCTTCCTGCGCATTTTCGCAGTAATATTGTAAAATACTTGAGTCTCGTTCAGAAAGTGTATCTGAAAAATCTGATGAAAATGTCTGGGGAGATCCTATTGCACGACTTGTATCTCCAAGCACAACAGGAAGCGCCATTCCAGAAGCCATCCACAACATTTCTTTCATATAAGCCAGTCCCTGAGCACAAGTGCATGTAAACGATCTGACGCCAGCTGCTGTTGCTCCTGCGCAAATATTCATGGCTCCTATTTCTGATTCTGCATTAACAGACTCTGCATCTAATTCTCCTTTATTAACAAAGGTTGCCAATGCATCCAAAACAAGTGTATTTGGTGTGATTGGATATGCAGATATGACCTCAACTCTGGACAATCTTACACCGTGTGCCAAGCTTTCAGATCCTGATAAATACATTTTCATATTTTTTCCCTCTCCATTACGATTGCATCAGATGGGCACTCGTGAGCACAAATACCACAGCCTTTACAATAGTCATAATTTATACTAACATTGTCTTTTTCCCAAATAACTGTATTATCAGGACAAAACCAGTAACAAAGTTTACAGCTATTACACTTTGACTGATCAATTATGGGTTTAAATACTCTCCAGCCTCCTGTTTTATATACTACTGAAGTTCCGGAATTATGTATTACACCGCCTCTTATATATTCTTTTTCCATCAACCTGCCTCACTGTAAGCTGCCTTTACGGCCTCAATATTATTAATTATAATTTTTTCTGCAAATTTTTTTCCCAGCATTTTTCTTACACTTTTTTCTGCCGAATCCAGGTTGATTAACCCTGACATTCCTGCAAAAGCGCCTAACATCGCTGTATTGGTTATGGGGGCATTTAATTTGCTAAGAGCAATTGATGTGGCATCAATAGTGTATGTTTTGTGCTTTAACTCAATCTTAACAGGAGAATTGATAAGAATTTTGCCGCCTTCTTTAATTCCTGCTTCTAAATTTACCGCTCCTACTATAGTATTATCAAGCACCACAACAAAATCAGGCTCAACAATAAAGCCTCTTTCTGCAATTGGCCTGTCTCCTATTCTGGCATAACCTTCCATTGGAGTTCCTCTTCTGTCCCAGCTTTGTCCCTGGGAAGACTGACCGTGCATTCCTTGCTCAGTTGCAGCCAAACATAACATATGAGCAAAAGTAACAGCCCCCTGCCCACCTCTTCCGTGGATTCTGATCCTAATCATAAGCTTCCTTTATATATCTTGGTGATAGTTTTTATTTTAAATTACTTTTTCTTCCTTTAGCTGCCCAATCTCTTTTTTAGATAAATTCAGCAAAGAAGAATATATCTTTTCATTGTGTTCACCTAAAAGTGGAGCCGGTTCAATTTGTTGCTCTGATTCTGACAATTTGATGGGCGATCCAAGAATAGAAAGTTTGCCTCTTGTGGGATGATCTATTTCAGCAAGCATATCTCTTTTTTTAAGGTGAGGATTATCCAAAAGCTCTTGCAGGTCAAGAACAGCACCGCAAGGCACTCCTTTTTCAGCCAGATAATTCATAGCTTCCATTTTATTTTTTTTACAAGTCCACTCTTCAATAAGAGTGTCAACAGCATCTGAATTTAAACCTCTGGTCAAGGGATCTGAAAATCTCGGATCCGAAATTGAATCTTCCTGATTAATAGCTCTTAACAAGTTTTCCCATAAAGGGTTTGTTAATATTCCGATAACAACGTAACCGTCCAAAGCTTTGTAAGAGTTCCAGGGCGCAAGCACACCACCTGCTGAATTTCCCATTCTTTCAACAGGTTTACATCCACTTGCATAAAAGAAATTAAAAATCGGTCTTAATGTGCTGAATATACAATCCTGCATTGAAACTTCCACAGCCTGACCTCTTCCTGTTTTTTCTCTTTGATACAAAGCGCCCAGAATGCCCACAGCAAGGTTTATCGCACCAATGCTGTCTCCTACGCCAGTGCCAACTTTAGTAGGCGGGTTTTCCGGAAATCCTGTTACTCCCATTAAACCGCCTGCAGCCTGGGCAACAATGTCAAAGCATGGATAATCTTTATAAGGCCCGTAAGTGCCAAAACCTGTTATGGATGCATAAATAATTGCCGGATTTATCTCTTTTAATACGTCATAACTTAATCCCAGCTTTTCCATAGTGCCTACACTGAAATTGTTTACTACAATGTCTGCCTTTTTTACCATCTCTTTAAATATCTGTTTCCCCCTTTCTTTTTTAAGATTAAGGGTCACACTTTTTTTATTTGCATTCAAAAAAAGGAAGTAGTATGAATCAATTTTCTCGTGACCTCTTTCTGAAAAAGAAAACCTTCCCAAATCACCTGTTGCCGGATTTTCTACTTTTATTACATCAGCTCCTAGAAATGCCAATAAAACAGTACATGTGGTTCCTGCTTCAAACTGCGTTAAATCAAGTATCCTTACATCTTCCAATGCTTTTGCCATTTATCCTCCTTAAAATAAATAGTTGTATTGCACTTAATGTTTTATATTTTTAAGTTACAAACCAAACAAGGTTACTTGCTAAAGCAATTAATTTTATTTTTCCTGCAAAAACGTACCTGGCTTTATCTTTTGGCCCTTTGGTCATACTGTTTTTACGTGAAACAAACAAAGGTAAAATAACTTCCTTATGTTTAAGCATCTTGATTTCAGGCCATGTTTACCCGATCTTAAGTTAAAAAATTCTCAATCAGGTATTCTACATAAAAATATTATTTTTTTATAAAAAAATTAAATAGAACAAATTATGTAAAAAAAGTCAATTTTTTGCCAATAAAATTATAAGAGGATCCGAACAGAATTATACAAATTTAAACTTTATGTATTATTAAATTATAATAAATATCAGAAAAAAAAATTACTATGTTTAAAACGTAAAAAAACATTGACAACTATATAAAAAAACTGCAATGCTTATTAATTTTTTAGTGTTCTTCTTATTACCTGTAAGTTTTATTACCTGTAAGTTTTATTACTTTTTAAATGTTTTAGTTATTTTATCTTTATTGCTAGATATACTTTTGATAAGGGATTGATTTGTTTGGATTTAGGTTAGATCATTGTCCAAATAATTTAGGATTTTAATCTCAAATTATGTTTTGGTGAAAGGAGTACAACATGGAGCAAATAGTGAGCAAATTTTCAGAGGTGGCATTAGATCCTTGCACCTATCTTACTGATATTAAAGAACAAAAACAGAAAAAAATTATAGGTTGTTTTCCAATGCATGTTCCTGAAGAAATCGTCCATGCAGCAAATCTGCTTCCTGTGGTGATCTGGAGAGGCAACGAACCTGTAACCTGGGGACATTCTCATGTACCGCCTTATGATTGTGGTATTACAAGAAGTTTTGTTGATTCTGCAGTTAAAGGCGATCTCCATTTTATGGATGGTATGGTTTTCCATGTAAGACAGTGTCTTCAAGTGGGTGAATTTCCTTATATAATGGAAAAAAATGTAAAACCAGCTTATCAAAAGGTATTATATTTATCTCCTTCTTATGAAGGGGAAGTAATTAAGTCCTTTGTTATTGAAGATTTAGAAGAATTTAAAAAATCCCTGGAAAATTTTACAGGCAGCAAAATAAAAGATGAAAGTTTGAACAATAGTATAGATGTATATAATAAAAATCGCGAATTACTCGGTAAAGTATACGAAATAAGAAGAAAAAAGCCTGAAATTTTAAAAGCAAAAGAGATGATGCAAATAGTTTTAGCATGTATGCTTATGCCAAAAGAAGATAGCAATAAATTGCTGGAAGAACTTGTTTTACAGATGGAAGCAAAAACAGTTGCGCCTCAAAAAGACAAGGTAAGGGTTATTCCAGTGGGATGCCTCTGTCAGACTTTACAATATGATATCCTTGATCTTATAGAAAGTATGGGCATGATTATTCCTGATGATGATTTCTATGTAGGTTCCAGGTATTTTGCAAACAAAGTAAGCACAAGCGGCAATCCCCTTGAAGCTTTGGCCAATCGCTATCTGACAAAAACTCCTCTTTGTCCTACAAAGGGCGTTTGGGATGTGGATTGGGGTGAGGAAATAATTCAAAAAATGAAAGACAATAATGCCAAAGGTATTATAAGCATTATTGTAAAATACTGTCCTCCTCATACATGCTACTATCCTGATTTTAAGAGCAAAATGGAAGAAAATGGTGTTGCCGAGATTATGATACAAATGGAACATGAAATGATCTCCTTAGAGAGTATAAAAACCAGATTGCAGACATTTGTTGAATTAATGGGAGGTGTATAATGAGTGAAATAAAATATAAGGTAAATCGACTGAAAACAACAAATGAGATAAGACCCCTTGTGGACAAGCACTGGGCTGAACTTAGAACAGCCAAAGAAAGAGGAGAAAAAGTAGCATGGGCCTCAGGGCCAACTTTTATATTTCCTTATGCCATGGGCGTCAAATGCCATTTCATGGCAGGTTATGCAGCATATTGTGGCGGCATAGGCGCTGCAGATGAGGTATTAAAAGTAGCCGGCCAAACAGGCGATCTTCCTGAAACATGCTCTTATCACAGACTGCATATGGGAATGGCAGAAGCTGTAAAAAGAAAAATTCCTGTAAATGACCAGGCAATACTTCCCATACCGGATTTAATGATATCAGGTCGCTTTTGTACTGAAATGTCTCATTATGCAGAAGGGTTACACCGTAGAATGAACGTCCCTGTAACTGCTGTTGAACTTCCAATGGCATTTGAAAGAGAGGATCTTCCAAGGGTTAAAAAGTTTGTTTTGCGTCAATTTAAAGAAAATCTCATTCCAACCCTTGAAAGAGTATTTGAAAAAAAATTCGACTATGACAATCTAAGTGAAATTATACGTAATCTTAAAGAAGCTGCATTGCTCAGAAACCAATGCTGGGAATTTTTCAAAACAAAACCTGCATCGTGGACATTGTGGGACTATGGAGTAAGTATTGCTCCTGTTTTTTATTTAATGGGAAAACCCGGAAGTACAGAGTATTATCAAAGGCTGTTAAAAGAGCTGCAGGAAAGAAGAGAAAAAGGTATTCCAGCTCTTGCTCCTGATGGAGAAAAATACCGTATTTACTGGGATGGCTGGATTCCATGGGCATTTCTAGGCAAGTTTATGCGCAAATTTACGCCAAGCGGCGCTCTTTGCATATGCGGAAGATATCCCTGGGAGTTTTTTCCCCATCCAGAAAGACTTAATCCTGAAAATCCCGTTGAAACTTTTGTTGATTCATTTTTTGATGAGGACAGTCCACAATGTTTTTCAAACAAGGCTCCAAAGGGAAATGTTGAATTTATCAGCGAGTTGATAGAAGAATATTCCATTGACGGACTGGTTATGTTTTCATCAAAGTCTTGCAGAATGTGGAATCTGTCCCACCTGGACATCATAGATACTTTAAATAAAAGGCATGGGGTGCCAGGTGTTGTTATTGAATCTGATATGATTGATTCTGATATGGTTTCAGATTCACAGATTGATACAAGACTGCAAGCCCTTTTTGAGACTATAGACGGAAGAAGATAATAAAATCAGTAAAAGGTATTCAACAATATAGTAATAACAACTTTTATGTTTCAGGATCGTATTGCATAATAAACTGGCTGTTTTCATTGAAATCAATCCTGAAACATATTTTATTCAGATATCTCTTCCCATGCAAAAATTTTGGAATTTAAAATAGTATTACAAACATTTGCAGCTTTGACAGTTTCATGGTGAAATATATTTAACAAAACCATATCAAGTCCTGATATCGCAAGCATGGGAATATAGACTTTTTCAAGTAAAAGTTTTTTAGCCCTGCATTTAGCTCCGGAAGTAAGGTTTGAAAGACCAGCAACAGTTTTTACAGGAAAGCCTAAAAGTTCCGGCAGCATTTTTAAAACAAACAGCACATCCTGCGCATGCTGATTTCCATTTTGCCATGTGATGGGAACAATTACAGGATCAATAATCAGCCTCTCTTTTTTTATTCCTGATTTAACAAATTCGTTGTAAATTTCCACAGCAACATTTAGACGTTCATTAGCAGTGGACGGGACATGTCCATTTTTATCGAGCAGATAGCCGATAATATCCACATCATATTGTTTTGCAAGATAAAGCATACTATTTAACTTTTCAGGTACAATAGAAAAACCATTTATAATAGCTTTTTTTTTATTCGCTTGCAGACCTGCTTCCATAGCATAAAAATTTGCTGTATCAAGTAATACTGGAAGATCAGAAACCTTTTGGACTGTTTTAACCAAAAACGCCATTTTTTCTGCACCTTTTTTCAAAGAACCAGGATTAATGTCTATGGCTTGAGCACCAGCTTTTTCACACTTTATTACAATTTGTTTTATAGGCTCTGACTCCATGCTGTTTAAAGCTTTTTCAACTGTTTTGTTTATAATCTGGAGATTATCAGCAATAAGTAACAATTCTTTTTTTCCTACAAATTTTTAGTTTACAAAAAAACACAGCTACCTGTTCCAACACCAAACAGATTGTATCACATTTTATTCCACTACAAAAGCTGCGTATCAAATATTATTGCTGCGTTGCCCGTTGAAATTTTTTATGATTTAATTTGCTTGA
>Ga0209345_10002007_pt1 | contig 23349 bp, 20 predicted proteins | sample Cruoilmetagenom7_FD_187294 | JGI IMG/M metagenome (GOLD analysis project Ga0209345, IMG submission 187294) | Oil polluted marine microbial communities from Coal Oil Point, Santa Barbara, California, USA - Sample 7 (SPAdes) (version 2) | ecosystem: Environmental > Aquatic > Marine > Oil seeps ...
CCCGCCAATTCTTAAGGGAGTTCGGCTAGAGATGTCAGCCGCTGCGGCGACGAGTGTTGCTGGTACACACAGCAGAGCTGTCGCGTTATCAACGCTCGTGCCGTTCGCGAGCGTTTGCCCAACGTCCTTAATAATGTTCAGGCTGTCTTTCAGCCCATTCATTTTCCAATTTCCGGCGATCAAAGTCTGAACCATCGACATACCCTATCTTGCAACTAGCTTCTGCCTCGCCTAGCAAGCTGGATACCACGTTGCAACGCGCAGAAAAGGTTACATTGCCATGATGGCTACGATTAAGAAGCTGATGAAGTCATTTCTGGGTACGATCGTACTGCTTGTGATTATTGTCGGTATGGCTGCATGGGGAATTGAAGATATCTTTCGCGGTAATCTTGGCGGCAGCATGGTTGAGGCTGGCAGCCGTTCATTATCTGCTGACGCGCTCGACCGCCGGGTTGAGAATGTTCTGCGCAATCTAAACGATACATCTGAGAAGCCGCTCAACAAAAATGAGGCCGTTGATCAGGGCATTGTGGACCAAGTCTTTGCAATCGAAGTCTCTAAAGTTGCCCACCTTGGATACGCGAATCAAATCGGGGCCATTCCACCCGACGATAAAATTATTGAGCAACTTGAAGCTAATAGCAGTTTTGCGAACCCGCTCACAGGCGAATTTGATCTCAACACTTACACACAAGTGCTCAATCAAAACCGCCTATCACCCAGCATTTATGAAGAGCAGCTAAAGGACGATATCTCACTTGGGTATATTCGAAGCGCTGCGACCTCCGCAATTACGTCACCGGAGCTGCTAACAGCACTTCAAGCTAGCTATTTCGGAGAAACGCGAGAGTTGAGCTACTTTATGTTAGCTGAAGATGAGACGATCGCCCGCCCTGCCCCGACAGAAGAAGAGCTCACTGCGTTTTATGACGAAAACAAGGATATTTTCAAACAGCCTGAGCGCCGTGCGATTGATTTGCTGAAGCTATCTAATCAAGATTTCATCTCGCAAGTTGTTGTCACAGATGATGAAGTTCAAAAAATATACGACGCAACGAAAGCTCAACGTTTTTCAGCTCCTGACACGCGGACCATTGAAACGCTGACTTTCACAGACCGTGAAGTTGCAAGAACTGCCTTTGGTTTCTTAGCGGGTGGCCGATCTGCAGATTCGATAACAACAGTTATCTCGAGTTCTACTCAGACTGGCGAGCGCGATATATTGAGTAATGAACTTGCTGCCGAAGCTCTGTTCGGACAAGGCCGTAACGTAGGGGCTTTATTCGGTCCCATAGAGAACGCGGATGGGAATTGGGATATTCAGCAAGTTACAGACATCCAATCTGGCGAAGTCTATCCGTTGGAATCTGTTTCTGATGTAATCCGTGATGAGCTTTCAAGAGAACGCGCGGAGGTCTTATTCTTCGAAGGTTTGACCTCACTTGATAATGCCATTGGCGCAGGGTTCTCGCTGGACGAAATTGCATCAGAGCTTGGTGTAATGGTGATGAGCTTTGAACCTGTAGATGCGAATGGTTTTACCGCCAATGGCACCTCAATGACGGGGCTATTGCAGGCACAGGATGCGTTCCAATCTGCATTCGAATATGGTCAGGGTGAATTGGGTGACCGCTACGACAGTGATGAGGCTATCTATCTCGCCGTGACCCGAAATATCACTCCAGAAGTAACGCCTCTACTTTCTGATATTCGTGAAGAAGTCATGGCTTACTACATCAATAGAACATCTGGTGAAGCACTGAGAGAGCGCGCTGAGGAAATTGAAGCACAAGTGCTCTCTGGCGCAGTAACCTTCGCTGAATCAGCTGAGAATGCTAACGCTGTCATCGAAAGCCTTACTCCCCCAATCTCTCGCCTCACTGCGGAGCAGTCTGGCTTACCGAGTAACGCACTGGCAGGCATTTTTGCGGCGCAAGAAGGTGATATTCTTATGTTCCCAACACGTTTGGGCGATCAGATACTCATGTTGCAAATGAACCGTATCAATCGCCCAGCTACGGATTCACTCGGTGAGTTTGAAACCGCTGCCGCTGCGTCTATTGTTCAGTCTCTTGAGCAAGACGTTCAAGCGGCCATCGAAAGCGAGATTCGCACACGCATGGATCTGAGAACGAATGATTCTGCTTTTGCAGCCTACAAAACGTCGATAATGACAGAACAATGACGCACGCTAAACTCGTCGTTCGCAGGCGTATCGGTGACGTTGAGACACCTGTTGGCGCCATGCTTAAACTCGATCCTGACTCAGCAGGGTCATTTTTGTTTGAGTCGATTGCTGGTGGTGAGCGGCTTGGACGGTTCTCTTTTATCGGTCTTCATCCGGAGGTTTGGTTTCGAATAAAAGATGGTGTCAGCGAAACAAGCTCGACCCCTGATTTCGAAGACTCGACCCGCCTCGATCAAACACCTGTGGACGCGTTAAGAACTTTCACGCAATCGGCTGCGGCTATATGCGATGAACAACTGCCACCTATGGCATCGGGTGCTTTTGGATATGTTGGTTACGACATGATCCAGCATGTCGAGCCTGTTACGATTACGGCAAAGGATGCGCTTAACGTCCCAGAGGCTTTGCTGGTGATCCCGAAAGTTGTCGTAATATTTGATCATATCTATCAAGAAATACTGCTCGTCGGGCGCAGTAAGGACGATGATTTAGATGCCCTCAATATCTTGCTAGACGATGTTGAGGCGCGACTTGACCAGCTCACGCCAGTCCCGCCGAAGAATCAATCTCCTAAGCCCGCTAACCTCGTCTCGAATACGACCATGGAACGCTACTTTGAGATTGTTGATGCTTGCAAAGAATATATCCATGATGGAGATATATTTCAGGTTGTGCCAAGCCAACGCCTAACAGGCCCCTTTAACAATAAATCTATCAGCTTCTATCGTGCGTTACGCCGACTGAACCCATCCGCCTTCATGTTCCACATAAATCTGGGTGATGTCCGCCTTGTTGGCTCCAGCCCCGAAATACTTGTGCGCCTGAGAGATGGACGCGTAGCCATTCGCCCTGTTGCCGGCACACGCCCACGCTCAGGTGATGACGCGGAAGACGCGCGCCGCGCGGACGATTTGCTATCAGACCCTAAAGAACGCGCAGAACATTTGATGCTGCTTGATCTCGGCCGCAACGATGTGGGCCGCGTAAGCGCCTACGGCTCTGTAGAGGTAACAGAACAATTCGTTGTTGAACGCTACTCTCACGTCATGCACATCGTATCTCATGTTGAAGGCGATCTTCGCGAAGGACTCGATGCTGTTGATGCGCTCTTTGCGGGTTTCCCGGCAGGCACAGTTTCAGGTGCTCCTAAAATTCGGGCGATGCAAATTATCGATGAGATGGAAACATCCCGGCGCGGCATCTATGGCGGTGCCGTTGGATATTTTGGATGGAATGGTGATTTAGATACCTGCATCGCTTTGCGTACAGCTGTGCTGAAAGATGGCCAGATACATGTACAAGCTGGTGGCGGCGTCGTGCTCGACTCTGACAATAAATATGAATTCGATGAGACACTTCATAAGGCAAGCGCACTGCGCCGGGCTGTCGAACTCTCTGCGACCTATGAGTTCGACCAATGATCCTCGTTATCGATAACTATGACAGCTTCACATGGAATCTCGTTCACTATGTCGAAGAACTAGGGATGCGCACACGCGTAGTCCGAAATGACGCGATAAGTGTTGAGGAAATCATACAATCGCCTCCAAGCGCACTACTCTTATCACCCGGCCCCTGCTCTCCAGATGAAGCAGGCATTTGTCTCGAGCTGATTAAGCGTGCGCCAGATAGCCTGCCTATGCTCGGTGTCTGCCTCGGTCACCAGGCCATCGGTCAAGCCTATGGTGGCAAGGTGATAGGTGCGAAGGAAATTCGCCATGGTAAACTCTCCAACATAACCCATACTGGAGGCGACCTTTTCTCAGACATTCCTGAAAACTATGAGATTGTCCGGTATCATTCCCTCTCTCTTAGTGAGCCTGATTTACCCAATGTCTTCAGCGTAGACGCGCGCACCGCTGACGGAGAAATCATGGCGATTAGCCACAAATCAAAGCCCATCTATGGCGTTCAGTTCCATCCTGAATCGATCAAAACTGAGCATGGCCATGCTTTGCTCCAAAATTTCTTGAAACAGGTGCCACAATGACAGACAGCGCACTAAAAACAGCGAATATAGCGCTCTCGCGTAGTGAAACGCTTGATGCTGATTTGCTCGAATCTGCTTTTGCGCAAATTCTTTCCGGTGATGCCACACCGGAACACCTTGGTGCTTTTCTCATGGGGCTTGCCGTTCGCGGAGAAACATCAAAAGAGCTCATCGCAGGTGCCCGCATCATGCGAGGTCAAGCGCGCACCGTCGATCTGGACGGCCCACTGCTTGATACTTGCGGCACTGGCGGTTTGCCGTGGAAATCCCTGAACACATCCACTGCCTCTGCACTTGTCATCGCCGCTGCAGGTGGACGTGTGGCCAAGCATGGCAATCGATCCGTACCGCCTAAAACAGGTTCAGCCGATGTCCTAGAGGCATTGGGTGTAAATATCGACATCGATGAAGCTACTTTTAAAGCCTGTATCGAAACTGCAGGTGTCGGGTTCTTGTTTGCACGCACGCATCACTCTGCCATGCGCCATGTTGCACCTGTTCGTGCTTCGCTTGGTATTCGTACTATTTTCAATTTACTAGGCCCACTGACAAACCCTGCGAGCGCGGATTTCCAAATTCTAGGCGTTTTCGCACCAGAATGGGTCCGGCCTATGGCTGACGCTATGTGCGCACTAGGTATTAAACGTGCTTGGGTCGTGCATGGCGTGGACGGCATTGATGAGATTTCCATCGCGGGTGAAACCTTAGTCGCTGAAGTAAAGGACAACAAAGTCACTGAATTCACAATCACGCCGGATCAAGCAGGCCTTTCAAGCAGCCCGCTCGAAGCCCTCGAAGGTGGTGAACCAAAAGATAATGCGCTTGCTATACTCGAACTTCTCGATGGACAGGAAGGCCCTTTCAGGGACGTTGTTGTTCTTAACGCGGCCGCTGGATTGCATATCCTTGGTCATGTTGATGATTTGAAAGACGGTGTCCATAAAGCGCAGATCGCGATTGATAGCGGCAAAGCGCGCCAAACACTCAACACGCTTATCGCAACATCACAGCACGGCGCCAGATAGACGATGCCCACAGCGCTCGACAAAATAATAGAATATAAGCGTAATGAGGTTCGTGATCTCAAGCAGCGCTTTTCCATAACTGATATTGAAGAACGTATCGCAACAGCCAGCCCTACGCGTGGCTTCCGAGAGGCTTTAGCGCACGTAGCCAATCAAGGCCAAAACGCGCTCATATGCGAGCTGAAACGTAAAAGCCCATCAGCTGGTGTAATCGCAGAAGGTGTCAGCCCTGCAGAAATTGCAAAGCAATACGAGATCGGTGGTGCAGCATGCCTATCCGTATTGACCGACGGGCCAAGCTTTGGCGGCAGCGAGCAAGACTTTACCGCTATTCGCAATCGCGTTGCGCTCCCCATGCTACGCAAAGATTTTATGATCGACCCAATTCAAATCCATGAATCCCGCGCGATGGGCGCTGACGCTATTTTGATCATCCTGTCAGCGGTAGATGACATACTCGCGCAGGAACTCATCTCAACGGCGCTAGAAATGAATATGGACTGCCTTATCGAAACACATGATGAGACGGAACTTGCGCGGGCAATAAGCCTCAACCAACCTCTTATCGGTATCAATAACCGTAATCTCAAGAAAATGCAGACAGATTTGGCAACAACCGAGCGCTTGGCACCGAAGCTCCCTAGTATGAATGAGTTTATCTCAGAGAGCGGTATCAGTACTCCAGATGACATTATTCGTCTTAGGTATACGGGCGCGCGACGTTTTCTGATCGGTGAAAGCCTCATGAAGCGCACAGACTGTACTGAGCATGTTGAGCGACTTGTAAACGCGTCCAGCGATTGACCCTCCCTCGGAACACATGTAGAACAAATGTGAACAAAAGATTCGCGGATGGAGACCCTTGTGCTGACACGGAAACAAAAAGAGCTCTTACTTTTTATACATGAGAGAATTGATACAACAGGTGTCTCACCTTCATTTGATGAAATGAAAACGGCACTTAACTTGGCATCAAAGTCAGGTATTCATCGGCTTATTACGGCACTGGAAGAGCGCGGATTTATTCGTCGTCTCCCGCACCGCGCGCGCGCACTTGAAGTTCTAAAGATGCCTGATGCCGCTACACCTTCAGCGCCGCTACAGCGTAAAGCTTTCCGGCCTAGTATTGTTAACACAGGTACACCCACGACAACACGCTCTTCGAACGCCATTCCAGTCCTTGGGCGTATCGCTGCCGGCGTGCCTATTGCCGCCATTCAGCAAGATAACGGCTATGTAAATGCCCCTGACGGCCTACCCGAAGGGGAAGAGCATTTTGCCCTCGAGGTAAAAGGTGACTCGATGATTGATGCGGGAATTCTTGAGGGCGATCTAGTTATCATTCGCCGAACCGATTCAGCCAATACGGGCGATATCGTTGTCGCGCTCATTGATGATGAGGAAGCGACACTAAAACGGCTTCGCAAGAAAGGTGCATCTGTTGCACTCGAAGCGGCAAACCCCGCTTACGAAACGCGTATTTTCGGGCCTGACCGTGTAAAAGTACAAGGTCGTCTTGTCGCCCTCGTTCGCCGTTACGACTAGTAATTATTCTCACCTGCAGTGACGCCACGGTCGCTCAGAGCAGGATATAGCGACCCGATTTAGCCGCTCATTTGAGCCATATTTTATCGTCAGACTGTTGCCGTCACGAACATCTCGCCACTCATAAGCTTGGGTACAGTCTCGATTGCGTTTGTAGACAGTGTTATCGGTACTCATGGTGATAAAAGCAACTACGCCCGGGCTATTACACGGAATACTTGAATCGTTGTTTCGACGAACTGAAACCGTCCCTATGGGCGTTAGAAGTTCACAATTACTTTGGGCACACTCACTGCTCGCGCTCAGTTTAGAATAGCGCAAAGGAGAAAGGCCGTCTCCATCTTCAACTTCGTAACGGGTCATTTCGCCCTCTGCGCTCGCGACAAACAAATCTCCTGACTTTGACCAATGCAGAAGCGTTGCAGGCGCCGTGCTCCATACCCACACCGCTCCCGCGATCAATGGTGCCGCCATACATACGCGCCAAAATCCGCGTGAAGCGATAGCCAAAATAAGCGCGCTAGATAGAAGAAGCAGTGAAATTGATGGCATGGCCTTCCCAAAAGTTAGCCCACCCTCTCCCGCGCGACTACACCAGCGCGCGATTTCTAGCACAACTGATAATGATTGCCCCAACACGCCTAATCCCAAATCGGAACCGCCTATCGGTGCAGTAATCAGCGCAAATGCAGATGCGGGTGCCGCGACAAACGTTATGACTGGCATGGCCAAAAAGTTGGCCAACAAACCTAATGCCGCCACACGATCAAAATGATAAATCGCAAATGGCGCAGTTGCGACCGCCGCAACAGTGGAAGTCACAATGAGTGAGGCAAGGGTGTAAGATACTGATCCCATTTGCTTCGCACTAGCAATACGCCTTGCTGTCCATGCTTCATAAGTCGCGATGAGGGCTCCAGAGGCTGCAAAGGACATTTGAAAGCCCGGAGTCATACAGCTTTCCGGTTGGAGTATAAGAACAGCAATCATCGCTATCGCAAAAGAGCGCAAGCTGATCGCGGCTCTGTCAAATAGCACCGCGCCAAACACGACCGCTGACATAATAAAGGCTCGTTGGGTTGATACACTCGCGCCGGACAAGATCAGATAGACAAGACTGGCAAATAGAGCCCCGAGTGCAGCAGGTTTTTGTACGGCGACACGGAGCGCAAGCGGCTCAATCATAGAAAAAGCACGCTTGAGTATGAGGAAAATCATACCACCCACAATCCCCATATGTAGACCGGAGATAGCGAGTAAATGGGCAAGCCCAGATCCGCGCAATGCTTCCTGATCTTCCGTACTCATGAAACTGCGGTCGCCTGAAACAATTGCTGCAGCAAACCCTCCACCGCCTGTCCCTGCCCTGTCATATACATAAACGGCCAGTTGTCGCCGAAGGCTTGCAACTTTCAACGCCAATCGCCCCCGCAAGTCTGCCGGTGCCCCCAAAGCTCCCCCTCTGCATCGTCCTTGAACGTATCCAACGCCTCCCAGTTGCTCGAACCATGCTTGCCGCTGGAAATCATAGTCTCCCTGCAGGCCTGGCGCGGGCGGTGGCCGCAAGACAGACCAGCATCGTACAAACCGGCCGGGTGAGACATTCAAGCTAAGCCGGTGCGTCACGCGGGCATAATTTGGTGTGTCATCTGCATCGACACCCGCAATAGCATGAACACGTAGACGCAGACGGTTACCTTTGGCTCCAGGTTCAACAGATTGCACCCAGCCCTCGATCATAACTGGTCCGATCGGTGCCGTTATTGAAGGGGCAGCAACACGCATAGCTCTCAGCTTTGATGACAACACGCCGCCCCCAATCCCGAGCGCGACAAGTGCACCAAATGCCAATACTTGTGGCACAGGCATTCGCCTGGCAGCTAGGTATATGAGTAGGAGAACTATAAAACTCACCAAAACGATGCTGAAACTAGGTTCCACGCCTAACGAGAAATAGAATATAGCGCCTGCACAGATCGCGAAAGCCAAGACCAATGGCTGAGCATCTAGAAACGGAAGTGTCCAAATTTGGCCATAACCAATATGCTTGAAGGGCCATGACCTCTTGCCTAAAGACGGCGTCTCATGTTTGTGCAGCACAAGCTGTTCATGTTCGCGCATTTAGTCAGGAGTCCCACCCGGTATGACCGTCATCACGCGTTTTGCCCCCTCACCCACAGGTATGTTGCACATAGGAGGCGCCCGCACGGCGCTTTTCAACTATTTATTCGCGAAAAAGCATAATGGGAAATTTCTTCTAAGAATTGAAGATACAGATATTGCGCGCTCCACAGACGCGGCAAAACAAGCTATTTTAGACGGTATGTCATGGCTCGGGCTTACGCCGGATGAGCCGCCTATGCTTCAATCTACACGAATAGATAGGCATAGGGCTTGCGCTGAAGAGATGCTTGCTAAGGGCGCGGCTTTCAAATGTTATGCGACGCAAGATGAACTCCAGAAGCGCCGGGAAGAGGGTGAAGCCGCCCGCAATGCGGCGAAAGCCGCAGACAATGAGGATAGTCGAACTGCCTTATTAGCTGAGGCAAATGCACTTCTGGCGCCATTCCGCTCCCCTTGGAGAGACGGCGCACCCGCCCCGAGTGCTGATGCATCATACACAGTACGCTTACGCGCACCCGACGATGGCGAACGCATTCTGAATGATAGCGTACAAGGCCGCATCCAAATTCAGGCGACCGAATTAGATGACCTCATTCTTCTGCGCGCAGACGGCACGCCCACTTATATGCTGGCCGTTGTCGTTGATGATCACGATATGGGCGTGACACATATTATTCGCGGCGATGACCATCTTCGTAACGCCTTCAGGCAAATCCCTATTTATGAGGCACTCGGCTGGGACATCCCAGACTTCTCTCATGTGCCACTGATCCATGGCCCAGATGGCGCAAAACTATCCAAACGCCACGGGGCACTGTCGACAGTTGCTTACCGTGATATGGGGTATCTGCCCGAGGCCATGAACGCTTACCTGTTACGTCTCGGGTGGAGCCATGGCGATCAAGAAATGTTTACTATGGCTGAGGCGATAGATGCCTTCTCGCTCATCGGCATCGGTAAATCACCCGCACGAATGGATTTTGCGAAGCTTGGCACCGTGAACGCATATTTCATGCGTGACGCTGCGGAAACTCGCCTGATGGACGAATTGATACCGTTTTTTGCCTCTGAATCAACGCTCACTGACGAACAAAGGCGACGTATTCGCGCTGCCCTCCCTACACTTAAGGATCGTGGCGAGACTCTTATAGAACTTGCAGAAGCCTTCAGTTTCCTCCTGATTCAGCGGCCAATCACACTTAACAAGAAAGCTCGTAAATCTTTGTCGGTTGAAGGTCTTGACCGACTGCGTGGACTGCGCGACTTACTTCACAATGCAAATGACTGGGATAGCGATTGCATTGCAAATGTGATCCAGTCATATTGCACTGCACAAGACCTTTCGATGGGGCAAGTTGGGCAACCCCTCAGAGCGGCCTTAACGGGCGGACTTCCCGCGCCAGATATCGCTCCTGTCTTGGAGTGGTTAGGTCGAGACGAAGCGGTCGGACGCATAGATGATCAAATTACCTAAGCTGGCGCTGAGCTAGTAATAGGTGAAATAAGCAAGGGCTAAGATGATGGAAAGTAAGATTCAACAAGCGGGTACAGCGAAACTGGTTGTCGGTGGCAAGGAAGTTGATCTTCCTGTTTATAAGGGAACATCTGGTCCCGATGTTATTGATGTGCGCGGCCTGTATGGTGCCACAGGGCACTTTACGTTTGATCCTGGGTTTAAATCTACAGGCAGCACAGAATCACAAATCACCTTCATTGATGGGAATAAAGGCGTACTGCTGCATCGCGGTTACCCAATTGACCAACTTGCTGAAAATTCTCCATTCCTTGAAGTTGCCTATCTTCTTCTGAACGGCGAGCTACCAAGTCGCGAAGAATATTCCAATTTTGAAAAATCAATCACGCGCCACACAATGCTGCATACGCAATTGGATCGCTTCTTTGATGGTTTCCGCCGTGATTCACATCCGATGGCGATGATGGTCGCTTCTGTTGGTGCGCTCTCCGCCTTTTATCCCGATGCGATGGATGTTGATGACCCAATTCAACGGGAAATATCTAGTCACCGCCTTATTGCCAAGATGTCGACCCTTGCAGCGCGTGCCTACAAATACTCTGTTGGGCAGCCTTTCGTTTCACCGGACAACTCACTCGGTTACGCGGAAAACTTCCTTCACATGTGCTTCTCAGTCCCGGCTGAAAAATACGTTTCCAATCCTGTCATCGTGCGAGCAATGGAGCGTCTTCTTATCCTTCAAGCGGATCATGAGCAAAATGCGTCTACATCCACAGTACGACTAGCGGGCTCATCAGGTGCCCACCCATTTGCAGCTGTGGCTGCAGGCATCGTTAGCCTTTGGGGGCCTAGCCATGGCGGTGCGAACGAAGCCTGCCTGAATATGCTCAAGGAAATCGGTACTGTTGAGCGCATTCCAGAATTCATTAAGCGCGCTAAAGACAAGAATGATTCCTTCCGTCTTATGGGCTTTGGCCACCGCGTTTATAAAAACTACGATCCACGCGCAAAAGTCATGCAGCAGACTGTGCATGAGCTGATGGAAGAATTGAATATTCAGTCATCCCCAATTCTGAAAGTTGCGATGGAGCTTGAACGGATCGCACTCGAAGATGAGTACTTCGTTGAGAAGAAACTCTACCCGAACGTCGATTTCTATTCTGGTATTGCGATGGATGCGATTGGTTTCCCGACGACGATGTTCACTGTGCTATTTGCACTCGGTCGAACAACAGGGTGGGTTTCACAACTTAATGAAATGTTGAAAGATCCAAACCAGCCTATCGGACGTCCGCGCCAACTCTACACAGGCGCGCCATACCGTGATTATCAAGCCATAGATAAGCGCTAGTCACTCAACTCATTCAGGATGGCGTCTGCAGAAATTTTAGCTGCGGGCGCCCCTTCCCGAACCATTGTTTGCAATGCTTCTGTCTGCGCAGCCAATTGCGCAGCCAATTTCAATGGGTCACTCAGTAAGTTCTCCGCAGCTTTAGCCACGTTTTCCGCAGTTAAACTCTGTTGTACAAATTCCGGCACAATTTCACGATCACCATTCGTGATATTTAGCAAAGTAATGTGCTTTTTTTGATACAAGAAGCCTTTGGCCACGGCCCAGGTGAGCCAGCCTGTACGATACGCAACCAGCATAGGCGCATTCTGTGTCGCAAGTTCCGTTGTCACTGTTCCAGAGCATGCTAAAGCCAAGTTGGCTGCAGCCATCGCATCATGTCCTTGCTGCGGTCTGTTTACGATATGCGTCCACTCCTGAATATCTGGAAACGCGGCCAGAAAAGCATTGCGAATGCTCTCTGCCGGGGCAACCACGATCTCGCGCTCTGGTTTCTCAGCCTTTAACAGTCGAGCTGCTTCGATAAGGTCCGGCGCAACGCGTTTTACTTCTGAGAGACGACTCCCTGGCAAAACGAGGATAATCTCAGTTTTATCTGGGATAGAGAGTTCATCACGCAGACGCGCACCGTTTCCATCAATAACGCGCGAGAGTGCAGGATTACCGATTACCGTGGTTGGTAAGTTATACGGCGCGTAATAAGCGACTTCCATCTCATGGATACATAAGAGGTGGTCGATCAAACCGGACAAAGTTTTTGCGCGCCCTGGACGTGTGGCCCAGACCTGCGGACCAACCAACTTGATCAACTTAATATCTGGTCGCGCTTTGCGCACCCTTTGTGCCACGCGCAGCATGAAGCCCCATGCATCCACTAACACCACCGCGTCGGGATTGGTTGCGAGGATATCTGCAGTCACCTCATCTGCGAGCCGAATAACATCGCGATAGACCATTAGGCCCTCAACAAGCCCCAGCACCGACAAAGGAGACAAATCAATTGACGAATGAACCCCTACCGCTTCCATAGCGCGCGCACCCACGCCATTGACGACGATATCAGCTTGTTGCGATCTCAGTTCTTGAATAACCTCACTTGCCAACAAATCTCCTGAGGCCTCGACAGCCACAAAGTAAACCGAGTTCGAGGTCACGTAATCATCTCTTCATGCGTGAAGCCATAAACGAATATGCCCTCCGCATCGGCCGCAGCGATAATCGCCCCCTTATCCAGCACCAAACTCCCACCGGCCTCAAGTGCAATGCCGGCCAACCCTGCATTTGAAACAAGCTGTACCGTAGAAAGTCCCACAACGGGTAAATCAATGCGCCGCTCCTGAACTGGTTTAGGGCGCTTTAACAGAAGTCCTTGACGATTAGCTGCACGACCTCTCAGATCGGCTGGCAGCGTTGCGCATCGGAGCAACATCTCATCAGTCCCCTCCTGAGCCTCAACAGCGAGCACAAGCCCATCTGAGACCACACAGCCCTGCCCAATGTCCAAACGCCCAATCTCGGCAGCGACACTTGCCGCAATCTTCATATCACTCATCGCGGCATGGTCAGGCTTCGTTCTCGTCAGGCACCCCGCTGGCGTCAGCAACCCAGCTTGAACTTCGTTTGAACCTCTCACAATAAAGCCGTTTCGTTCAAACTCCTGCACCATAACGCGCAGCAATGCGTCATCGCCTTTACGTGCTTCTTTGATAACGCGCGGCAATAATGCCGCCCCCTTCAGGTCCAATTTTAGATCAGAAAAATTAGGTCGTTTCACAATGCCCGCGAATGTAACTTCCTCGCATCCAGCTTCTGCTAAGATTTTAAACAGCTTACCAATTTCACCTAAACCAACAATTGTACCGGGGTAGTCAGCTAGTCGAGGTTCAACAAAGCCCTTCAGTCGGGCGATATAGACGTCTCGTCCACTCTTAACCGTGTCACGGGCAAGTATGACAGGTAAGTCCCCAAGGCCCGCAATAATACCTAGCGGCTTGTTCATGTTGCACGCTCAGGTTTACAGATTGCGCGCTTACCACTCTCACGGATAAAGGACAAAACTTCTAAAGCTAAAGGTTGATCAACGAAATCCTGCTCAGCCTGCAGCAGTCTGTCCGCAAACTGACCAGATTCTAAGAAAATTAGTTTGTAAGCTGCGCGAATATCACGAATATCAGCCTTACTAAAACCATTCCGTTTTAAGCCAACAACGTTCAAACCTGCTAAATGCGCCCTATTTCCGATAACGGATCCGAAGGGAATAATGTCCTCAACAACAATAGCGCCGCCGCCAACAAATGCGTTACGCCCAATCCGTGTAAATTGATGCACCGCGGCTAAGCCACCAAACCAAACATTGTTTCCAATTTCTACATGGCCGCCAATCTGAGTGCCATTCGCGATGACAACTTTGTTGCCCATAATGACATCATGCCCGAGGTGCGTATTGGCCATCATATAACAATCGGTACCAATTTCCGTTGTGCTCTTCCCTTCAGAAAACCCGGTATGCACACTAACCATTTCTCGGAAAACAGAACGCGCGCCTACAATCAACTTTGAAGCCGCACTTGGCTTATATCCAATAACTTGCGGCGCTTGGCCAAGAACAGAATGCGTAAATAATTCAACCTCGTCAGCAAGGTCGGTGTAGCCAACGACACTGGCATGTGAATGCAAATGACATCCATTTCCCAGATGTACATGTTCACCGACATAGCAAAATGGGCCAATGGTAACATCGTCCCCTAACACTGCGCCCTGCTCAATAATCGCTGAGGAGTGTATTTTCTGTGTCACGTTGATTTCTTTCGCCTGACTTGAGCTTGTCTCTGCAACCAAGCTGTCTCACGCATAAATTGCTTGAAAGGCTTAGCTGGAACACCGCCCCATGTTTCACCATCAGGAATATCACGAAAAACACCAGATGACGCCGCCAGACTAACGCCCTCACCAACGACAACATGATCTGCGATACCAACACGGCCGCCTAGCATCGAGCCATCTCCGATTCTAACCGACCCAGAGATTCCACAAAAAGCTGCCATAACGACATCTCTTCCAACCACAACATTGTGAGCAATCTGACAGAGATTATCGAGCTTGGTGCGTTCACCAATAATCGTATCGTCAAAAGCGCCGCGATCCACGCAGCTATTGGCACCGATCGTTACATGGTCTTGTAATATCACGCGCCCATACTGCGGAATATCAACTAGCCCAGTTTCACTGCCTAGCACACCGAAGCCACCCTCACCGATACAGACGCCAGATGCAATTCTGACGTGGTCTCCAAGCAGGGCAAATCCGAGATTTGCGTTCGGACCAATATTGCAATGTCGGCCAATCTGGACACCTGCTCCAATAACGGCATTAGCCCCAATAACGCTGCCCTCACCAATTGTCGCTCCTGGGCCAATCGCACAGCCAGGGTGCAGAACAACACTGTCATGGACGGTGGCCGATGATGAGATCGCCCCATCCGTCCAAGCATGCACCTTTATTTCAATTAAGGCTTTGCCAGTTAGAACATGATCAAGACGTGGATTCTTTGAATCTAAACGCACCATGCCTGCTGGCAAATCCATCTCATTTTGCTCAGAGATGAAACAAGCGGATGCACGTGAATGCATTACCACATCTTTTTGTGAGTTTCCCTCAATAAAAATAGCCTCTCCAGCACATCCATTTTGGACGGAGGAGAGGCTAGTAATCAAAAGAGAAGGGTCAATTGATCCATTAGACTTTGCGCCCGTTAACGCTTCTATATCAGCAATCGTCAAGGACTGCTTTTGGTTATAGAACCGCGAATCAACGGGCATAGTTTAGACCTTTATTGTGTTGGTTGCGCAGGTGCACGCTGTCTGACAACAGCAACCGTTGGCACAGTGACATCAAGCTTCGTGATCAGCGCACGCGTCACGTCTGTCGCATCAGAAGCATAAACAACTTGGCCACGCGAAAGCACAAGACCGGCGTTCTTTTCACGAACTAGCTCCATGAGAACCGGCTCAAGCGCTTTGTTAAAGGCAACGAGTGCCGTACGTTCTGTGAGCGCAAGTTCTTGTGAGAGTGCCTGACGACGTTGAGCAAAACCATTCGCTTTTGTCTGATATGCCTGTAACTCAGCAACGAGAGCTGTATCAGCAGCAATCGCTTGTTGCGTTTTGCCCTGTGCACGTGTTTGCAAACCCTTGCCTTCAGCTTCCAATGCGCTCCGCGTTGGTTCAAGTTCGTTTTTGATTTGTGTTTCAATGCTCTGCAGTTTCACTTGCATGTCTTTACCAGCCTTGCTGTCTCTCAGAAGCAAGCCCTCATCGATAACAACAACAGTCGTACCCTGCGCAAGCGCTGTAGGTGCAAAGGAGGCACCCGCAACAAGAGTAAAAGCTAAACAGGCGAATAGATATTTAATGGGGGACATGATTGTCTCCTTCCTAGGTAGAATTAGAAACTTGTGGATGTTGAGAAGCGGAAAGTTTCCGTTCTGTCGTAATCCTGGCGTCGTATGATCTCAGAAAAATCGAAGCGAATTGGACCGAATGGTGATGTCCAGAATATGCTAAGCCCCGCCGATGCCCGCAAGCCCATACCTGTTTTAACAGAGATTGATCCGGGTAAACCACCTGTCGCAACTGAGCTATCGAAAAAGATTGGGGCGTCTGTATCGCTGCCGCGCAACGTACCCAATGCTCCAACATCTGTGAACAAGGCGCCTTTGATGCCATATTCCTCAGGTAAGAATGACGGCAAACTTAACTCAAAAGTACCTTGATAAAAGGCGTTACCACCCAGAGCACGCCCACGAATTGTGCGGACACGTTCACCAGTTGTCGGGTCCAGCAAGACTGTGTATTCGCGTGGCCCTAAGCCAGCGACGTCAAATCCTCGGAATGTACTGCCGCCCCGGAAGAAGCGATTGTTAATCCGAATACCTTGGTCATCATCTAGGGGGAAAATATAGCCACCAGATAAACGTGCGCTCGCAATAATATCTCTCCAGATACCTTTATAGATTCCGGCGCCAAGTTCTGTGCGCAGATAGCGAACGTCGCCGCCTAGTCCTGCAACATCCTGCCTAATATTAGCGTCAAAGCCGCCTGTTGGTCGTATTGGATCATTCCTGCGGTCCCAGAAAAGATTATAGCCAATAATGGATGACAAATCGTTTTGCTCGGATCGGCAAAGACTCGGAGGCGTTACATTTCGGTCGTCACAAGCATCGACAATTAACTCACCAGCGATGAGATCTGCCGCGGTTCTGAAACGCAAAAAGTCATCCGATGTATCCCCCGGTGTGCCGTTGTCATCTGTTGTCGTTGTGGCCGTTGGAAAACCAGACGCATCAATGATGATATCTTCGTTGTTAATTTCAATCTTATCTGTTTGCAGGCGATAATTTAGACCTAATTGCAATCGCTCTGTCAGCGGGAAGCCAACGCGGACACCCGCACCAATTGTCTCGGTTTCGAAACCACCTGTTTGAATGTCTGAGAAGTCCGTGCGTGTAGCGAATAGATCGATACCAGCCGCTAGATTACGGTCAAGAAAGCGCGGTTCAGTAAAGCGAAAATCTACAACTTGCTGACGAGAAGATACAGATACGCGTCCTACAGCAGATTGCCCGCGACCACGCAAGTTACGCTGTGACAAGCTCAGGTCGACAAGGAATTGATCGACGGAAGAGAACCCTGCCGCGAACGAGAACTCACCCGTGGGTTGCTCTGTAAGAGCGATATCCACGATGGTGCGATCAGCTTCAGATCCCGGCGTTTCAGTGATTTCAACGTCTTTAAAATAACCCAATGCACGCACGCGGTTACGAGATCGGTCTAGCAAAATGCGGTTGAAGGCATCCCCTTCCGATATACGAAGCTCTCGGCGAACCACACGATCGAGAGTCTGTGTGTTACCTACAATGTTAATCCGCTCGATATAAACACGCGGCCCCTCATCAACAGCAAATGTCACGTCAATGCGGCCCGTGTCCGGGTTGATATCAAGTTGTGGACGAATATCCACGAACGCATAACCCGCGATACCTGCCGCATAGGTTAATGTATCAATTGATTGCTCAATTTGGTCACCCCGAAACAACTCACCCGTCTGGATAGATAGTGCCCGGCGTAGTGTACGTCCGTTCAATTTCTCAAGAGCTGTCTCGACTTTGACCTCGCCAAAATCATACTGACGTCCCTCATCAATTGTGAACGTTATGTAGAAGTCTTTTTGGTCTGGAGTCAGTTCTGCAACAGCCGATGTGACGCGGAAGTCGTAATAGCCATTGTTCTGATAAAACTGTCGCAGCAATTCGCGGTCATATTCCAAACGACCGGGATCATAATTATCGTTTGAACTAAAGAAACGCCACAACCGCGACTGTCGTGTAACAATTTCGCTGCGCAAACGATTATCTGAATACTCATCATTGCCGATAAAGTTAATGGCGCGGACACCTGTAATCGGCCCTTCTGTAATTTCAAAAATCAGATCGACACGGTTTTGCTCTAACGGCTTATACTGCGGTTCAACCTTAGCGGAGAAACGGCCAGACTGGCGATACAGCTCCAAAATTCGCTGAACATCTGCTTGCACCCGCGCTGCAGTAAAAATACCGCGCGGTTCGGCCTGAACGTCTTCTTTCAGCTTATCGTCGTCTAGCGCACTATTACCTTCGAAAATGACGCGGTTAATAATCGGGTTTTCAACGACACGCACGACAAGATCATCGTTAATGCGATCAACAGAGACATCAGCAAACAAATTGGTGGCGAAGAGCGTTTTCAGGGAAAGATCGATTCGCTCTGGATCGAAGGCATCACCTGGTTCAACGAGCAGGTAAGATTGAACGGTACGCGGTTCAATACGCTGATTACCTTCAACAATAATAGACCGGATCAAACCGCCATAGCGGCTATCTTCCTGCGCACTTGCTGATGCCAAAGGCAAAACCATTGTCACGGCGGGGACAAGGCTCATGGCAACTAAGACTGCGGTGAGGGACTTAAACATCTGCAATATACTCTCTGGCGTTAAGGATAACGAGTTATCCCGTGCCTCCTCCAAACAGGCCTGTCTCAATGATGTCACCCCATGTGATCACCACAACCATACCTAATAACAATACTAGACCGAACGTCAGACTAGCTTCTTGTACTTTGTCGGGCAGCATCTTCCCTGTCACTGCCTCATATGCATTAAATACCAAATGACCACCATCCAACACCGGCAGCGGTAACAGGTTGAAGAACCCAATACCAACGGAAATCGCGGCGCAAATGCTCAACTGCATCCAAAATAATTGATTTATCTTCGTGCCGAGTGACGCCTCAGGTTGCTCCATGACACGATTAACGATTCGGCGTGACACGTCACCAATCCCAACTGGTCCTGACATCGTATGAACTGACATCTTTCCGGTGATAATGCGCCCGAGCATCGTCACGGTGCGCTCAAGGGCGACACCAGTTTCTTTGATACCACCAATCGTGGCCTCAACAGGATTATACGTCACGCGAGGGCCAAACGGTACGTTTTGAATAGAGACACCAATCGTGCTTTGCGCGACCACTTGGCCAAAGTCGTTTTCCCGAACAATCTCTTCTGGCGTCACAGTCAGCGGAACGACGTTACCATCACGAATAACTTCAATATCAACGGGCACATTCGGACTCAACGCGATACCAACAAGGAACTCAGTACCACTTTGTATTGTCTTCCCACCAATCGACAACACCGTATCACCTGCCTCGATTCCGGCGGCGGCGGCGGGTGTGTTTTCGTTCACTCCCACAATACCCAGTTTATGCGGCTGAACACCGTGAACGCCCAGACCAAACGCAAAAATAACACTTGCAAGAACGAAGTTGGCGAGCGGTCCAGCGAGAGACACAAGTGAGCGCTGACCTACACTTAGATCACTGTACACTTTTCCTTGGGGGCCTTGCTCGATAACCCCGACATCTGAGGGCAGTTGAGATTCGCCAACAAATTTAACGAACCCGCCAAGAGGGATCCAATTGATCCGCCAGCGTGTGCCGTTTTTATCGCGCAACTCAGTAAGGGGGCGTCCGAAGCCGAAAGAAAACGACTCAACGGCCGCACCAAACAAGCGCCCCATCCAAAAATGACCAAGTTCATGCACAGTTACCACGATCCCCATCATGAAGATCAGGCAAATCAGAAACAATGGCCCTTGGCTTAGTACGTCACCCAAAACCGATTACCCTTCTGCCCGACTTGGAGCATGTTGTATTATTTCTTGGGCCAGTTCACGACCATGATGATCGAGGTAGGCGATTTCATCTAACGTGTCACACGCCATAGCAATCAAATTTCCTGACGCAAAGCTACTCAATGCGTCTTCTACGACCCGACTTATGTCGAGAAACCCACATTTGCCTTCTACAAAGGCCGATACAGCGGCTTCATTAGCGCAATTTAATATTGTTGTGCCGCCAAAGCCCAGCTTTACAGCCTCTTTTGCTAACCGGATGGCCGGGAATTTCGCCTCCTCCACCTCGAAGAAAGTCAATTCGCGCAATTGCTTCAAATCCAACCGCGCAACTTCAGTTTCCAGTCGATCTGGCCATCCCAGTGCATAAGAAATTGGACATTTCATATCCGGCGCACTCAGTTGCGCCAGCACACTACCATCTCGGTAGTGCGCCATGCCGTGAATAATCGATTGCGGGTGAACAAGCACATCAATTGCATCAGTTGGCATATCAAACAAAATAGCCGCTTCGATAAACTCCAATGCCTTGTTCATGAGCGTGGCACTATCGATAGAATTCTTGATCCCCATATCCCAATTCGGATGCGCGGCAGCCTGTTTCGGAGTGGCGACACGCATCTCTTCACGCGTCCAATTCAAGAAAGGCCCACCCGATGCAGTAATTGTCAGCCCCTCAAGAGAGTCGCGAGACTGCAGGACTTGAAAAATAGCGTTATGCTCAGAATCGACTGGCAGAATTGCTGCGCCGGTCTTTTCAGCTTCACGTTTGATAATGTGGCCCGCACAAACAATGCTTTCCTTATTCGCAATCGCGACGTCAGTACCCTTCCCGATGGCCGCAAGGGTTGAGGCAAGCCCCGCTGAGCCGACGATGGCCGCGACAAGCAGGTCACAGGGGCGTGTTGCGGCCTCTACTATGGCTGTCGTCCCGCCTGCGCACTCTATCTCAGTATCAGAGAGTAAATCGCGTAGCTCAGCCAGTTTCGTCTCATCTGCAATAACCGCAACCTTCGCGCCAAACGCAATTGCTTGTGCAGAAAGGCTTTTTACATCCGCACCCGCAGTAAGCGCTTCTATGGTAAAGCTGCCGGGGGCCTCTGCGTTTGCAAACCGAATGACATCAAGCGTCGATGTACCAATCGACCCCGTTGCGCCCATGATTGAAATACGCTTACCCATATGGCTGGTTTACTTCCCAACTGCGTGAATAGCGAGTGTCTTCACCAGTGCGGGGTTAGCTGCCAAGACAAGAAGAGCCGCCAGACATGCAGCTCCTAGCCCATCCACACGATCTAAAACACCGCCGTGCCCAGGAAGGATCGTGCCTGAATCTTTCACGCCGAAACGACGCTTCAAACCGCTCTCAAAAAGATCGCCTGACTGTGCAACGATTGAGACGCATATTCCAACGAGTATCCATGCCCCATAAGGCGCGTTCATCGTCTTGGCTGCGATGGCACCGCCTATTGCGCAAGCAATAACGGCCCCTATAGCCCCTGCCCATGTTTTGTTTGGGCTTTCTTTTGGCAACAGTTTCGGTCCACCAATACCGCGCCCAGAAAAATACGCGGCGCCGTCAGACGCCCAGACAAAAATAACGAGGATAAGCGCAATCGCGCGACCATCCCAATGATTGGAACGTAGCAGATAAAGGCTAACAACCATGGCGCTGACATAGAGAACGCCAAACATAGCAGCGCCGCGATTGCGCGCTGTTCCCTTCGCGCTCAAAAAGACCGCTACAGCAGTCACAGCGATTTGTAACAACGTATACTCAATGTCGACCAGCGGCAGCGTTAGGCAAACAGCGACAACCCCTATCCCAAAGAGTATCCGCCCGTGATAGCCACTCATTACAGACCATTCTGTTGCCATAACAGCACCAAAAAGCGCGCATGTCGCTGCTAACCACCACCCACCGGCCCATATCACCCATATTGCGCAAGGTGCCAGCACAGCAGCAGACAGAAGGCGTAAGCTGAGTTCTGAGAATCGCTTACTTGGGGGCGTCCAATCTCCCATCAGCTTGCCCCGGATGCGGCAGCGCCATAGCGGCGATCACGTTTGCGAAAAGCACCAATGGCGGCCTCAAGATCTGCCTTCCCAAAATCGGGCCATAGCACATCGGTAAAAATCAACTCTGCATATGCAGCCTGCCACAGCAGGAAATTACTCAAGCGATATTCGCCACTCGTACGGATAACAACATCAGGATCAGGTATCCCGCGGCTGTCGAGCGTGTCTGTTATAAGCGTTTCATCAATTTGATCTTCACTAATATCACCAGCCTTTAATCGCGAAGCGATCGTCTTAGCTGCGCGTGTAATCTCCTCACGACCACCATAATTGAAAGCAATATTCAGGAAACGCCGTGTATTGTGCGCTGTTTGACTTTCGGCCTTTTCGATCAACTCAGCCACATCATCTGGCACGCCTACCCGATTTCCAAGAACCCGCACACGAACCCCCTCACGAGTAAGCCGTGCAAGATCGCGCTTCACATACGCTTTCAACAACCCAAACAATGCGTTGATCTCACTGGCAGGTCGTCGCCAATTCTCAGTCGAGAAAGAAAAGACTGTCAAATAATCGACATTGAGATCCCCTGCCGCCTCTACAGTCCGTCGAAGCGCCTCAACGCCCCGTTCATGCCCTGCAGTACGCGGCAAACCACGTTGTTGTGCCCAGCGACCATTGCCGTCCATGATAATCGCGATATGGCGTGGGCCACTCGTATTGGCGTACTGAACGCCCGATTCATTAGAGGCGGCCGCAGAAGACATTAGACCTGCATGATCTCCGCTTCTTTTGCTTTAAGCGCTTCATCAACTTTGGCTACGAACTGATCTGTGAGTTTTTGAACTTCATCAGAGAGAGTTCGTTGGCGATCTTCACTAATATCACCGTCTTTTTCCATTTTCTTTAATGCGTCCATGCCGTCACGACGTACATTTCGTACAGAAACGCGCGCTGCTTCGCCATATTTACCTGCAACCTTAGTCAACTCAGCGCGGCGTTCTTCATTCAGTGGAGGAATGGGAATACGCAATGTCGTGCCATCCATAACAGGGTTCAAACCCAAGCCAGACTCGCGGATCGCACGATCGACACCGCCAACAACAGTCTTATCCCAGACATTTACAGACAACATACGCGTTTCTGTGACAGTCACAGATGCTACCTGCGTGAGCGGCACCGTGCTGCCATATGCAGGCACATGAATACTATCGAGCAGGTTCACGGATGCGCGCCCTGTGCGCAAACCACTAAACTCAGTCGATAGTGAGTTTAGCGCGCCTTCCATACGTCGTTCTAAATCTTTCTTGTCAAAACTCATGATGAAAGTGCCTCTTCACTACAAATAGTCGTTGATGTGCCTGCCCCGTGCAGGACATCCAACAATGAATCATTATCTT
>Ga0209345_10002008_pt1 | contig 23343 bp, 20 predicted proteins | sample Cruoilmetagenom7_FD_187294 | JGI IMG/M metagenome (GOLD analysis project Ga0209345, IMG submission 187294) | Oil polluted marine microbial communities from Coal Oil Point, Santa Barbara, California, USA - Sample 7 (SPAdes) (version 2) | ecosystem: Environmental > Aquatic > Marine > Oil seeps ...
GTCTGGTCGTAGGCCGGGCAGCCTCGATTATCGCCAATATTCTGCGCGGCAAGCACAAGCCGAGCTATACCCCTCACGTAGATTGTGGTGACCATGTCATCGTGATCAATGCCGAGAAGGTGAAGTTCACCGGCAACAAGACCAAGCAGAAAACCTATTATAAGCACTCTGGTCATCCTGGTGGTATCAGCGGCACAACCGCCGAGAAGGTCCTCGAAGGCCGTTTCCCCGAGCGGGTGATGGAAAAAGCCGTCGAACGGATGATCCCCAAAGGTCCGCTTGGCTTCGCCCAGATGCGTGCTCTGCATGTTTTCGCTGGCACCGAGCATCCTTATGCCGGCCAGAACCCAGTGGCGCTCGACGTCGCTTCGATGAACCGTAAGAACAAGGTGGGCGCATAATGTCTGACGTAAAAACCGATCTCGCTGATCTTAAAGATATCGCTGGCCCGGCTGTGGTCGATGCACCGGCTGCTGCTGAGGCAGAAGCTGAAACCGTAGCTGCTGAACCACCAGTTTCAACCATGCCATTGCGCGAGCAGGAGCTGGACAAATTTGGCCGTGCTTATGCAACCGGTCGCCGGAAAGACGCGGTTGCCCGCGTATGGTTGAAGCCTGGCAAGGGCAAGATCACGATCAACGGTCGCGATCAGGAAACCTATTTTGCGCGCCCGACCCTGCGTCTGGTGCTCAATCAGGTTTTCGCGATCACCGAACGTGAAGGTCAATATGATGTTGACGTTACGGTTAAAGGCGGCGGGCTTTCCGGACAGGCTGGTGCGGTCAAGCACGGCATTTCGCAGGCCCTGACCAAATATGAGCCGGCATTGCGGTCGGCAGTGAAGGCCGAAGGTTTTCTTACCCGCGACAGCCGTAAGGTTGAACGTAAGAAATACGGTAAGGCTAAAGCGCGTAAGAGCTTCCAGTTCTCCAAGCGTTAAGCGGAACCAGATCGGATTGCGAAAGAGGCGGCCTGCGGGTCGCCTTTTTTATGGATTGCGAGATTTCGGAACGGGTCGCCGGGGTTTGCTGATCACGGCCCTGCTCGAGACCAGCAGCATGACGCTCGTTACCATTGCCGAGATCAGCATGGCCCAGGCCACACCGATCGTGCCCGAGGCTGGCAATGCAAAGGCCATCAACAGTCCCAGCGTGATCAGACCGACCAATCGGACCAGCAGTGCATTTCTGGTACGGCCCGCAGCCTGAAGCAGCGGTTCGAGGCCCAGTCCGGCCAGGCTGATGATGGTTGCGGCCCCCAGCAGCAGCAATAGCGGGAAGGCTGCGAGATATTCGGGTCCGGAAATCAGGTTGATGATATGCTTGCCGAACAGCAGCAGGCCGAAGAAAAGGACGCCGCCGCTCAGCGCTGAAACCCGAAGGGATCGCCAGAACAGCGCTCTGGATTTGCGCGACTGTCCGGTCGCGAACAGGCGGGACAGTTCTGCAAAAAGCGGACGGGCAAACACTTCCGCGAGCCGGTTGAGGCTGTTGGCAAGCTGGTCGGCCAGACGGAACAGGCCTGCGGCAGCCGGGCCAACAAAAAAGCCGACAATGACGACCACCAGCCGTTCGCGGATCACGCTGATCAGATAGGCGAGATTGGTGAACAACAGAAATGCTGCGAACTCCTTTCGGTCCGGCGCCGGGGCCGCTTGTGTTATCGCGCTTTGCGATTGTGGGGCTTGTTCCTGCCGCCGCCAGACCATCAGCCACATCACGACGAAACTGACAAATTCGGAAAGCCCCCAGACGATCAGAAAGCTGGTCATCGATGGCCGGGTCAAGAACAGGGCCAAAGCTCCGACGAAGCGCACGATCGGAATGATGGCATCGCCGAAGGCATTGCCGCCGAAGCGGTCCTGCGCCCGCAATATGCCGGTGGGCGTCGACCGGACCGACAGAAAAACAATCACGCCATAGCCCAGTATCGCCTGTTCGACCGCGCTGCTCCAGCCAAATTGAGTCGCGCCATGGGGTAGCATCAGCCACAAGGCCGCGCAGGCAACCAGCCCGCCGATCAGTTCGATCGAAAAGCTTCGGGCCGACAGTTTCCGGAACGCCGCATGCTGTCCGGCGATCAGATAGGGGACGCCAAATTGCACCACAGTCTGCCAGGTCTGCAGTTTCAGGATCGCTGACAGAACCTGGATGGCACCGACAATGACCATGAATTCGCCAAAGCCGGCAACCCCCAAGCTGCGGGTCAAGATCGCGAGATAGAAGATGCTCAGGACCGCACCGATTCCCTTGGCGGAAAAGAGCCAGCTGCTGTTACGGAATACGCGGATCAGCGAATCTTCGCTGCTGAACCATCTGGAGAGCCTATTTTGCGACACAGATCTCGACTTTTCCTACTCATCATCAGACGGTTGAGCGATCTCTTTATCGCAAAATTCTGCTATTTCCATCATTGTCTTATCAATCCGGCTCTTGAATAAATCCAGCGCCCGCGCCACAGGGACAATATGGATACCAGATTTGATGTAATATTGCTGGCTGCCCAGCGCACAGGTGTGATCAATCCCTTGGCGGAGGCGCATGGCGTCAGCCACAAATGCCTGATCCCCATCGCCGGCGAGCAACTGATTGCCCGGACATTGGAGTCGGTTACCAGCCATCCCGGTTGCCGGTCCGTTCATATATTGATCGAACCCGATGGCGAGGCTGCAGTCCGCCCGGTTGCCGCAAAATTTGCACGTGACGATCTTCCCATCCATTTCATCGCATCGGATAGCAATATTGCCGAAAGCGTCCTGCTGGGCTGTGCCAATGGAACGCCACCTTTCCTCATCACCACCGCAGATAATGTTCTGATTAAGCACGACAGTATCGACAGGGCTGTTAAAGCGCTCCAAGAGGGGGCGGATGCCGTCGCCGGACTGGCCAACAAGGACGATATCACGGCGATCCATCCCAAGGCGCAGGGCGGCTTCTACGACTTCCGGGACAATGGCTATGCCAATTGCAATCTCTACGGAATTGCCAATAATGATGCGCTGAAAGCTGCCGATATTTTCCGCGAAGGCGGGCAGTTCATGAAAAACCCCAAGCGTCTGGTTAACACTTTCGGTCTGTTCAACATATTGCTCATGCGGTTCAAGCTGGTAACCATTGATGGCGCTTTCAAACGCATGTCCAAGCGCTTCGGCATCACCATCCGCCGGGTGCCGCTGAGCGACGGCACACAGGCTATCGATGTCGACAATGATCGGACGTACAAGATTGTCGAAGCCATTCTGGAAGATCGGGTGGCCGACCTGAAATTATAGCCAAATCAGCTGTCTGCAGCGATGAGGGCGGTATCACGCGCTTCCTGATAGGCGCCGGCAATCGTCGCCATGTCTTCGCGCAATTTCGCATCAAGTCCTGCGTCATCAAGCGCGGCCAGATTGATCATTTGCGGCATCGACAGGCCGAGCCGCAAGGTTCCGCCAAACCGTCCATTGCCCCATTTCACGCATCGAACGGGTTGCCCCAGTCGAATATCCCTCGCTACCATCGCCTTGTGGATCCGCGTGGCATCATCGAAATCAAGGCTGGTGCCGTCGCTGATATTGATGGTTACCAAAGTTCGCATTTCGAGCGGATGCAACTGGGCTTCCTCTTTTTCGCCCGGTGGGTAACTGTGGACCTTTTCCGCGCCAATCTGTCCGCACAGCCATTGCGTCGCTTCACGGAACTGGTCGGTGATCCGGCGGATTTCTGCAGTCGGAAGTGCCTGGAAGCGCTCCAGTTCAAACAGTGAAGCCTCGAGTCGCAACAGCAGTCCCGGATTGCTGTCTACGCGCAGTCTTTCCTGTCCGGGCCAGGCCCGGGGAAATTCGGCGCGGCGGAATATATTGCAAAGCCCGGCGGGTATCGGACCACAGCTGTGCAGCATGTCTTCGCGCATCAGGGCAAAACCGCTGAATGGTGGACCGCCCATGAACTTCGAGCCGGTTAGAAATACCATGATGTCGCGCTGCAGATAATCGGCGATCGCTGCCGAGGTGATCCGCGCCTGACAGGCGTCGACAACGAAGGCGATATCCGAGCCATATTTGTCACGCAACGCGTCAATTTCAGCAATATGAGGCAGGATCAACCCGGTCTTGGATCCATGTACGATATGGATCAGTGGTCTTTCCGACCGTTCGAGCGCCGCCCGGATGGCCGGTTCGATCTGGCCGGTAATTTCGATGCTGTTATAGGCCACCCCGGCTTCATCGCGGACCGGAAATTCCTGTAGCGATGTATCGCCCAGTCCGTCGACCGGCATGCCCGGAACCGTTTCTATCGACAATGCGGTTTCACCGCTGAAATAGTGACCATGTGCGCTATGGATGCAACCGCTGCCAACCTCGTCCGAACCCAGCAGAATATTGTGCACCGGACGCTTTTGATCGCCTTTCACGGACAGCAGTGCAATATATTCCAGATCGGTGCCTGAAGGGGCGAAGGCGACCTGCACTGTTTGCGGAAGACCATAAGCGGTCCGGATCGTGTGCCGCAACCGTTCCAGACGCTCTTGATAGACTTCGGGGTCGGATATCTGCTTCCCATGTTCCGCCAGCACCGACTGGACATGCGCAAATGCCGCTTTGCTTATATCATTGGCCGTTGAACTGGCATAGGCGATGATGTCACGGGGCCAGGGGCTGCTATGATAACGGTTCAGTCCCGTCGCGGGGTCCATGGTGATGCGGGCATCGCCGCCGCTGCTCATGGTCTGAACCGTCTCGGATTGAAATAAACTCAACTAATTTGCTCGGTCCGTTGCTACAAACCGCATCCATAGAACGATAAGGCAAAAATGGAAATTGCTTATTCGCAAAAATGTCCTATGTACGCAGCGATTTTTCCAGTTTCCGTAATTTGACACAGGCATATTTCAGTCCTGTGAAGCTGAGGCCTAATCTAGTGACCGCAATTGCTGATCCATTGACAATATCCGATCGTGCCAAGGAAGAGGTTCGTCTTCTTTTCATGGCCAAACATGCTCTGGGCGATGGCAGCCTGCACAAGGATGACGGCAATCATGCCATCTACCATCATGAGGTTCGCAGCATCCTGGAGTCGCTCGGTCTGAACCTGACGCTTTCCAACACATATGAAATCTTGTTTGGCGAGCCGGAGGCGGATTTCGTTTTCCCCCTGCTCAATCGCGGCGGCTTCCTGAACAGCGAAATGCTGATTCCCCTGCTTTGCGAACGTTTGTCGATTCCCTATCTGGGAGCGACACCGATCTTGCGCGGCCTTGCCGATGACAAGCATCTCGCCAAGCTTTCGGCCCGCGAGCGCGGATTGCCCACCGCGCCCTGGACTATCTATCGCTGCGGTGCACCGGTCGAGGAAAAAGACTGTCCGGTGGCCGAAAGAATGGTGGTCAAGCCCAATGCCAGCTCTGCAAGCTGGGGGATTCACGACGCCTCCGACTGGGTCGGTGTGCGGCAGGCTGTTGCCGGGATTCACGAAGAAGGGCATGATGCCATTGTCGAGCCGTTTCTGGAAGGAAGCGACGTCGAAGTGCCGGTGGTCACGATCAATGGCGAACCGCAAATCATGCCGATGATGCTGTTCGAGCAGGCCGATCCCAGCCACTTGCGGACCTATTGGGAAAAGCGTGACCTGGTTGAACGCGGTCATAAATATCAGCTGGTCGATTTTGACCATCCGGAAATGTGTCCGCAGATCGCCGAACTGACGCGCCGGGTCATGACCGATTACCGGCCTTTCGATTATGGCCGGTTTGAATTCCGGGTGAATATGGATACCGGTAATGTGCAGTTTCTCGAGCTCAATCTCAATTGCAACCTGTGGTCGGAAAAGGTGTTCGGCCGGTCTGCGCAGCGGGCGGGATGGACACAGGCGCAATTGATCGAGACAATATTGGCCGAAGGCTACCGGCGTCACGGCCTGATGGAATAGAGCGGCAGAGCTTGCGCCCGGCATAGTCTGTTCCGGGAGCAGCCGAATCTGGCGATATATCGTCAAACCTGCTCGCGGTTCGCAATGCAGCCCCATTGCCAGTGCGCCAAGCTCTGGTTAGGGGATAGGCATGAAATGGTTGCTGATCATTGGTCTGCTGGTTCTCGTGCTGGTCGGTGCTGGCTGGTGGTTCTTTTCGCAACCGGGGCCCAAACAGCTGGACATGGTGAACAATGCGTTTCCGGGCGACGGTGATGCAAGGCTGTTGTTGCCGGACCAGGAATTCGATGACCAGCACAGACTGGCGCTCGATATATGGGCTCCCACCAACATCTCGATCGAACCGCTACCGGTAATTGTCTTCATTTATGGTGGCGGCTGGCGGGATGGTGCCAAGGAGCATTATGCGTTTGCCGGCCGGGCGCTGGCCAATCGAGGCTATATGGTGGTTCTACCCGACTATCGGCTTTTCCCCGACACCCGCTTTCCCGGCTTTCTCGAAGACAGCGCCAAGGCGCTGGCCTGGGTGCACGATAATATCGGGACATTTGGGGGTGATCCGGAACGGATATTCCTCTCTGGTCAGTCCGCCGGTGCCTATAACGCGATGATGCTGGCGCTCGATCGCCAATGGCTGGGACGCGAGGGCAAGTCGCCGAACCTGATCCGGGGCGTGGCGGCGCTGGCCGGCCCCTATGATTTTTATCCGTTTGATTCTGAATCAACGAAGCAGAGCTTCGGTGATTATCATACGCCTGAGATGACTCAGCCGATCAATTTTGTCCGTTCCGATGCTCCCCCGCTGTGGCTTTCCAGCGGCGCCAATGACAGGCAGGTCAGGCCGCGCAACAGCAAGGCATTGCGCGACAAAATCCTCGAAGCGGGCGGAGACGCCGAATATGTTGAATATCCCGAGGTGGATCATCTCGAGATCATGATGGCGCTGGCCAAGCCGTTTCGTAACAAGGCACCTGTGCTGGACGACATGGTTGCCTTTTTTGAACGGCACAAATGATTAGATGTTTTGATAGTCCAGATGCGGTTTTTGCAGTGCAAAATGGTTGAGATAGCAGCACTTCTTGGTTATGCCGGTTCACAGAACAAGGGAATCCGATAGACATGGCTACTTTTACGCTCCCCAAGAACAGCAAGGTCCGGAAAACGGGCGAATTGCATCAGGCGCTGACCAATGGGAAGAAGCGATCATTCAAAGTCTATCGCTACGATCCGGACAAGGGTGAGAACCCGCGCTATGATACGTTCGAGATCGATCTCGAACAATGCGGACCGATGGTGCTCGATGCGTTGATCAAGATGAAGTCGGAGCAGGACGCTACGCTGACCTTCCGCCGGTCCTGCCGCGAAGGTATTTGCGGTTCCTGCGCAATGAACATCAACGGCAAAAACGGCTTGGCCTGCACCACTGCGATCGAGGATTGCGGTAGCAAGGTAACCATTACGCCGCTGCCGCATATGGAAGTGATCAAGGATCTGGTTCCGGACTTCACCCATTTCTACGCGCAATATGCCTCGATCCAGCCTTGGCTGAAAACGGTCACGCCGACGCCCTCGGGCAAGGAACGCCTGCAATCGCCGGAAGACCGCAGCAAGCTGGACGGGCTTTACGAGTGCATATTGTGCGCCTGCTGCCAGACCAGCTGCCCCAGCTACTGGTGGAACAGCGACAAGTTTCTCGGCCCTGCTATTCTGCTGCAGGCCTATCGCTGGCTCGCTGACAGCCGTGATGAAATGACTGGTGAGCGGCTCGATGAACTGGAAGATCCGTTCCGGCTCTATCGCTGCCACACGATCATGAACTGTGCCAATGCCTGTCCGAAGGGCCTGTCTCCGGCCAAGGCAATTGCCGAGATCAAGAAGATGACTGCTTCGCGCGAAATCTGATCTGAACGCAGGCATCCATTCATGACTGAAGCCGAACGTCATTTTATTATCAGCGGCCCCGACCCTGCCTATCCCGGCTGGAACACATGGGTGCTGACTGATCCTGATTGCTATAACAGCTTCCTCGGACCGATGATTGTCCGGCGCGGTGGCGATGGCCTGAGCGAAGATATCGCGCGCGTTCGTATGTTTCCTGAAATACGGCACCGCAATCTCGGCGATGTCGTCCATGGCGGGACGATGGTGGGATTTATCGATTGCTCGCTGTTTGCGGCAATGCGGGTGTTGGAGCTCGGGCCATCCGGCTTCGCGGTAACGCTCGAATTGCAGACGCAATTTCTTGGTGGTGCCCGGATGACCGAACCGCTCGAATCGCAAGTGGAAATTACCCGCGAGACCGGCCGCTTTCTGTTCATGCGTGGTCTGGTTGTACAGGGTGAGAATGGCCAGGATAATATGGCCTCCTTTACCGCAATCGTCAAAAAGGCACCCGGTCAGAAGACAGATTTGCAATGAGCAAATTTTATCAGCGTTACCAGGCGCTCATTGCGCAAGGCGAACTAAAACCCGATCCGGATCAGGATCACTGTGCCAAGCGTCTGGCCAAATTGCAGAAGGAATTGGAAGCGGTTCCGCCTCGGGGCAGTATCTTGTGGCGTACATTCGGCAAGAAACCTCAAGCGCCCAAGGGTGTTTACATGTGGGGCGGTGTCGGGCGCGGCAAATCCATGTTGATGGACCTGTTCTACAACAGTCTCGCGATAAACCGGAAGAAACGGGCCCATTTCCACGAGTTCATGCTGGATGTCCACGCCCGGCTCAATGTCGAACGCAAGAAGGAGCAGGGCGATCCGGTCATTCCGGTGGCCAAGGCGCTGGCCAGTGAAGCGCGGTTTCTGGCCTTTGACGAAATGGTGGTCAACAACAGCGCCGATGCAATGATCATGTCCAGGCTGTTTACCGGTCTCGTCGAGGCGGGGGTAACGATTGTTACGACGTCCAATCGCCCGCCCCAGGATCTGTACAAGGATGGTCTCAACCGTGAACATTTTTTGCCCTTTATCGAGCTGCTCAAGACACGGCTCGACGTCATTTCGCTCAACGGGCCGACGGATTATCGGCGAGAACGATTGGGTGACGTCAATCTTTGGCATGTGCCCAACGGGGAGGTCGCTACAAAGGCGTTAAGCGAGGCCTTTTTCCGCCTGACAGACTATCCGCCAGAAGATCGGGAACATGTTCCGAAGGCGGAAATAGAGGTGCAGGGTGGCCGCATGCTGACTGTTCCGAAATCGCTCAAGGGTGTCGGGGTGTTCTCGTTCAAACGGCTTTGCGGGGAAGCGCGTGGCGCTCAGGATTATCTTGCCATCGCCCGGCATTATCACAGCGTGATCATTGTCGGTATTCCGCTGCTCTCCAAAGAAAATCGTAATGAGGCAGCGCGCTTTGTCACGCTCATCGATGCACTTTACGAATATCGGGTCAAACTGCTGGCCAGCGCCGATGCTGAGCCGGATGCATTATATCCTGTGGGCGATGGTTCATTCGAGTTTGAGCGAACCGCGTCGCGACTGTTGGAAATGCAATCCGATGACTATCTGGCTTTGGGCCATGGGGCTGCGGTCTAGAGCAGGCTCAGGCTGTCCAGGTCGATCGCCATTTGCGCAGGTCGTTCGGCCATGGCGGCAAACATCCTGTCCCCGCGGTCTGTCTGCTCAACGTGCAGCGACGCGTTGATTGCCATGATGAAGCCGGAGAATGCATGGCGGCGATAATCGGTCCAGAATAGCTCGAAGTCAGGAGCCTTTGTTCTACGTGACAAATAATCCTGGACGAGCTTTTCTTCCTGCTGGCGTCGGACGGCCGGATCAGAGAAGCTTGTGCCGATCAGATAAGCGACGTCATTGGCCGGATTGCCGAGTGAGCAGGTTTGCCAATCCACCAGAGCGGCTATCCGCCCATCAGCGTGGAACAATATATTGTCGAGCCGCATATCGCCGTGGGTGATGGCCGGTTTCTGCGGTTCATGCGCGATATAGGCGGCGATGCGGTCGACCAGTTGCTGTCCCAGATCGAGAATATCTGCAGACAACAATGACGAGAACCTCTCCCGGAAAGCGGGGTAGCCTGCCGACAGGCTGTTCTCCAGAAACTGGCCGTTGTCTGCGCCGTGATGAAGCCATTTCAGAATTTGAAATCCGCCGGACGGTTGAAAACTGTGGAGTGCGGCCGCTTCAGCCAGTGTCGTTTCTACCTGTACCAGTGAAGCGCCCATCAGTTGGTCGCCTTGCGACGCAGGGGCCATATCCTCAAGAAGCAGGACAAACTCCTGTTCATTATCGGCAATTTCAGCATAATAGGAAGCAGGGCAGAGCGCCGGGCAATCATCAGCGACGTCGCGGTACCAGCCCAGCTCCATGTCATAGAGATGGAAGATTGCAGCGGCGCTCCGGCTCACCGGATTAGCGCTCGGGCATTTGGCGATGAAAGTTGCCGGATAGTTGCTCTCCGTCCAGTTGCAGGTGAATCGATAGCTGTCGCAGACCTGACCGGTACCTACCGGTTCGTGGGTCAAGGATTGCAGCGATCCCCGGGCTGCGTCGAAAACGCGCTCGATGAAAGCGGGCTTGAATTGTTCGGGACGCAGAGGGAACTTTTCGCTCATGCAGCAGGGTCCATGAGGCCGGTCAGACCGCTCGATGCATGAGGACCGATGAACAGTTGCTCGACGACTCCGGTACCGTGATGCTCCTGCCCGTCGATGGTAAGCACCGCATCGCTGAGCGCCTGAATATGGATGGTGGTCATGTCGATTGCCGGTGCGGGATTGAGAGCAATGATATCATGTCCGACTTCCAGTTCGCCATGGTCCATCCCGTGGCCCCATACCGGATGGAGATAGCCGAGGCCGGACATATAGAATGTCCGGGCCGCATCGCCGGTGCGGGGTGTGATTGACAGGGTTCCATTGCCGGTGTTGAGCCGGACTTCCTTAATCCGCCGAGAGCCGCTGTGATAGCTGAGGTCAACCTCCTCGGGCTCGAATTCTTCCGCCTTGCCGGCAATCGCGTCAACCACGCCCCGGCGATTCCACGGCAGCCCATCACCATCATCATTGCTGTGGAAGAAACAGCTATGGTCGTCGAAATTGAGCGGCGTCCAAAGCCACCAGAATTGGGGGAATTCTCCTGCCGGTGGTGGTTGCGATTCGGGTGCGCCGACCTGCCGGATTCCCCAGCTACGGTCCCGGGTGCCGCGGCAGTTGGCGACATCGACATCCTGACCGTTGACAGTGATCGTGCCCGACCAGTCGCCATTTTGCGTCATCCTTGTATAGTCCATCATCAGGCGGGGGCCATTGCGGCGAATGAAGCGGGGCTCCTCGATCGGCTGGTGGCGGGCGGTCAGGACGATATCGGCGGTGACAGGACTGTCGTTGCCTGCCACTGTAAGCCGCAGTTTTTGCAACGGTTCGACGATAGTGATCGTGATTGGTCCGACGGTCAGGTCGAGCCGCTCGCTGGACATTCTTCTGGAAGACCGGAGATTATACTGCGTGCCGTCAATCGAGACACAAAAGGCGGCATCCATGATGTCGAGCTGGGGATAGACGCCGAGCGCTGCGGCGAAGAAGATGCTGCCGTCCGCGCTATAGCCGTTGAAGAAATAGCGGTCGTAGAAATTGCGGTTTCCGCCCGATAGCGCCATCGGTTCCGGCGTCTGGTGCAGCGGATATTCGTCGCCTTTTGTCAGCATATTTGTCTCTCCCAAGCAGACCATCATGCCATTTCAATTTCACATTGCAACGCAAAAGATTGGAAGATTTGGAAGCATGTTTTCGGTTCATCGTCACATCGGCGAAAGCTGGCATCCAAACCAATCTGTGGAGCGGCTATCACGACAGGATCAGGCCCCTGTCCGCGCGGGGGCGACGGCATTTTTACAGGAATTAAGTTGGCATTAATGCTACTGCGAACCAATTGCAAAGATAGCTGGTAAAATGATGCTATATGCGGTTGAATTTGTCTTAATTGGGGCCTAATCCGGTCGTTAATATCCTTTTTCGACTCTATTCTATCAGGAGAATTTTCCAACATGGCCCGTAACAAGATTGCGCTGATCGGCGCAGGCATGATCGGCGGCACGCTCGCCCACCTCGCAGCTTCCAAGGAAATGGGCGACGTTGTCCTGTTCGATATTGCCGAGGGCATGCCAGCGGGCAAGGCGCTGGACCTCAGCCAGGCCGCTCCGGTCGACGGATTCGACAGCAATCTTAAAGGCACCAGCGACTATGCCGATATTGCCGGCGCCGATGTGATCATCGTGACCGCAGGTGTGCCGCGCAAGCCCGGCATGAGCCGCGACGATCTGCTCGGCATCAATCTGAAAGTGATGAAGGCTGTTGGCGAGGGCATCAAGGCCCACGCGCCGGATGCCTTTGTTATCTGCATCACCAATCCGCTCGACGCGATGGTCTGGGCGTTGCGCGAATTTTCCGGACTGCCGCACAACAAGGTCGTCGGCATGGCCGGTGTTCTCGACAGCGCGCGCTTCCGCACCTTCCTTGCCCAGGAATTCAACGTATCGGTTGAAGATGTCACCGCCTTCGTTCTCGGCGGCCACGGCGATACGATGGTTCCGGTTCCGGCTTATTCGACGGTTGCCGGTATCCCGATCCCCGATCTCATCAAAATGGGCTGGACCACGCAGGAGAAAATCGACGCAATCGTTCAGCGCACCCGCTCCGGCGGCGGCGAGATTGTCCAGTTGCTCGGCAATGGCTCGGCTTATTATGCTCCGGCCACCAGCGCGATCATGATGGCGGAAAGCTATCTCAAGGACAAACGCCGCGTACTGCCTGCCGCGGCGCATCTCACCGGCCAATATGGCGTTGACGATCTCTATGTCGGCGTGCCGGTTATTATCGGCAAAGACGGTGTCGAGAAGGTCATCGAAATCGAACTGAGCGAAGAAGCGCAGGGCAATTTCAATGTATCGGTCGATGCGGTGAAGGAATTGCTGGCGGCTTGTAAGGGGCTGGATCCAAGTCTCGCGTAATGGATGGGCCGATAGCTTTGCCGTGTAGTACTGGCGTGATCGGGGGTGTTTTTGCATCCCGCAGACATCAGGCGCTGGTCTAACCAAGGATTGATGCGTGTATCTCTCTTCTTTTTCCCGGCAATGGCGACTCTTTCCGCATGCGGATCGAGCGGTAGCTACGTGCCCGCAAAAAGCGTGGAGTCAGTAATGGTCACATTTAGCGGCGCGATTGCCGGATGCACGGCAGGCCTGACCGAGAATGGCGGGATTGATCAGGCCGAGCTGGCAAAAGCCGGCTGGGTCATCACAAAACGTACGTCACGGCTGAATGCGAACGAGCGCGAGCATGATCTGGCTAGGCCCGCCCGGCTGAAGCCCGGCGAATATGAAACGACCAGCTGGGACGGGTTCCAGCATCATTATCCACTGAGCCTGACACGTTGGAGCGCAAAATCGGACATTCGTCTCGCCGACAGCTGTCAGGTCAATGCGCGTGTCCGGGACGACAATAAGGTAGAGGACATCCTGGACCGGTTCGCCCGAAAATTCGGGCGCAAGGCCGACCGGTCCGGAACGCTGCCCAGGGGAGGCGACTTTCTCCTGCCGCGTTTCGATACACCATCTACCGGTTATTATTGGGCGATGGATCAGCATGATATATATCTGACGGCGGGAGAAGATGACTATATACAGCTGGAAATTGTGGCTATGTCCGATCGCAGCAAGATTGACGAATATTCATATGATAATCCCGAACACCGAATCCCGATATTAGATTAGATATTCACTAAGGAGAAAATTTTCATGTCCATTCTAATCGACAAGAATACCAAAGTCATAACGCAAGGCATGACCGGCAACACCGGCACGTTCCACACCGAACAGGCCTTGGCTTATGGCACGCAGATGGTTGCGGGCGTTACGCCGGGCAAGGGCGGCACGACCCATATCGGTCTGCCGAACTTTGACACGGTTGCGGAAGCCAAAGACGCGACCGGTGCGACGGCTTCGGTTGTTTATGTTCCGCCGCCATTTGCAGCGGACTCGATCCTTGAGGCGATCGATGCAGAGATTGAACTGATCGTCGCAATTACCGAGGGCGTTCCGGTGCTCGACATGGTGAAGGTCAAGCGGGCTCTTCAGGGCTCCAAGTCGCGCCTCATCGGACCAAATTGCCCCGGCGTCCTGACTCCCGACGAATGCAAGATCGGCATCATGCCCGGCAATATCTTCAAGAAAGGCTCGGTCGGCGTGGTCTCGCGTTCCGGTACGCTCACCTATGAAGCCGTGCACCAGACCACAGCGGTTGGTCTTGGCCAGACGACGGCGGTTGGCATTGGCGGTGATCCCGTCAACGGCACCAATTTTATCGATGTGCTTGAGCTGTTTCTTGCCGATGATGAAACCAAGTCGATCATCATGATCGGTGAAATCGGCGGCAGCGCGGAAGAAGAAGCGGCGCAATTCATTGCCGACGAAGCGAAAAAGGGCCGCAGCAAGCCGATGGTCGGCTTTATCGCCGGTCTCACGGCGCCTCCGGGACGCCGCATGGGTCATGCCGGCGCGATTGTTTCCGGTGGCCAGGGCGGCGCGGAAGACAAGATCGCAGCGATGGAGGCGGCCGGTATCCGTGTTTCGCCTTCGCCAAGCGAGCTGGGCACCACGTTGGACGCTATGCTGAAAGAAACAGTTTAGATTATTTCTGAGCCCCCGCGCAGGCGGGGGTTCACCCTCCCCAAGGAAAAAATCATGGGACTAGAAGGTCAGGAATTTGCGGGACATTCCGAAAAGGAAACAGGCCCAAGCTGGCAGCGCAAGCATTGGCCGATTGATGATGCCGACGAGCTGAACAGCGCGCTTGATCCCACGCAAATGGCGATCGATATTGCGGCTGCAGCGGAAAAGGCCGGCGCGGCTATATCCGAGGCAGAGGTTGCGCGGGCCGCGGAAAAATCGATTCGCGCGATGATGCTCATTCGTACCTATCGGGTGCGCGGGCATCTGGGAGCGAATCTTGATCCACTGGGGCTGTCCAAGCTGGTGGAACCGGCTGATCTGACCCCGGAATTCCACGGTTTCACCGCCGACGAGATGGACGAGCCGGTATATTTGGGCGGCGTATTGGGATTTGAATCCGCCACCGTTCGCGAAATCGAAGCCGTGTTGCGGGCCAATTATTGCGGTCCTGTCGGTCTCGAATATATGCATATCGCCGATATCGAGGAACGCCGTTTCCTGCAGGACCGGATGGAAGGCAAGGACGCTGAAATCCAATTCACGCCGGAAGGCAAGAAGGCGATTCTTAACAAGGTGATCGAGGGCGAGGAATATGAAAATTTCCTCGGCAAGAAATATGTCGGGACCAAACGTTTCGGGCTCGATGGCGGTGAATCGATGCTCCCGGCGCTCGAAAATATCATCAAATATGGCGGACAGGCCGGTGTTCAGGATATCGTCTACGGGATGGCCCATCGCGGCCGTTTGAACATTCTCGCGAATGTGATGGCAAAGCCGTACAAGGTCATCTTCCACGAATTTCACGGCGGATCGGCCAACCCCGAAGATGTCGGCGGTTCCGGCGATGTGAAATATCATCTGGGCACGTCCTCCGACCGCGAGTTTGACGGCATCAATGTCCACATGAGCCTGGTGCCCAATCCTTCGCATCTTGAGGCGGTTGATCCGGTGGTCCTCGGCAAGGTCCGCGCCCAGCAAGTGGCGCGCCATGATCTGGAGAAACATGATCAGGTCCTGCCCGTATTGATCCACGGCGACGCCGCCTTTGCCGGACAGGGAATCGTCTGGGAATGCCTCGGCTTCTCCGGCATCCGTGGTTATAATACCGGTGGTTGCATCCATTTCGTGATCAACAACCAGATCGGCTTTACCACCAGCCCGCAATTTGCGCGTTCTTCGCCTTATCCGTCGGATGTCGCCAAAGGCGTGCAGGCGCCGATTTTCCACGTCAATGGCGATGACCCCGAAGCGGTGACCTTTGCCTGCAAGATCGCGATGGAATTTCGCCAGCGTTTTGGCCGGGATATCGTTATCGACATGTGGTGCTATCGCCGCTTTGGCCATAATGAAGGTGATGAACCGAGCTTTACCCAGCCGATCATGTATGCCGCGATCAAGAAGCATCCCAAGGTCAGCAAGCTTTACGAAGCGCGGCTGGTCGAGGAAGGTGTGATCGACAGCGACTGGGGGGATGCCACCCGTACCGCTTTCGCCGAGCATCTTGAAACCGAGTTTCAGGCAGCGTCCGATTACAAGGCGGACAAGGCCGACTGGTTTGGTGGTCGCTGGCAGGGTCTGCACATTCCGGCCGATCCGGAAACGGCACGACGCAATGCCGAAACGGCTATCGATACAAAATTGTTCGACAGTCTTGGCCGGACATTGACGACCGTCCCGGAAGGGCTCCGCATTCACAAGACCCTGGGCCGCGTTATCGAGGCCAAGGCTGCGATGTTCAAGACCGGCGAGAATTTTGACTGGGCCACCGGAGAGGCCTTGGCTTATGGATCGCTGGTTTCCGAGGGCTATAATGTGCGCCTGTCCGGGCAGGATAGTGGGCGCGGGACATTCTCCCAGCGTCATGCCGTCTGGGTCGATCAGGATACGGAAGAAAAATATGTGCCCTTGAGCACGGTCCGTCATGGCCGCTTCGAAGTGCTCGACAGTCCTTTGAGCGAATATGGCGTGCTCGGCTTTGAATATGGCTATGCCGCTGCCGACCCGAAAACCCTCGTCTTGTGGGAAGCGCAATTTGGTGATTTCGCCAATGGCGCGCAGATCATGATCGACCAGTTCATCGCCTCGGGCGAGGCAAAGTGGCTGCGGGCCAACGGCTTGGTGATGCTGCTCCCCCATGGCTATGAAGGCCAGGGTCCGGAACATAGTTCGGCGCGGCTCGAACGGTTCCTGCAACTCTGCGCGCAGGATAATATCCAGGTTGCCAATCTCACCACGCCGGCCAATTATTTCCACGTGCTGCGGCGGCAGATGTTGCGCTCGTTCCGCAAGCCTTTGATCATCATGACGCCGAAATCCTTGTTGCGGCACAAGATGGCGGTATCGAAAGCCGAGGATTTTCAGGGCGACCATCATTTCATGCGGATATTGTCCGACACCAATCCGCCGGCCGACAAGGATGTGAAGCGGCTGGTGCTTTGCTCGGGCAAGGTCGCCTATGATCTGATCGAAGCGCGCGATGCCGCGGGTGACAAGAATACCGCAATCATCCGGATCGAACAGCTTTATCCGTTCCCCAGCGAGCCTCTGGTCATCCGCCTCAAGAGGATGAAGAATCTCGAGACCCTGATCTGGGCACAGGAAGAGCCGAAGAATAACGGCAGTTGGCATTTTGTCCGGTCCTATCTGGAAAAATGCCTCGAGCAGGCGGGCGTTGGTCCGGCCTCTCCGGTCTATGCCGGACGCGCCGCTGCGGCGTCGCCGGCAACCGGTCTCGCCTCGCGGCACAAGCAGCAACAGGAACAATTGGTCGCCGAAGCACTGGGGCATCCCGTACAGGATTGAAAAGAGAGCAGTAGAATATGGCAATAGAAGTAAAAGTCCCGGTACTGGGCGAATCGATCACCGAAGCGACCCTGGGCGAATGGCTCAAGCAGCCGGGTGATGCCGTCGCCGTCGACGAACCAATTGCAAGTCTGGAAACCGACAAGGTGGCGCTGGAAGTTCCCGCGCCGCAGGCCGGTGTGCTGGGTGCACATCAGGTCGAAGTCGGCGATACGGTCGAGGTCGGCGCTGTGATCGCGACCATCGAGGCGGGTAGCGGTGCGGCATCGGCGGCCAAGTCAGCCCCGGCTCCAGAAAAGGCAGCAGCCAAGTCGGACGAAACCGATGCGTCGATCACCCTGTCCCCGTCGGTTCGCCGACTGGTTCTCGAACACGGGGTCGATCCAAGCCAGATCACCGGCACCGGCAAGGATGGGCGACTGACCAAGGCGGATGTCGAACAATATGTGAAATCCGGTGCGCAGAATAGCCAGCAAGCACCGCTGGCTGAAAAAGGCGGAGCGACGGGCGCGCAGACGCCGCCTGCTCCGTCATCGGCTGGCAATCGCAATGAAGAGCGGGTGCGGATGACGCGTTTGCGCCAGACCGTAGCGCGGCGGCTGAAAGAAGCGCAGGACACGGCCGCGCTGCTGACCACGTTCAACGATGTCGACATGACCGCGGTGATCGAGACGCGCAGCAAATACAAGGACCTGTTCGCCAAGAAACATGGCGTGAAGCTCGGCTTCATGGGCTTTTTCGTCAAGGCTGCCTGCATGGCGCTGAAAGACGTGCCATCGGTCAACGCGCAGATTGATGGCGAGGAAATCGTCTATCACGACTATGCTGATATTTCGGTCGCGGTCAGCGCGCCGACCGGTCTGGTCGTGCCGGTCATCCGCAATGCCGAAACGATGAGCTTTGCCGATGTCGAGAATACGATCGGTGATTTTGGCAAGCGCGCCAAGGACGGCACGCTGACCATGGCCGACATGAAGGGCGGAACCTTCACTATCTCCAATGGCGGGGTGTTCGGGTCGCTGATGTCGACGCCGATCATCAACCCGCCGCAGTCCGCCGTGCTCGGCCTGCACCGGATTGATCAGCGTCCGGTTGTCATGCCCGACGGTTCGATCGAGGCGCGGCCGATGATGTATCTGGCGCTGAGCTACGACCATCGTCTGATCGACGGCCGCGAGGCGGTGACCTTCCTGGTGCGGATCAAGGAAGCAATCGAGGATCCCGCGCGACTTTTGATTGATTTGTAAGAAGGCAAACCATTGCTCGTCATCCTGAACTTGTTTCAGGATCTCGGGAGGTCCTGAAACAAGTTCAGGATGACGGAATGAGAGACAGAATATGACCGACAAATTTGACTATGATCTTCTGATAATCGGCTCCGGCCCCGGCGGTTATGTCGCGGCGATTCGGGCGGCGCAGCTCGGCTTGAAGACCGGCTGTATCGAAAGCCGCGATACGCTGGGCGGCACCTGCCTCAATGTCGGTTGTATCCCGTCCAAGGCGATGCTCCACGCGTCGGAACTATATCATGAAGCCCATAGCGGCGCGCTGGAGAAATTCGGCGTGAAGCTGACCGGTGCGAAGCTGGACCTCAAACAGATGCTCGCCGAGAAGCTGAAGGCTGTCTCCGAATTGACCGGCGGCATCGAAATGCTGTTCAAGAAGAACAAGGTCGACTGGATCAAGGGCCACGGCGCGTTTGAAGATGCGCACACGGTCAAGGTTGGCGACAAGAGCTATACCGCGAAAAACGTGATGATCGCCACCGGTTCATCGGTGACCCCGCTGCCCGGCGTGGAGATCGACAACAGCAAACATGTCGTGGTCGACAGCACCGGCGCGCTCGAGCTGCCGAAAGTGCCGGGCCACATGGTCGTCATCGGCGGCGGCGTGATCGGGCTGGAACTGGGTTCGGTCTGGCTGCGGCTCGGCGCGAAGGTTACAGTGGTCGAATATCTCGACCAGATCCTGCCCGGTATGGACGGCAGTATCCGCAAGGACGCGGCCCGCATGTTCAAGAAACAGGGCTTTGACATCAAGACCGGCACCAAGGTCACCGGCTGCACGGTCAAGGGGAAGAAAGCCACGCTCACCATGGAACCGGCCAAGGGCGGGGACAGCGAAACGATGGAAGCCGATGTCGTGCTGGTGGCAATAGGCCGCAAACCCAATATCGATGGACTTGCGCTGGAAAATTCCGGTGTAAAAACCAACGAGCGTGGCCAGATCGAGGTCGGCCATGACTTCCAGACTGACGTTCCCGGCGTTTACGCGATCGGCGATGTGACCCCTGGTCCGATGCTTGCGCACAAGGCCGAAGATGAAGGCATTGCCGCCGCCGAATTTGTCGCCGGACAGCAGGGCATTATCAACCACGACCTGATCCCCGGCGTCGTCTACACTCATCCCGAAATTGCCAGCATCGGCAAGACCGAGGAAGAGGTGAAGGAAAGCGGCACCGAATATAAGGTCGGTAAATTCGTCTTCGCCGCCAACAGCCGCGCCAAGACCAATCGAGACACCGAAGGCTATGTGAAGGTCATCGCCGACGCAAAGACCGACCGCGTGCTTGGCTGCCACATCATCTCGTCGCTCGCCGGCACGATGATCGCGCAAGTGACCCAGGCGATGGAATTTGGTGCGACCAGCGAGGATATCGCCTATACCTGCCACGCCCATCCGACGCACAGCGAAGCGATCAAGGAAGCGGCCATGGCGGTGCAGGGCAAGCCGATCCATATGTAGTGTCCATGCTCCGCACTTGATGTGGAACTCGGTCAGCACTAGCATCATCGCCCAAAGGGTCACGGCTTCCCGCCAGGAACCCGGGGAGAGAGACTATGGCGATTGCACCACTGACCACCGAAGCCACGGCAACGGACATCGCGGCCGAAATTGCCGCGGGCAACAGTTCGGCGCTGGCCGCAACCGAAGCCGCCATCGCGCGCATTGAAGCGCTGGATGGACCGATCAACGCCGTGGTCGTGCGCGACTTTGATGCCGCACGCGCGACTGCAAAACGGCTGGACGAGACCGGACCACAAGCGGGCCAGCCGCTTTTCGGCGTGCCGATGACGGTCAAGGAAAGCTTCAATCTCGCCGGTCATCCCTCGACCTGGGGTTTGGAACAGGCGCGCGACAATATCGCGCAATCCAATGCGGCTGTTGTCCAGCGGCTCAAGCGAGCGGGCGTTGTGATCCTTGGCAAGACCAATGTTCCTCCCGATCTGGCCGACTGGCAGTCGAACAATCCCGTCTATGGCCGGACCAACAATCCCCATGACCTCAATCGCTCGCCCGGAGGGTCATCCGGCGGTGCTGCCGCTGCGGTGGCCAGCGGTATGGTGGCCTGCGAGTTTGGCAGTGATATCGGCGGATCGATTCGTGTGCCGGCCCATTATTGCGGAATTTGGGGCCACAAACCGACATTTGACGTGATCAGCCTGGAAGGGCACGGCTATCCGGGCACCGATTCCGCGCGACCGGCACTGTCGGTATGCGGGCCGCTGGCGCGTTCAGCAGAGGATCTGGCGACATTGCTCGACGTCACGCTCGATCATCCGCTTCAGCGTTCTGAAGTTTCAATCGAGGGTAGCCGTTTCCTCCTCATTGATGAGCAACCGATGGTCGGATGTTCGCGCAGCTATCGCGCCGAACTCGACCGGGTCGCCGGACAGATTGAGGATGCCGGGGGCCAGGTCGAGCGGCGCAGCGAACTGCTTCCCGATCTCGAAGCCGCCCATGACAGCTATCTCAAAATGCTCAATATCGCGATGGCGGGCGGCTTGCCAGCACCCGATGGCACGCAGGCTACGGTGCGGGACTGGTTTGACCTTTGTGACATTCAGGCGCGTGTCTATCGGCAATGGCGCGGTGTGTTCGGCGAATTCGATTTTGTGCTGGCTCCGGTGAGCGCGACCCCGGCCTTTCAGCATCATGACGGACAGATTTTTCAGGGAAATATAGCGATCGACGGCGAAAATCTCCCCGCCAGCCCGCAGCTCGCCTGGGCGGGGCTGGTCACCTTCCCCGGTCTTCCCGCAACCGTGCTGCCTGTCGGCACCGTCGAGGGCCTGCCCGTCGGCATGCAGGTGATCGGCGACAAGTTTCAGGATTATCAAACAATTGATGGTGCGCGACAGATCGGGGCTCTATTGGCGACTTAGCCGTTTTTGCAGGAAGTCCGGGACGCCAGAATGAAACATCATAAACTCATGCGCTGGCATGTCTGGCTCGGCTGGCTGATCGGCGTGCCGATCATTATCTGGACCGCTAGCGGATTGTTGATGGTCGCCCAGCCGATCGAGACAGTGCGCGGCAATCACCTGCGCAGTAAAATACCGGCGCTTGATGCTATCAAGCCGGTCGCGCCCCTGCTGGAGGGACGCCAGACAAAGAGCCTGACCTTGCAGCAGAACAGCGCTGGCCCGTTCTGGGTGATTGCCTATGCCGACGGTGGCAAGCGGCGGGCGGATGCCCTTACAGGTGCTTTGCTGCCACCCGTTTCCGCCCTCGAGGCCGATGCATTGGCCAGTGCTGCCCGTTCCCGCCCCGCCGCGATCCGTTCGGTGACACGATTTGATGCCGACAATGCGCCGATGGATCAGCGCAGCGGGCGGCCTTCATGGCAGGTGGTGTTTGACGATGATGCGCGTTTCTATATCGATGCGGATACCGGAGAGTTGCTCGCCGTGCGAACCAAATTCTGGCGAGCGTTCGATTTCATGTGGGGCCTTCATATCATGGATTTGCAAACGCGCGAGGACACAAGCCATCCGATCTTGATTGGTTCGGCCGCGCTGGCGTTGGTCGGTTCGATACTCGGTTTTGTCATGCTGTTCACCCGGCGCAGACGAAGGACAGCATCATGAATTCGGTTTTTCTCTATAGTGCGCTCGGTTGGCTCGACCTGTTCGGGATTGCGGTATTTGCCATATCCGGAGCCTTGGTTGCGGCGCGGAACCGGCAGACGTTGGTCACCTTCGGCTTTTTCGCGCTCGTCACCGGCGTGGGTGGCGGTACCGTCCGCGATCTGTTGATCGGCGCGCCGGTTTTCTGGGTACAGGATGCGCGGGTGCCCATTCTGTGTCTGGCGATTGCCCTGCTGGTGTGGGTAACGCCGGTCAAATTCTGGCGGCCGGCAGCGGTGGACTGGTTCGACGCCATCGGTCTGGCCGCTTATTCGGTTTTTGGTGCTGCCAAGGCTATGCAGCTGGGGATTGATCCGGTCCCCGCCGCGATCATGGGAATCATCACCGCGAGCGTTGGCGGGGTGATCCGCGACCTGATCTCGGGAGAGCCCTCGATCATAATCCGGCCGGAACTATATGTTACCGCCGGGGCGCTCGCTGCTTCGGTGTTCGTCCTGCTGGAGCAGATCGGCGTTCAGGGATTTATCGCTGCGCTGATCGCCTTTACCGCCGGATTTGCATTGCGCGCACTGGCGATCATCAAGGGCCTGTCTTTACCCGCCTATCGCGGAGCAGAAGAGAAGGAATAGCCGACCAGCCGCTTAAACCAGGTGGCGGATGCGCGTTTATTCCGCTGTCCGTCGGATCCGCATTCCAGACATAAGGCCTGGACGTCTTCACGGACCAGCAAGCCTTGTGCGGTTGCCATGGCCTGACCGAAAATAGCCTTTTCCCGCTGTGCGGCCCAGCCGATGACATCGGTGATCGGTGCACTTTCCTGCCGGACAAAGGGAAGGCCGTCAAAGCCGAGCCATGACAGTTTGTTTTGCGGGTCGAGATATTGCGGGTGATAGTCACCTTCCGCCAGACCGGCGCGTTTGGCCGCCTCGGCGAGCGCCTCGGTCATGCCACCAAAACCATCGATCAGGCCCAGTTGGCGGGCGGTGCCACCGTCCCAGACGCGGCCTTGGCCAATCGCATCGACTTGTTCCGGTGTCTTGCCACGGGCTTTCGATACCAGGGTGATGAAGTCACTATAGCTG
>Ga0209345_10002009_pt1 | contig 23337 bp, 19 predicted proteins | sample Cruoilmetagenom7_FD_187294 | JGI IMG/M metagenome (GOLD analysis project Ga0209345, IMG submission 187294) | Oil polluted marine microbial communities from Coal Oil Point, Santa Barbara, California, USA - Sample 7 (SPAdes) (version 2) | ecosystem: Environmental > Aquatic > Marine > Oil seeps ...
GTAAGCACCGGTGCCATTCGAGTGGCGAACTGCATAGTTGTCACCACCGTTCGCGATGTCCTGCGGCTCTTCCACTTTGTGCTTTTTTGCCCAACCCGAATCCATGATGAACAGATTGGTCAAGTTGTTCGGCAGCAGTGGGTTCGCACCCTTGGTTTTGATGTGCACCGTATGATCGTCGATCTTGACGACATCAACGACCGACGACAACAACTCCTTCATTGCCGAGGTTGGCTTCATTGCGCGCTTCATTGAAAATACCACGTCGTCCGCGGTAAAATCGGCACCATCATGGTACTTGACGCCCTTGCGCAATTTGAATTCCCAGACCTTTGGATCGCTGGTTGCTTTCCAAGACTCGGCAAGTGTCGGTACGATTTTGCCAACCATATCACGCTGCAACAACGGCTCATAAATCTGATGGGCAAGCGTGTGGGTCGGCCCCTCGTTCTGTGCGTGCGGGTCGAGCGTGAGGCTGTCACCCTGCCGGGCCCAGCGAAGTATTTTGGCATCTGCGGTCGGCGCATGCAGCAAAGCAACGCCCGCGATTGCTCCAATTGCGACCAGTCTGGGAATAATGGATCTCATAAAATTCACCTTTTTAGTTGAAAATTAAATTCACCTAGTGAGTTGAAATTCGCCTTTTGAGTTGAGCCTCATGGTTTCTTCAGCTTGCTTATCATAATCATTTTCCAATGAAATTCGACCAGATACAAGACACAGACATGTGTCTTGTATCTGGTTGTTCGCGAATGCCGTTAATTTTCCGACCTTGACGCTTGGCTTAGAAGCTTCGACTGGACACGCTTGGCATATTTTTATTAACGCGCGGCAGCAGGGCCTGCGAACGACAATGCATCTGTGGCGTGCCGTGGATTGTGAAGGCGAGATTTTGGATCGGGGATATCAGCTTAAAGTTCGGTAGCAGTAACCAGGTTTTGTCTCCAAGGCTTGTGTCAGTCAGTCGTGACATTTACCTTGCAGCTACCTTGCAGCGCTGCATTCTTCATGATCAACTCGCTCAGCTGCGGCGGTGGCCGCAGAGTAGCAATCAACTTCCCAGGTAAACAAATGCATTTCGCTCGACTCGTTCTTTCGATCCTCTTCCTGCAGACTTCGGTAACGTGTTGGGCCCAGGAAACGAGGCCTAATTCAGGCCCATCGGTTCCCAAGAGCGCAAATTCTCCTGCAACCGACTCGGCGACTGCCCTTAGACAAATGCATGATCATATGATCAAAACCGAGGATAAGGAGTTCATTACCAAGTTTACCATTTCCAACCAAGGGATGGGCGCGTCGCGCAGCGGCACAGCCCATTATATTTTGCGCAGACCAAATTTGTTGCGAGTGACCGTCGTGCAAGGAAATCAGAAACTGGTCGTCGTGTCCGATGGTAATATTCTGACTATTCACGAGCCAAGTAAACGCACATATCGGCAGTACAAGGCGCGCAATACGATAGTCGAGACTTTGCAACTGGCGGTTGGATTGGAGGTCCTGCAAGCGCGTGTGCTTGATTTCTTTTTGAGCGTAGATTATCTCGCCAGTGCCCGCGATAATGCAAGGCTTGAAAAACTTACAAGCCGAAAGGTCGGAACAAAAACTTGTGACGGTTTCAATATTAAATACAGTGGCGACGACTGGAGTGTCTGGCTTGAGCGCTCCGGTCCCCGGTTTCCTTGTCGCCTCGTCAGCAAACGAACGGATGGCAGCGCTCTGACAACGCAAACAAATACATTTGCGTGGAAAACAGAGCCGAATATCACAGCCGATACCTTCAGATTTGTGCCGCCGAAGGGCCACAAAAAAGACTGACGCTGAAAGGCAGCAGCCGATACGATTTTGACTGCTCGCGGTGCCCGCGGCAGTTGCTTGGCCTGCCTATGGATCTTCGGCTACGAGGAATTTAGGCGACAATCGGCACTGATAGCACGTATCCGCCCGATTGGTTCCGACCGCAAGCAATCATCGGATGTTCGGACTGAACGATTAACCCTCAAAGAAAAAAATTTCTCCATTTCCCAATGAGATGGTAGGCTTTGCTCATAATGAGCTGGAATATTTGCTCAAAAAATAAATTCGAGACTAAAATACACAACTCAATCGAACACTGTGCGGAACAAAGACCCGGAGCGCCAATATTACGTCCAGATTGCCAATATTACGTTCAGATTGAAAGAACTCAATTATGTCGAGTTTTGCGTACCAAGAAGATACTGCCGCCTCAGTTGAATGTCTTGAAGCACTCCAACCTAAGCAGTGGCTATTTCGAGCGGGAGAGGAAAAAGAGAGTGTTTACCGAGTTGAGGCTGGCGCAATCTTACTTTCGAGCCATGCTCCGGACGGCGCACTCATCAACAGCAGTCTGGTCTTTCCCGGTGATTTTCTTGGGCTGGGTTTCCTATCGACTTACAGGTCAACCGCTGTCGCTGCTATAGCGAGTACGGTCACGCGCTACTCTGTTGCAGAATTCGATAGGCTTTGTGAGCATCGGGCCGATTTGAGCGAGATCCGTGACACTGCAATCAGGTCTGAATTCGAGAAACTGCGAATCGAGACCGTAAATAATGCCTCGAACAGTCCGCTGACAGCCAAGGTTGCGAACTTCCTTTCCGTCGCCGCCCATTTGGCGCAGATAGAAGGCCGCAATCCTAACCTTTCCGGCGACACATTAAATTTAGAGCAGCTTGTCGACTTGTTTAAAGTTGAGTCTCTCATGATGCTTGCTGCAATTCACGAATTAGAGCGATGCAACATTATCTTCTGCGATCTGGCGTTCGAAATCAAAATTGTCGATCCAGATGGCCTTGAGGCCTTTTGCTTCGCAAGTGGATCAGCGTAATGCTGCGCTGAATGATAGACGGTGGATGCTGCCTGACAATCAATCTCAACCCCAGGCACTACCAACTCGCAATTTCGGAGATGGCACCGTCTACTGCACACTAAGAGAGGGTGCGCACTAGAAGAGGATATTTGATATCATGGCCGAAATGCATAACCCTTATGGGAAAAGACCCGGTGGCGGCATTACCCTGCCCGATTACTATCGGCCGACCCCATCGTGCACGAGCAATAATTTCTTCCCGCCGAATGAGCCGCTGGCCAAGCATGAGATGCGGATTTGCTTCACCGGCAGTACGCCCTGGCCGCCAACCCTGAAACAGTCAGGCACGTCGATCGTGCTGGAACTTGGCAACGGCACACCGTTCCCACGCCGTCTGTTCTTCGACTTTGGCAATGGCTGTGTGAAGAACATCCTGCAGATGGGCATTCAACCACCTCTGATCCGCGACATCTTCATCAGCCATCTGCACGTCGATCATTATGCCGATCTGCCTTACCTCTACCCGTTCCGGGCATGGATGGGCGGCTGGAAAAATGGCCTGCGCATCTTTGGGCCGTCGGGTGACACGCCCGAAAACGGCACCAAGTATATGATCGAAAATATGAAGAATATGCTGCACTGGCATCTCGAAAACTTCGATCATTGCCCGATCGGTGAAGGCTACGACATTGATGTTCATGAATTCGACTATAAGGATGACAATGGCATCTGCCTGCAGGAAGAAGGCCTGACCGTTCGTCACTGGGGCCGGTCCCATGTCAAAAGCGGCGCGTCGGCCTTTCGTGTCGACTGGGAAGAGGCTGGCCTGTCGTTTGTGTGGACCGGAGATGGCCGCCCGGACGAGACGACGATCGAATTTGCAAAAGGGTGCGATATCTTTGTTACCGAGGGTCAGGCGGATGTCGTAAAACTCCTGCACTATAAATACGGAACACCCGAAGAAGTACTCAAATACACCTTAGACACCTATCACACGCCGTACTACGCCGCCGGTTATCTGATGAGCAAGATCAACCCCAGGGCAGGTGTGATCTGCCATTATTCCGAAGAAGACGAAGGCGAATCCATCGCGGAAATCCGGGCGCACTGGCCTGGTCTGTTCATTTATGGTGGGCCGGATATCAAGGTGATCAACGTCACCAAAGACAGGGTCTGGTCACGTATGGCGCTGCGCCCGGAATCCGCGGCGATGTCGATGCCACCTTTGCGGGATGTTTTCCCGGAAGGTCAGATACCGGACGAGATCCAGATTCCAAAGCCGCGCTTGCCGCGTGAAGAGCAACAGGATGCGTATCTTCGCGAGCGTGAACTCGACCCGAACGTTTACTTCCCGCCGGATGTCAACCGTGAACTGGTTCAGCACTACAGCGAGGACACTTTCAAGCTCGATGTCAAGGCAATCATCGCAGCTCAGGAACACACCGACTGATCGCAGTTTGTAGTCAATCCGCCGCGCCTCTCGTTGGGCGTGGCGGTATACGGAAAGGTCTTCAACGTGAACACTGTGGCGAACGGTGCCGCTCAGCCGGTGCCGCTGACGATTCTGACCGGCTTTCTAGGATCGGGCAAGACAACCCTTCTCAACCATATTCTCACCGGAGATCATGGGCTGAAAGTCGGCATTCTGGTCAACGACTTCGGGGCGATCAATGTGGATGCCGAGCTTGTCGTCGATGTTGAAGACGGCATGATAGCTCTGGCCAACGGCTGCGTTTGTTGCCAGATCCGCGACGACCTTATTGAGTCCGTGGCCGAGTTGCTGGAGCGTGACGAGCCGGTTGAATACATCATTCTGGAAGCCAGCGGCGTGGCCGACCCGTCGGGTATTTTCATGACATTCGTGGATTCAAAATACCGCGACCTGATCCGGCTTGACAGCGTCACCTGTGTCGTCGATGCCGATCAGGTTTTTACCTATGACGAACCGGAGCTGGCCCAACTGAAACTGGCGCAGATCGGGTTTTCCGACCTCGTGATCCTGAACAAGGTAGACCTTGCAGGTGTTGAAGGGGCCGCCAAGGTCAAACGCTGGATCGACCACCATTTCAAGCGGGTGCGTCTGGTGCCGGCTGTCAACTGCAAGGTTCCGCTCGACATCCTTCTCTCTGTTGGACGGTTTGACCAGACCGCCGCGATGAAGGGCGCAGAACACAGCCACAAACATAATCACGATCACGACCACTCGCATGACACCAATCATGGCGATTTGTTCAGCACCTGGAGTTATGAGAGCGACCGGCCTTTCGCCCGCAAGGCGCTGCAGGACATGATCAAGCAGAAGCTTCCGCCGAACATTTATCGCTGCAAGGGCGTCGTCCAGATTGCAGAAGCGCCCGCGAAAAGGCTGATACTACAGGTCGTCGGCAGGCGTGCAGATATGTCCGTGGACGAAGCGTGGGGCAAAACGAAACCACACAGCCGGATCGTCGCCATCGCTCACCGTGGAAGCCTGAACGAAGAGGAACTGACATCGCTGTTTGACAGTTGTCTGGAGCCGGAGGTTGCGGCCGTCGGTGAATGATTTTGTAGGCGGTTGGGTGTATTTTTCAGACTTTGATGGCGGGGTGCGATTGGTCTGATTTTAAAGTAACCGACCAACCGTTTAGTGATGGACCTATAGAGGGGGCACATGGAACTCGCGGGGCATTGGATAGGAGAGCTGGCTACCTGGGTGAAGCTCACCTTTGAAGCAGCCAGTATTCTGATCATCGTAGCCGGTGGTGTTGCTGCATTGTGGGCACTAGTTGCCGGGCTATCATTCAATAACTGGCTCAAGACGATGAGGCCCAGATTATCGCGCTATCTGTTGGCGGCGCTGGAGTTGCAATTGGCAGCTGATATCGTGGGCACGGCACTCTCTCCGACATGGGAGCAATTGGGAAAATTGGCGACGATAGCGATCATCCGGACATTTCTGAATTACTTTCTCGTTGAAGAGCTACAAGAAACCGGTGATCGCATACCCTGAGAATGGCCCCGGTTTTGGCATCTGAGGACAAACTAATGGACGAAGAAAAACACTCATCGAGCCTATCCAGCAACGCGATGGCCGCGGATCGAACTTCGATTGCACATGAGCGCACGGGCCTTGCCCATGATCGGACCGGTCTCGCACATGGGAGAACTGATCTCGCATTTGAGCGCTCAAGATTGGCCTCTGACCGTACGACTATGTCTTATATGCGCACCTCGGTGTCGCTGATCGGTTTTGGTTTCACGATCTACAAATTCTTTCAGTATTTGAACGATATGCCTGGGTTTGAGAAGCTCCCGAGCGCTGGAGCCCGCAATCTCGGCCTTGCCCTCCTTCTTCTTGGCGCCGCGATGCTCATCATGGCAGTAATCCAGCAGATTATCTTCCTGAGAAGATTGGTCAGCGATTCCGGCCATAAATTCCCGATTTCCATTGCCCTCGTCTCCAGTATTTGCATGCTGGCCATCGGTTTGCTTGCCCTGGCAAACGTCATCTTTCATGTCGGACCGTTATAGCCAGAGGCGATGCCAATGCCGTTCGAAATTCTAGTGCAGGCGCTGATTACGATATTCATCGTGTTGGCCATGCTTTGTGTCGGGCTTGAGGTTGGGACATCGGATATCGTTGCCGCGGTTCGCGACCGTAGAAAGACCGGGCGAGCGCTCCTCGCCAACATTATCATTGCGCCGATTGTCGCCTTTATTCTGGTCAAGTTAATTCCGATGCCTGATGCAGCGGCAAAGGTTCTGTTGCTGCTTGGCTTTGCGCCAGGCGGTATCAATGCCATTCAATTCTCAACCAAATCGCCAGGGCATTTGGCGTCTGCAGCCGGACTGTTGTTCCTTCTATCTGCGGCGGCACTGGTAATCACACCGATCGCGGCAGGATTCATCTTGGAGCCCGGCTCAAGCATAGCGGTTCCTTATAGCCGCGTCGCGCTTCGGATGACCCTGTTCATCGTTCTGCCGCTTGCCGCCGGCATGGCGATCCGGCGATCAGCTCCAGGCGTGGCGCAAAAGCTCTTCAAGCCAGTGATGCTGGTGTCCACGCTTGCATTCATAGCCTCGGTATTGACCAGTATGGCATTGCGCCAGGACGCGCTTGGGGAACTGGGTAAGGGCACGATGCTGGCCATGCTGGCTTTTATTCTCATCACAATGGCAGTTGGATGGTATCTTGGCGGACCGGAGCGTGGCCACCGGCAGGTGCTGGCGGTCGTAACCAACTTGCGCAATGTCGGCCTGGTCTATGTGATCGTGGCAGCGTGCTGCGTGGATCCAATGTTGCCCACGGCGGTGCTCGCCTTCATGGCCCTGATGGTGCCGCCAAATCTGATACTCACGGTCTACAACGGGATTTGGCGCAAGAAGCATGGAAGTTGACCGACCATCATCATCGGATCGCGGAGGCCTTGGCGAAGAGGCCACGACCGTGCCCGTTCCCAATTCATATGACGACCTCGGCATCTTCAGATCGGGGCACATCCACAAAGTGATGCAGCGAACGGGGCTCGGTGGCCCACGAAAGTTTGAGCTGGCTAACCGGTTCGTTATTGTCGGGGTAATCGCCTGGCTACCGCTCTTGATCTTCTCGATCTTCGGGGGACAGGCATTTGATGGCTCAGTGACAATCCCGTTTCTTTACGACTGGTCGGCTCACATCAGGTTCCTGATCGTCATACCACTGTTTCTACTTGCCGATGTCATCACCGAGCCGCAGTTGATAAAGACCATCCTGCAATTTCAGTTATCCAAACTGATTGCCAACAAGGACCAGAAATCGTTCCATAAAAGTGTCCAACACATGGCCAGGCTGGTCCGGTCGCGTTGGAGCGAAGTTATATTCCTGATACTGGTGGTCCTGTTCACTGTGTTCGAGATCCGCAAGGAGCCCTCGCTAGCCTCAACGAATTGGCTATATGTGCAAGATGGATCCTCCAGCCAGCTCAGCCTCGCTGGCATCTGGTTTTACTATTTTGGCATTCCGCTCTATCAGTTCATCCTACTGAACTGGCTTTGGCGCTATATAGTGTGGACGCAATTTCTGTGGCGCATATCGCGCATCAAACTTCAGCTTAATGCAATTCATCCTGACCGTTCCGGAGGTCTAGGGTTTGTCGGTATTGCCCAGGCATCCTTTGCACCCTTTATTATGGGCGTCTCTGCCCTGTACTCAAGCATCGTCGCCAAGGAGATCGTATTTGACGGCAAGGGGCTGATAACCTTTGCCCCAGAAATCGCCGTTCTTGTGGCTCTGTTTCTAGTCTTCTTTCTCGCGCCGTTACTGGTGTTTTCTCCTCAGCTGACGAGCGTTAGGGTCAACGATCTTCGTCGACATAGCGCTCTGGCCAGCGCGGCTGCTCGCTCGTTCACAAAACGCTGGAAAAATGTCGGAGACGAGGATGCCCAGGAGCTTCTGGAATCTTCGCAAATTGATGCGCTCGCCAATTTGAACACCACCTACGCAACCCTGAAACGCACACGGTTCATCCCCGTTGACTTGGCCACCGCCTTGTCGATCGTTTCTGCAACTCTCGGCCCAATATTGCCTCTGATACTGACGGTTTATACGCCGATCGAAATCTTCAAGGTACTCAAGGGAATTGCGTTATGAACTCCAGCCGGTCAGTCACCGCCCTGACTACATGACGAAAATCTCCCACGTATGGAACTGAAACGTATTTATCGTCTTGGCAGACCGGGCCTTCGTCGGATGCAGCGAAGGCCCAGTTGCGCTGGACGTCAAGCCAGATGGATACTCCGGCGCTGTAACGTCTAATCTTTATGAGAAGTTGAAGCCTTCATAGTCTTTCGCTGCAACCTCGTCGCAGATCTTGCGAAAATGGGCCATGCCGCCTGCATAGGGCATGAAGACGCGCGGCTTGCCCGGTACGTTGGCGCCCAGATACCACGAGTGGTTGGCCTGTGGCAGGAGGGTTTCATTGGCTGCATCATTGACCTGATTAACCCATTTATCTGCCGCGGCGGACGAGGCTTCGATCCGCTCCAGATCATGTTTGCGCATATGGGCGATGCAGTCCGTGATCCACTCGACGTGCTGCTCGATGGCGATGGGCATGTTGCACAGTACGGAAGGGCTGCCCGGCCCGGTCACAGTGAAGAGATTCGGAAAGCCCGCAGACTGCACGCCGAGATAATTGCGCGGGCCGGCCTCCCAGGCCTTAGTTAGTTCAAGACCGTCGCGTCCGCGGATATTGAGCCGGAGGAGCGGGCCGGTCAACGCGTCGAACCCGGTCGCAAAGACGATAATGTCGACGGGATACTCAGCATCCTTGGTGCGGATGCCAGTCGGCGTGATCTCTTCGATCGGAGCTGCGCGCACATCGACGAGGCTCACGTTGTCGCGATTGTAAGTCTCAAAATAGTTGGTATCGATGGGAGGCCGTTTGGAAGCATAGGGGTGATCGATGTTGGCAAGTTTTTCCGCAGTTTCAGGGTCTTTGACGATCTGACGGATCTTGTTGCAAAGGAATTCGGCTGCGGTGTCGTTAGCCGCTTTGTCCATGAGAAGATCCTTGAATGAAGCACGGAACTCCAAGCCGCCCTTCTCCCAGGCAGCCTCATAGATCGCCAATCGTTCTTCGTCCGAGACGTCAAAAACCTTGCGGTCTTGAATCACAAACGGATGCCCGTTGGGGGAGCTTTGCATTACTCGCCGGATATCGGTGAAGTTATCTTTAACGTGGCGCTTGAACTCAGCCGTCAGCGGGCCATTGCGAGCGGGTACGCTGTAGTTCGCTGTGCGTTGGAACACAGTCAGATGTTTGGCGGTTGATGCAATGACAGGGGCTGCCTGAACACCTGTTGAACCCGTGCCGATCATGCCGACGCGTTTACCGGAAAAGTCGACGCCCTCGTGCGGCCATTCGCCGGTGTGATACCAGGAACCGGAAAAATTCTCGATACCTCTAAACTTCGGTACGTTGGCCGTCGACAAGCAACCTACTGCGGTTATCAGAAATTTTGCGGTTAGCTGTTCGCCGCCCTCAGTTTCGACATGCCAGCGGTTTGCCGCCTCATCGTAGTGGGCGCCGGATACCCGCGTCCCAAGGCGAATATTGCGTTTCAAGTCGAGCCTATCAGCGACAAAATTCAGATAGCGCATGATCTCGGGTTGTTTCGGATAGCGCTCCGACCATTCCCAAGCTTCGATAAGATCATCAGAGAACGTATAGCAGTAGGAATAGCTTTCAGAATCGCATCGTGCGCCAGGATAGCGGTTCCAGTACCAAGTGCCGCCAACGCCATCAGCTGCGTCGAGCACCTGCACCGAAAGACCGAGCCGGTCGCGCAGGCAATGGAGCTGGTAAAGGCCTGAGAATCCGGCTCCGATGATGATGGCATCGAGCTCTTTATCGGTCGCGGCAGAGGTTGACGATTGGTTTGTTGCGGCTTTTTCCATGCAATTTTCTCCAGACGAACTTGAACCATGGTCGTGGACGTAAAAAACGCCTCATATTTCTGGCATCAATCATACAAGGAAATGTGCCACCACAGCAAAGCGGCTTGTTAACGCTATCTGACGTCACGCCTAACATCAGCATCAATTCGAGCTTTGGCACGGCAGGATCAATGGAGCAGGAAATGGATCATCGGGTCGATTTGGAGGTCTACGATCTGATTACGAACTGCGAGGCCATATTACACGGCATGCCGACAGCGCGCTGATGTAACTCTGACTAAGGTCCGACTAAGGAGCGGCAGTAACATCTGGCCAAGTTTGGTAACATGAGTGTTCCAGCGTTCGCGACGGAACAGCTCGCCGCCGAGTTCATGCTCGAAAGAACACCCGCTCGGCAAACAAAACCAGGCCGACAATCAGGACCGCACCCGAAATCGTTTTTGTGACCTTGGGCTCCCAGTCGGTTCCACGTAGACGGAAAAGGATTGGCATCGCCATCAGAACCACGGCTGCCTGGCCGGCTTCGACGCCAAGATTAAAACTAAGCAGTGACCACAGCAGGTTTTCCCCCGCCAGCCCCGCCTCTCGCAACACGGCGGAAAACCCCAAACCATGCACCGCGCCGAAGACAAAACTGACGGCCCAACGTCGCGACATAGCATAGCGAGGGTAAAGGTTTTCCGCTGCAACATAGACAATCGACAGCGCGATCAGCGCTTCGACCAACTGACTGGGTAGAGAGATGATGTCGAAGGCTGCCAGCGCCAAGGTAATGCTATGAGCTATGGTAAAACCGGTCACAATCTTAAGCATCTGGACCAGACCGCCGCCGCAGATGATCAGCACCAGCAGGAATAGCAAATGGTCATAACCGGTCAGAATATGCTCGACGCCAAGCGGGAAGAAGCTGCCGGCGCCGCCAGCCGGAGAGGATGCGCCGTCGGGGGCGATGATAATTGTCGTTTGGCGGGCCTCCGGTCGGAAGACAAACTGCTGACTGGTTCCGGGCCAATCGATCCTGGCCAGGGTATGTATATCGTCTCCCAGCACGTCGAACAGATCATCGCGGATCGTTAGTTTGGCAACCTTGTCGCGGCACACAAAATCAACCTGGGCGGTAATGCTGACGACGGTTTGAGTTGGCGCGGTCGTATGATGAGGACCAGCCTGGCAGGCCGCATTATTATTGGTAAGCTGCAGCCGCTCAGCTATGGCGTCGGCTAACAACTCGTACTTCGGCCTTGCAGATTTGTCGCCAACGCCCATTCTCGCTGCCAGCGGACCTGCCGGAATCGACGACAGGGTCAGCTTATAGCGCACCATATGGCGATCGATCGTGATCACTGCATACCCGGTGACACCACCATCGTGCGCGCGCGCAGGCGAGCCGGCCAGCACTATCAGCAGACCGGCAACAGCGCAAATCAGATGCTTCATCATCCCTTTTGATCAGCCACTGCTTGCCATTGACGAAGTACAAAGCGCGACATCAGATAAATTTTATCACGGCCCTTGACGCGCATATAATGCAGCAAACCATCGCTGCTGGGGTTGCCGAAATCGGCTTCCAGCACGACACCCTGAGCATCCTCGACCTTGATCGATAACGTCGGCGTCGACAGGCCGAAATCGGCAGCCGCAGTGCTTGCAACCTGACCAGCCTTGAAGATCCGCACCGGTTCGGCTGTGTGCAAGAATTTTACCGCGAGGCTGATAGACTTGGCCAAACCCGCGTCAACGGAAGCGGTTTCACCGCCCCTCACCCAACTGCTCGATCGGCGTGCAAAGGAGATAGACTTACCTGCCCTTGTGATAACCACGCGGGTGATGGTTCCAGGCTTCTGAGCCATTACGCCATTGGCTTGATAGCGAATCAAGTGAACCCGCTCAGGATGAGTGCCAACAACCACCATGAGCACCAAGTAGCCCAAGGCTAGAAATCCTAATACCGGCGCCCAGATTTGTTTTGCAAGCGCGTTCATCGCCGCCTCCACCACGCCAGGCCGCCGAGCAATACAACCGATAGCGGCAACAGGATCTCGATGAAGATGAATAGGCTCTGCATCTGTGTCTTGGTCAGCAAGATCAGAGGAGGAACCCGGACACGGGCAGAGATGGAGGTTTTCTTTTCTTCGCGTGCCAGCCAGCGGACCATTGCCAATGCCAGATCATTGTTTGACATGAACGGAAAGAATGAATTGCTGGCGAAATCACCATCGCCAATCACGACAACGCGGAACGGGCGGCTGCCCGTTCCTGGCAACGTGCCATCAATGGCGGCGGCCAGAGTGTGGCTTTGCCGCGCACTTTCGACCTTGCTTAACGGACCTGGAGATGTCTGCACCTGGCGTTGGGCCACGGGTGCCACAGCCTTGCTATAGCTGGCAGTGCTACTGACTATCAAAGGCACCGTTCGCACGCCGACGATCGGCTGACGTAGTTCCAGCGGCCGCACGCCCGGATAGAAAGTAAAAGAGGCAGTGCGGGTTATCGGATGCTTGTCATACCCTGTGACAGCAACCATTTCTGGATCGGTGGCATAGTGGCTTTTCGGATCGATAACCACGGCTTGGGGCAGATGCACGCCCAACTTGCCCATCAGTGTTTCCAACCCTGCCTCAAGCACAAAGCCCAGGTCATACATCGCAAGCAGTGATCCACCCCGCTGCAGATATTTCTCCAGGATTCGGCTTTCCGTCGGCAAATATGTGGTTTGCGGGCGCGCGTTGATGACGACAACGCACTCAGCAGGGATCGAACCCTTGGTCGCAGTGATAACTGTGCGCACATCATAGCCAATACTTTCCAGGGCGCGCCGCAAACGGCCAATACCATGTGCTGAGGTTTGGATTACAGCGGACGCCCCTTGGTCATGCTCATGCCCGGCCAACCCTTCGACGTGGGTATGGAATTCATAATTATTGGCGGGGTACTCGCCATGCCCCTCCATGAAACAGACGGTGACGGCACGCTGGCGCAAAACCCGTTGGATGCCGATAGCGATCTCGCTTTCATCGACGGTATTGACAATAATGCGCCGGCCACCGGCCTCCAGCACAGCGGCATTATAACTCTTGACGCCGAGGCTGCGCGCCAGACCAGGTTGTTTGTGCGGATCAGCAGTCTTGACTTGCAGCAAAGGGTTGCGCCGACCCATCAATTCAACGATATCGCGCGTCTGCCGACCGCTTTCATCATCGCTTTGGTAGAGATAGGTAAGCTTCACCGGGTGCTTAAGTCGAGCAACCACATCAAGCGCGGCTTTCGATGGTGTGTATTTTTTTTCCCGGGTCATATCGAAATGAATATCGTAGAGCGACAATGCCGCATTCGCCAGCGCCAAAATCGCGATGACGGCGATGATCACACCCACGCCATAAAAACGCGCGGCCACACCCGATAGCCTAGTCTGCACCGGAAGCCGCAAAGCCAACCAAAACAGCACGCCGGTGGCGATAAAACAGCCGATGACCCAGGGCAACTTGGCGAGCTCAGACAGATCCATCTTCAGCGCCTCGCCAATGCTCGCACGCTGGCCAACAGACCAAACATGATCAAACTTAAGAAAAAACCGAAATCAGACAAATACATCGAACCGGTGAGAAAGGGCGTAAGACGTGCCGATAACGATAGATCGATTATAATGTTATCGAAGGGGCTCGGCAGCAACGAACCCAGTGCATGCAGCATCCACAATAAAAAGAACAAGCCCAGAGAAATCACTGCCGCGACAATCTGATTTGAGGTCAACGCTGAGATCGCCAAACCTATCGCGATTAGCGCGCCAGCCAATAGCAATAAGCCCAGATAACCACTATAGACCGGCCCCCAATCGGGATCGCCGAAAACCTCCAACGTGATGGGATAGCTGAGTGACAGCACCAACATCGCAACGATGACCGCCATGCTGGCCAGAAATTTGGCCAACACTACCTCTATTTCCCGGCATGGCGAGGTCAGCAGTAATTCCAGCGTGCCCGCGCGTCGCTCTTCTGCGAACAGACGCATTGTCAGCACAGGCACAAGCAACAGCATCATAATTGCTGCTTGGTGGAAAATGTGGATCAGGCTAGCGGATTTATTTATGAATAATGTCGCCGTGAAGCTGTATCCCATTAACAGCAGAAACACGACGATTACCGCATAGGCAATCGTCGAGCTGAACAAGGCCTTGGTCTCTTTGGATAGCAATGCCTTGAAGCTACCTCGCACTAAGCTCACGCTGCAACTCCATCGGTCAGTCCAAGAAACAGCCCTTCCAGATCGGTTCGCGTTTCTTTCATTTCCAATAGGCCGAAGTTGGCGGAAGCCAGAGCACGCGCCACATCTTCGGCAACCGCCAAGTCCACAACCTCGAGGATGTAAACCGAAGAGCCATCATCAAGCGAGTTCGGGTTCACGGGCGAGCTCGTCATAACACCTGGCACTGCGGCCAACAGCGTTTGCACCGCTTCAACAGAACTGCCGCGCACTATCAGGCGCAGTTTCGGCCCGCCATCCTGATTCAATGACCGCATTGCCAACAACCTGCCATCCAGCAGGATTGCTACTCGACTAGCCACCCGCTCAATCTCGCCCAGAATGTGTGATGTCACCAAGATCGTGAGTTGCTCCGAAAGCGAACGGATCAATTCACGCACCTCAATAATCTGTCTGGGGTCCAGACCGTTGGTTGGTTCGTCCAAGATCAGCAGCTCGGGTTGGTTCACAAGCGCCTGGGCAATAATCACACGCTGCCGGTAACCACGTGACAGCTTGGCAATGCTCAATCTACGAACGTCACCAAGCGAGAGTTGCTCGCTTGCTCGGTCAACCGCGATCGCTAGCGCCTTACCTTCGAGGCCGCGCAGGCGGCCCATGAACGTGAGGAATTCATCGACAAACATATTGGAGTAAAGCGGCACATCCTCAGGCACGTAACCTACCCGCTGTCGTGCTTCAAGCCCGTGTGTCACGACGTCGAAACCGGCGACTAACGCACGTCCCGATGTCGCCTGCAAATAACCTGTCAAGATGCGCAGGATAGTTGTTTTGCCGGAGCCATTAGGGCCCAACAGACCAAGCACATCACCGGCATTGACCTCGAAGGAGATCTTATCAACTACGCGATGACGGCCATATTGCTTGGTTAGCTGATCGGCGACGACGACAGGCGCCATGGTGGCCCTACTCTTAAAACAAGGCCGGGGCGGAGATGCCCCGGCGCAATGATCTACACAAACGTCGTTTATTTTCATCCTACGTTTATCAGTCGTAGAATTTCGGCGCCTTTTTTCGAGCCTTGTAGGCTTCTGGATCGTGCGATGTAAAGTAACCCGCGCCTTCCGAAGCTTTCATATAACGAATATATTCATAGGCCCGCATGATGGCCGCAGGGTCATAAGCCAACACCAGGTTCGGCGGAATGCTCTTTTCCACGTTTTCACGGAAATAGACATTATCGCCAGTCAAAATTGTCGGTCCGGTCTTTGGTAGACGGATCAACATCATTTGGTGACCCTTGGTATGGCCAGGTGCATTCTTGACTATAACACTACCATCTCCGAATAGATCCTTATCCTGTTTGTCCAGGATCAGCATCTTGAAAGCATTTGGTTTGCCCGCGCCAACTTTGGATCGCAGCACAGCGACATCAGCTGGAATGAATGGTCCGGTATAGGGCTCATCCGGCCAAAATCCGTAACTAATCTCGTCGCGCTGGATTACGATTGTTGCTTTTGGAAATTTAGCAATATTACCGGCATGATCGAGATGCAAATGGCTAACAACGACATATTTTATGTCATCTGGTGTCATGCCAATTTTTTTGAGTTGCACATCAATAGCTATATCCGGAGTATTAACCGGCTTAAGTGCGTCGAACATCGGCCCCCAATAACCAGGATTCTTGATAATCTTGTCATTATTGCCGGTGTCATAAAGAACATTGCCTTTGGGATGCTTGATCACAAAGAAGCCTACAGGAATTTTGATCGGTGGTTCCATCGGGCCAAAATTTTGCAGAACGCCCCGACCAATCGTCAAAGCCCCCGAACTAAAGGCATACAACTTCATTCCGGCTGGTGATTCGGCAACCGCATTCGAAATAAGGCTGCCGACGGTTACAATCGTCGCCACTGCCAACGTATATAAGCATCTCATAGGTTGACCTCCCTGATGTTTCGGTTTGCGCTCTCTGATGTTTATTTCTCAAAATATAATGATTGCATGCATTAAAATGATCGCATGCTTTGAAGCGCTGATCGATTGTGCATGCTGATCGTCTTTGAGTCCATTGCAAATCTGAAGATAGATGCGCTGCCTGAGTATTTTGGCCAGCAGTGTGCCGGTGAGTTGCCGATACTCTGCCGTCGTGCCGCCAGATTTCTTTTCTTCAAAAACCTTATCGCAAACTGAGCACTGAGCTAATTAATCTGCGTTGCAAAATTCTGCCCAGTCCTTGAAACGCGGGCGCATTAAATTTTCACGTGTTAAATGCCTTAAGGAGATATGGGATGGCGTCTGGAGGCACCGTCTGAAGGCACCGTCTTGGTGCACCATCTGAGACATAGGTATTGATATCGGACACTGCCGGTCACGCTCGATCTGCGCGCCTATCATGGCCAGTACATCGTCGAGGGTAGCCTTACCTGTGCTGCCCATGCCAGATTGCCAACAAGCGTGCCCAGCCAGAAGTGGCTGAGACAGAACTGGCTATGCCAGTGTCCTCGAAAGCTGCAGCACGAGAGGAAGGTAGGGATTGTGTAGCTGGCAGTATCGCTGCCAGAGAGTCAGCGAATGCTTCCTCATTCCGACCATCAATTGTGGTGAACTCAACGCCGCACCGCTGGCCTTCCGACCATGCAACCCGACAGTGGAATGTACCTAAATCCGTCAATTCCACCATGATGAGCTGGCCGATCGTTAGCGGCGGGCAATTATCAAAACCCAGCCCACCAGTAGAGGCATCGACACATCTCGATTGCCAACGGAACCCGGCTTCATCAGAGCATATAGCCGGCCAATCCACTCGACGCCGCTTGAGTTGGCGGAGTTCTCCGTCAGCTGTCGCGTGGACACCATCCATATTATCCGTGCGGATGGGCAGATTAGGTTGCCTGGGCATCAATAGCACTCTAGTAGGTTGCAAAAACCGTCGCGCAATCAAAAGTAGTAAATTTATATTAAGCAACCTATAATTGCTTCTTGAGCTTAAGAAAGCCTTAGCAAAAGCGAGCAAAGACCTCTCAAATCTCGTGTGGCGTCGAATGGCATTGAACTGCTCTTCCGAAAACGGAGACGGACGCATCGCCCACCTTCTTGTGAGACAACATGAACCCTAAGAGCCGAACCCAATCAGACCTGACATCGCATCATCGCCTTGCATCCAAAATTACCAAGCAAGGCGCCTACAAATCTAAGGACACGCAATAACTTACGCCCAGCCTCAACCGAAGCGATCGCCAAGTTTCCGCCAACCGGAACGAAGCCATGTTTTTATATCTGCCACCGACTTGTCCTTGATGCCGACATCATCATAAGGCGCGATTCCCATAGAGGTATGGGCATTGGCAAACGCGCTTTGTAATTCGACATAGGATAGATCGAACTTGATTTGAGCTACGAGTCCGTTCATTTCTTCGCGGATTGCCGTTTGCTCACTGACTTTCCCAGCTCGGAGCGCGTTGCGGATTTGAATGACGATGCGATGTTGAACGCTATTGAAGTGTTGCGCCGACCGGAATCTACGCCGGGCATGAATAAGCCGGGCACGACTCACGTGAACCTGAGTCATGATGGCCATCGTGACAGCTAAAGCTCGGTGATCAAGAAGATCATCCTTGGCGCGGATCTCAGCTTTGCGATCTGGATATGAGAAGACTTTCATCAAGTTCCAGCTCGCTTGTGCGCCCCATGAGACCCAGTGACTGTTGAATAGATATTGATTGCTGTTCCAATTTGGCGCCGCTGAAAACGAAACACCCGGAAGCATTTCGAGGATTGCAGCTTCGGCTTCCTTGTCATTGATCCGCTGGTTGTAAGCAGCTTCACGCAATTCCGATCTATTGACGAGCGCGGCGGCAACCATCTGTCTCGCATCAATACTGATAAGACGCGGCTGGGGCCGATAGTTTTTCACGACAATGCGATAGTCCTCACCAGGGTTCACATTCATCAACGCAGCCAGCTCTGCTTTGGCGGTACTGAGATCACCTTGTAGCCTGCGGATCGTACGTTGTATTTCGATCAATTCACGTTCGGATGTCAGTGCTCTTAACGGAGAGGAATTGCCTTTGAGCGCTAGCCGATGTGTATTGCGTAGCGCCCGCTTGACCCGCCCTTCCAAAAGTTTGAAACGATATTGAAGCCTCGACGCCGTAACCGCTCGCCAGTAAGCCGTGCGAACGCTTTCTACAATCCGACTAACAACCCGACGCCGGTTCTCTTCTGAAACAAGCACACGATCTGCCGCTTGCTTGGCGCGGATCCAAGACAACCCGAAATCCAGGATATGCCAACTGAACTTCAGATCTGTTGAGAAGACATCGCGATTAGATGAGGCGGATGATGTAAGTGTTTCGGCACCAACTTCACGCGGCCCGAGAATCTGGACGCTGCTGCCACCGGCGTAGTTACTCCGGTCTGTGTAACCTGAACCGCCAACAAGTTGCGGCAATTGGGAATAATGAGCAACCCGCAACTGTTGGTCGCGCAGCGCCACTTCCATGACCTGGACTTGCTTATCTAGGTTGTATTTAAGCGCACGCGCCATAGCTTCGTAAAGACTTACCGGACCGCCAATCGGCTCCTGGTCAGCAATAACCCGCTCAAGCTTGTCATCTACGTAGGCTTTTATCTCACCTTCGCTCAAGGGCTTTGGCACCACAGCACAACCCGCGAGGCCGACTGTCGCGAGGACTACAATCCGTGAAAAATGCATCCCCCCCCCTGAGCCTGGCCCGCATCTGTCGAGGCCGCTTAATCTCAGGAGCTACATAACTGATTCGCATGGCTTTCTACGTTGCCGCGACAAATATATTCAGAGTGGTGCACATTTATTTTTAATGCTTTCTTATATACATGTCAATTGCAAGAAAGACATATCCACAGAATTGCCCACCGCTGCATATGGACTCCTTATGTGCGTAATACCATCCCTGAAAAGCAGGTTGCTCCACTCGAACAGCCACACAGAGCCGACAGAACGCCCGTAAAGCCCTGTGCAGGCACCGGAGCGTGAACACGGCAAATAAGTTTAGAGTGCCTAAAGAGAAGCTCGAACAACAGAGATAGTGTTGCCACGCTTCGGGACTTGTTCAGACTTTCCCTAGCATTGGTCGAGCTTAAAACCCCGGCGCATAACTCATTATATTAAATGAACGAGAATATAACTCGCAGTATTAACTGAATTGCCATCATACTAGTTTATTTATTTTAAAAGGCAGTGCGGCAAGTCTGTCGTACGGGAGTTAGTGCTTCTGGAATTAAGTAATGCGTATTTTTTATCCTTTATTCTGTAGGCTCCTTGCTATTGGATGGTTAATTGCCGTTCCATCGGCAGCGCGTGCGGCTGAAACAGCCGATCCAGTTCGCGGCCTGGTCAGGGCTGAAGCCACGGCGACCATATCCAGCGAGCTTGTTGCGCAGATTAAGAAACTTCCTTTTAAGGTTGGTCAGCTCTTCCGCATGGGGGATATCCTTGTTGCCTTCGATTGCCGCCGATACCAGGCTGATCTGCGTGCAGCTGCAGCCGAAGTTCACGTCAACAAAATAACTGCCGATCAAAACCGTGAACTCTTGCGTCTCCGAGCGGGGGGAGCAAATGACCTTGCGATTGCGGAAGCGAAATTAGCCCAGGCTCAAGCAGGGATGGACTCTCTAAAAGTACGGCTGAGCCAATGCATCATACGCGCTCCTTTCGATGGCAGAGTATCTGAGCGCTTGGCCGATGTTTTCGAGCGACCGCGAGCCAATGCCCCACTCTTAAAGATCGTCAAGACCGGTAATCTCGAACTTGATTTGATTATACCATCCAATTGGGCGACCTGGCTCAGATCGGGGCAACAGTTCTCATTCAGAATCGATGAAACAAAAACTGTGCACACTGCCGAGGTTTTGTACCTTGGAGCGGTTGTCGACCCTATTAGCCGAACGGTGCGCGTATCAGCGCGCCTGATTAACCCGGTTGCCAATGTGCGACCTGGCATGAGCGGTTCTGCAGAATTTCCACTTCCTAGTAACTGAGAGTTCGATGGCACGTCCCTTGACGAAAAAAGCGATGCAAAAGCCTGAACACCAAAAGCCTACTATTGTTGGTTTTGGGGCCACTGCGAGCAATGCCAAAAAGAAACCGGCAAGTGCTACTTCAGGCCTTGAGGCGCTGTTAGCGATTGAAGACCGCATTCGGTCGGCGGAAAATGAAAATGAACTTATTCATTTAATTGCTAATGAGACCCGAAAGCTTGTAGCAGCGCGGCAAATTCTGGTCGTGAGAGCAAAGGCCTCGGGCCAGTTGCGGGTAGCTGCCATTTCCAGCCTTGCCCTTGTGGACCGCGACACACCATTCGTTCGTTGGATGGAAGCGATACTGGACAACCTTCAGTCAGAATGCGGGATCGCTGAAAGTGTCGACTTCGAACTTCCCGCTTTCGCTGACCCAGAGGCTGTGGAAACAACGAGCTACCCGTTTGCTCATTTCTTGTGGCAGCCATTGAAGCTGCGTTCAGGTGAAGTCTTTTCCGGCCTACTCTTGGCGCGTGAGCGGCCTTGGACGGACTCAGACAAACAAGTATTGGCCCGAGAGGCTCGTGTTTTCGTTTCGATCTGGCAATCGCTTTCCGGGGCCCAAACAATGCTTCCGCCGCGAATATTGGGGCGCTGGCTTAAACCCATAATTGTTGCCGTATTGTTGGCCGTCAGCTTTAAACCTGTGTCTATGACGACGCTTGCTCCAGTCGAAATCGTTGCAGCCGATCCTCATCATGTTACCGCCCCAATAGACGGCGTTGTGCAGAAGATTTTGGCGGAGCCCAATAGGCTCGTCAAGGCTGGACAATCTGTAATTTTGCTCGAAGACACGACATTGCGCAATCGATTCAAGGTGGTCGAGCGTGAGATGCAAATTGCACAAGCCAAGTACGATAGGGCGCGGCAAGCAGCCTTTTCGGACGAGAAGGCGCGGCATGAATTGGCAATTGCCCTCAATGAATTTCGCTTGAAACAGGCCGAACGCAACCACGCAGCGGCGCAACTGGCTAAGACAATTGTCAGGGCCGACAGGGATGGCATTGTCCTTTACGTTGATCGGGATAAGCTGCTCGGGCGTCCAGTTAGAACCGGCGAACGGTTGATGCTCATTGCCGACCCTACCCACATCGCAGCGCGAATAGAACTGCCGGTTGCGGATGCGATCGTGCTTGAAAAAGGTTCCGCCGCCCGGCTTTTCTTGGACTCCAATCCATTGTCATCGGTCTCCGTAAAGCTTGAAACAAAGGCCTATCAAGCAGAACCGAACAGCACCCACCAGCTCGTCTATAGGCTGATGGCTAGTTTTGAAACCCGCAAACCAAGCATCCGAATTGGCGCGCGTGGCACAGCTCAACTTTACGGTGACAAGGTGCCGTTGATCTATTTCCTATTGCGCAGGCCTATCGCGGCTGCGCGTCAGTTCCTCGGTCTCTAGGCGGGGACACCATGCAAGGGCCAAGCTTAGAGCTGCCAACATTGCGACAGGACCTGAGGTTGCATCCAGGACCTCGCAACAACGATGGCACTTCGGACTGGCTGATCTATGACCCGGTTCGTCATCGGTATCTTCAGATTGACCAGGCGAGCTGTGAGCTTCTTGGCGTCTGGAAGGGGATTGATTCTAATGCCTTCATCGCCCTTGCTGAAAGCCATCTACAGCGCGAAGTCACGATATCTGAGATCGAGAATCTAACAGGGTTTCTGTTTGCAAATAACCTCACAGATGTGGCACTGGACAATGATGCCCGCGCTTATGCACACCAGGTGACGGGCGCAAAGCGATCACTGTTGTCGAAGGCCATTCATAACTATCTCTTTTTCAAGATAGCTTTGGTTCGCCCACATCGTTTTTTGGAAGATACACTACCGCTCGTCGAGCCGTTTTTTACAAGAACTGCCTTTTGGCTTTTGACGACCATAACCGTCTTGGGGCTTTATCTCGTGTCGCGCCAATGGGGGGCGTTTTCAACCACCTTTCTAGATTTTCTCTCACTGCAAGGAATCATGTTTTATGGCATGAGCCTCATTTTCATAAAGACCCTGCACGAATTAGGACATGCTTATACGGCAACTCGGCTAGGCGTCCGTGTGAACACCATGGGCATTGCATTTATGCTGATGTTCCCACTCTTGTTCACCGACGTTACTGATGCTTGGAAGTTAAAATCACGGCGACAAAAGCTTGCCGTTGCCGGAGCTGGGATGGCCGTTGAATTGGCGATTGCCGGTGTCGCGACATTCCTTTGGGCATTTCTGCCAGACGGCCCAATGCGCTCTGTTGCCTTTGTACTAGCAACGACCAGTTGGATCATGAGCCTTGCGGTCAATCTCAATCCATTTATGCGGTTTGACGGTTACTACCTACTGGCTGATGCTTGGGGCATTGCCAATCTGCAGACGCGAGCCTTCGCCATGGCGCGATGGTGGTTACGTGAGACCCTGTTTGATCTTCGCCATACGCCGCCAGAGGCCTTCTCAAAGAGAACCCGCAGTTGGCTAATTGCCTATGCGCTCGGCGTCTGGATTTATAGGCTAACTCTATTTTTGGGCATTGCGCTTCTTGTCTATCACATGTTCTTCAAGGTGCTCGGTGTCTTCTTATTTGCGTTTGAAATTATCTGGTTTATCTGCCTGCCGATTTGGAAAGAACTCTTGGAGTGGTGGAAGATGCGTTCCGAAATTAAGAAAACCCGCCAAAGCTTGATCACAGCGTCTCTCGTATTTTTGTTTATTGCCCTTTCAATTATTCCTTGGAGCGGGACGATCCGGGTCCCAGCCATTGCAGTAGCTGAGCGGGAATTTCGCATATTCGCACCACGTCCCGCCCAGATTACAAAAATTCTTTTAAAGGAAGGACATAATGTTGCGG
>Ga0209345_10002010_pt1 | contig 23337 bp, 23 predicted proteins | sample Cruoilmetagenom7_FD_187294 | JGI IMG/M metagenome (GOLD analysis project Ga0209345, IMG submission 187294) | Oil polluted marine microbial communities from Coal Oil Point, Santa Barbara, California, USA - Sample 7 (SPAdes) (version 2) | ecosystem: Environmental > Aquatic > Marine > Oil seeps ...
GAAACAAGTGATGGTCAAGATTGGATTGCCACAGCAGTACAAGGTGGAGGCTGTGATTTGTTTTGGCCTTGTATTGATAACCCTCAGGTCGAACCAATGGCTGCAGATATTTATTTCACTGTAGATACTAATTTAGTAGCTGCATCTAACGGACGTTTGCAAAGTGTGACAGAATCAAATGGCCGCAAAACCTTTCATTGGCGCACCGATAATTCAATCAATAATTATGCCATTAGTGTGAATATTGGGCCTTATGATTTGCTCGAAAGCACTTACCAAAGCAGTTTTGGCAATACATTAGATCTAGTCTATTACTATGTACCTCGTAAAGATGACAAAACACAACAGCTTTTTTCTGAAATACCCAGAATGTTAGACTTTTTTGAGCAAGTGATTGGCCCGTACCCGTTTGCAAATGACAAGGTGGGTATCGTGGATACACCTCATATGGGTATGGAGCATCAAACGATTAACGGTTATGGAAATGGTTTTAAAAAAAATGGCTACGGATTTGATACAATTCTACAGCATGAATTTGCTCATGAATGGTTTGCTAATCAGTTAACTAACAATAACCTTGATCACCTATGGTTACATGAAGGATTTGGTACTTACATGCAACCTTTATATGCACAATACCTCAATGGAGAACGGCCTTATCAAAGTTACCTGCAATCCTTACGAGAAAAAATAGTCAACAAATTTCCTTTGGTGTCTAACAAGGTATTGAATGACGATCAAGTCTACAACGATGAAAAAGGCCCAGGTCAGGACCTATATCAAAAAGGTGCATTAGTCTTACATACATTAAGGCAGCTTATAGGTGATGATGCTTTCTTTTCAGCCACGCGTGTATTGGTTTATGGAATGTCAGATCCAAAACCAGGTCAATTTAAGCCTAGGCTCAGTGATAGCAATGAATTTATTCAGATTGTAAATAATATTACAGCTAAAGATTATCAATGGTTTTTTGATGTCTATCTTTATCAAGCCGAATTGCCGATACTTGAACAAAAAAGAGAGCAGTCAAAATTGATATTAAATTGGAAAACCCCAAGTGCTTTACCTTTTCCTATGCCATTAGATGTTTCTATTAATGGAGAAATTACAACTTTAACTATGAATTCAATAGAAGAGTTAGATATTTCAGCCAAAGATGTGGTGATTATAGATCCAATGAGTAAAATTTTAAGGCATGAAAAAGCCATTGATGATTATCAAATATATAAAAAAGAAAACAATAAATGAGTCTATTAAATGAACTAAAACGAAGAAACGTTTTTAGAATAGCCGGAATTTATGCAGTGGTCGCTTGGGTTCTAATCCAAGTCGCGGGCGCTCTATAAAATTCGCTTAATCTTCCAGCATGGTTTGATAGTGTTGTGACATCTGGTTTGATGATAGGGTTTCCTGTTGCATTGTTGTTGGAATGGGCTTTTGAAATGACACCAGAAGGGGTTAAACGAACTGAAGGATTAGACAAAGACTGCATCATATTAGATTTTATAGATTTACCATGGCTAGCAAGGTACAAATTGGAATTTTTGTTTAAACAGGTTGCTAACCAAGAAGGCGGCCTTGATGGTTGGCGACAAGTAGATGAGTTATATCAAGCCTATTTACACCCCAATAAAGACCACCGCCAACTGATTGATGACCTATTAGAGTTTATCAGAAATAAAACAAACCAGACAGCAATCGAGCATGGAATTTTATTGATTCCGATTGGCGCACATAATATGACAGTTGATACCATTACATTATGGGGTGAAAGTAATCAGGGCTACAGAAAAACCCTTACATTCAAATCTTTAATAATCAATACAGGTATTTATGAATATTGGCTAGAAAAAGGCTTTCCATCTCAATGCAGACCTCTAGTAGACGATGATTTTGAGTGTGATTAATTTAGTTAAATCCACTGTCTTTGAGAGGAAAAACGCGACGCGGCAATCTTTAAAACAGCCGTAACTCAAATAAATAACTCCGTCATTGCGAGGAGGAACGACGCGGCAATCTTTAAAAGAAAGCTAACCATTTACAATGCAAATATAGCCCAAAATTCAATTTTAGATTACGGCAACGTCATGAGATTCCCACAGTGTTCCCTACCTCGCAATGACGAATTTTACTTGATGGCATTTTGTATGATAGAGAGACGAGAATGATATTACGAAGCGTCACAAAACACGTTAAAGAGCAAAACAGGTTTGCGTTCTTTTTAGATTTTTTTTATTGTTGTGGTAGGGGTGTTTTCGGAATCCAAGTTTTAAACTGAAATGAATCCCGTACAGACAATATATTAACCCTGCGATATAATACCGCAAATTCAGTCTAAGACTATTTGTTCTTGGCAAGGCATCAGCATGCAGTTTTAGTCACTCTAATGCAAATGCTGATAACGCAGTCCAAGGGCGAATAGTCTTAGACCATTCATAATAAAATCAATAAGTTGGGACGACTAGAAATCCACATTTCTGCATCAAATTATTTTGAGATAGAGTGACTAACCCTGCAATAATTTTCTTTGATATGAGAATTTCTAGTCGTCCTGAATTACGGTATTATATCGCAGGGTTAATAAGAACAAAAGGATATCTATAACGCTGTAAATAACCTCGGCACCGGTGAACAGAATTATCATTACAGAATGGATTTTTGGGAACTGGTATCTGATTTTGGTCTGACAGTGTTGCAATATACAGAAAAACAAGACAAGTACAACAATCACATTGGGATATTTTATTGGCATTTTTTCAAGCTAGCCAAACCGCTCCATTTTATACCACAAATACCACCTACGATGAATTGACCAGTGCAGGAGAAATAGGATTGATTCGAAATTTAGCGGTACGTAATGTTATTTCCGACTATTATACCAAATCCGATAATCCAGCTCTTGTAGAACGTCCACTCTACCGAGAACATATTCGTGGTATTATCCCTATTAAGGTTCAAATTATATATGGGAACACTGTTTTAAAAATAATTCAACACGTGTACAAGTCCTGATAAATTGCAAATCACCAATCCTTGACAAAAAAGCCGACAAGATAGTTAATGAACTCATTATTAACAAACAATTATTAAGAGAGTTACGATATTGGATGTCAACTATGCGGGTTGTTATACTCGTGGCAAAAAACCAATTAGAGAAGGGTAAAAACCTAAAGCAAGTTATTCAAACTGAATTAAGAGCGAATATAAATTAATCATTCGCCTTCTGATTTATTTGTAGGTTTGATTTCAGGAACATGGTCAATACCGCCTTCGCAACCAGGATGACAGCGGCCTAATCTTTTTATTCCTAGTCCTATTCCTTTAAAAACCCCAAAGCGCTCAATCGCGGTCATCATATATTCTGAACAGCTAGGATAAAACCGACAACGATTGCCAAGTAACGGGCTAATAAAATATTTGTAGCCTTTTAAGAGTTGAATAAGGATAAATTTCATGGGTTTTTGATTGGTTTCGTGAGTTATTTGTTGCTCTTAAGAGGGCTTTGCGTTATAAATAGTCGCCCAAATTTCAGGGGTACTTTATTACTGTTTTAATTTGAATGTTTTTGAGTTTAACACGGTAATAATTTTGTATAAATATTTAGGAGAATTTAATGTCAGAAAGAAGCATTAATGATTTGCCAGAAGGCTACGAGCCTATGATGGAATTAGAAGACAATTATAAGCCTTTAAAGAAAGAAGAATACATGTGTGATAAGCACATTGAATACTTTCGCCGTTTATTAGTTCAATGGCAAGAAGATCTTGTCCAAGAATCTCAGGATACAATTAACAACCTTCAGGGTGAAGTGCGTGACATTGGTGATGAAGCAGAACGTGCATCTCGCGAGACAGAAAATACTTTGGAATTAAGGACCAGAGACCGTTATAGAAAGCTATTGTCTAAAATTCATAAAACATTGCTCAGAATCCAAGATGGTGATTATGGTTATTGTGAAGATACGGATGAAGAAATCGGTTTAAATAGATTAATAGCAAGACCAATTGCGACCATGACGATTGATGCACAAGAGCGTTGGGAATTGCGCCAAAGACTTTTAAAAGAAGGTAGATAGAATATTATAAAAACCCTAACTAGGCTTAATATAAATTATTATTTGAAATAATAAATGCACATATTAAAGCTTAGTTAAAGCCTAGTTAAAGCCTAGATTTAGAACTTTTATAAAGTACTTGAAGATAATAATAAAAATAAAAATTATGGAAACAGCTGCACAGCACGCACAACTCAAAGATTTTAGTTTAAGAACCTCCGAATTACGGAGGTTTCTTTGACTATGATGTCAAGAAAGAAAAACTCGAAGAAGTCAACTTAGAGTTAGAAAGTCCCGATGTTTGGAATAATCCAGAACACGCCCAAAATTTAGGTAAAGAACGTTCAAGTCTAGAAGAAATAGTCAATACTATTGATTCATTAACTTCGGGTATTACTGATACACAAGAGTTTTTAGAAATGGCAGAATCTGATGATGATGGCGACACTTTTCAAATAGTTCTTCAAGATTTAGATAAACTTCAAAAAAAATTAGAGCATTTAGAATTTAAAAAAATGTTCTCCAATCCAATGGATCCCAATAATTGTTTTGTTGATATCCAGTCAGGATCAGGTGGAACCGAAGCCCAAGATTGGGCTGAAATGATTCTGCGTATGTTTTTGCGTTATTGTGACAAAAAAGGATTTAGTGCTAAATTGCTCGAATGTTCTGCTGGTGATGTAGCTGGAATCAAATCGGCAACTATTCAAGTTGAAGGTGATTATGCTTTTGGTTGGTTACGTACTGAAATTGGTGTACACCGTTTAGTCAGAAAGTCGCCCTTTGATTCGAGCAACAAAAGACATACAAGTTTTGCTGCAGTTTTTGTTTCTCCTGAAATAGACGATGATATTGATATAGATATTGATCCTTCAGATTTACGCATTGACGTGTATAGAGCTTCAGGCGCTGGTGGTCAGCATGTTAATAGAACCGAATCAGCCGTAAGGATCACTCACGAACCAACTAATACGGTAGTTCAGTGTCAAGACGATCGCTCACAACACAAGAACAAAGCCTCTGCGATGAAACAATTAAAAGCCAAATTATATGAGCTAGAAATGCAGAAACGTCAGGCTGAATCACAAACCACAGAAGATTCTAAATCAGATGTGGGTTGGGGTTCTCAAATACGTTCTTACGTACTAGATCAATCAAGAATCAAAGATTTACGTACAGGTGTAGAAAACACCAGTACACAATCCGTACTAGATGGTGATTTAGATAAATTTATTATTGCCAGTTTGAAACAAGGGCTATAGAATCAAGCTTTAACAGAATAAAAAATAATGGAACATTTAAATGTCAGATGAAAATCATTTAATTATAGAAAGACGTCAAAAACTTCAGGCCATTCGTGATGAAAAAATTATCGCATTTCCAAATGATTTTAGAAGAAGTCATTTAGCCATTGAGTTGCACGAAAAATATGATGCAATATCTAAAGAAGAGTTAGACCCTCAAGGCATTGAAGTGGCGGTTGTAGGTCGAATGATGAGTAAACGTGAGTTTGGCAAAGGCGGATTTGCTGTTATCAAGGATGTGTCTGAAAATATACAGTTATTTGTGCAATTAAATGGAGTGGGCGAAGATAAATTCAACGAATTCAAGTCTTGGGATTTAGGCGATATTGTTGCGGCAAAAGGCACAATGTTTAAAACTAAGACAAATGAACTTTCTGTCAAAGTTAAAGAATTAAGATTGATCACTAAATCTTTAAGGCCATTGCCAGATAAATTTCATGGGTTAACTGATCAGGAAATGCGTTATAGACAGCGCTATGTTGATTTGATAATGAATCAAGAAAGTGGTGAAACATTTAAAATTCGTTCCAAAATCATTACCCATATTAGGTCTTTCATGGAAGAGAAAGCCTTTATGGAAGTTGAAACACCCATGATGCATATGATTCCTGGTGGAGCAGCAGCAAAACCTTTTGAAACGCATCATAACGCACTTGATTTACCACTATATTTGCGTATTGCACCTGAATTATTTTTAAAGCGTCTTGTTGTAGGTGGGTTTGAAAGGGTCTATGAAATTAATCGAAACTTCCGAAATGAAGGAGTTTCGACAAAGCATAATCCAGAATTTACAATGATGGAGTTTTATTGGGCTTATGCAGATTATAATGAGTTAATGGACTTTACAGAGGAGTTACTTCAACAATTAGCTGAAATTTCTACTGGTGGAACAATGGTTGAGTATCAAGACTATCAATTAGATTTTGGTACTGGGTTTGAACGCATAAGCATGAAAAACTTGGTTCAAAAGCATAATCCTGAAATTACCGAAGAAGATTGCGAAAGTCGTGACGCATTAGCGACACATTGTGACAGGTTGGGAATTCATATTGAGGATAACTGGGGTCAAGGTAAGTTATTGACAGAATTATTTGAAGAAACCGCTGAAGCCAAATTGATACAGCCCACTTTTGTGGTAGAGTATCCAACTGAGATATCGCCGTTATCTAGAAGAAATGATGAAAATCCAAATTATACAGATAGATTTGAATTGTTTATTGCAGGTAATGAAATTGCCAATGGTTTTTCTGAGTTAAATGATCCAGAAGATCAAGAACAACGGTTTAAAGATCAAGTAGCAATTATGGAAGCAGGCGATGATGAGGCGATGCATTTTGATGCGGATTATATACGTGCATTAGAATATGGAATGCCGCCAACAGCTGGAGAAGGTATAGGAATTGATAGGTTGGTTATGTTATTTACCAATTCATCATCAATAAGAGATGTCTTATTATTCCCTTATATGCGCCCAGAAGTAATGTAAATAACTCACTAATTGAGATTGAGTATGAGTGAAAATAGTAAAATTAGGTATGCAAGAAAACCATTAACATCATCGTGTTTGTTGGTGATGAAAGGGCAGTCTATTGTGATGGAAGTAAAAAATATTTCTGCATCAGGTATATTGTTGGAATATGATGAAAATCATGAGCTGAAACTTGAAAATGGTGACTATTGTGTTCTTGAAATTATTTTAAATGAAGAATTTAATTTGCATGTCGAAGCTGAAGTTACGAGGATTAGTGAAATAGGTGTTGCATTGCAATTTATTAAAATCCCAGAAGAAAAACAAATACCATTATGGGAGTTGTTAGGCGAGCACGTAGATAGGATTGAAAAGTAAATAATTGAAAATTAACAATCGAATACTGAATGCTAAGATCAAAAGTAATATCAAGAACGAAAACAATAGCTTAAAAAATTGACATTAACTGAAATAAGTTCATTTGTTCTAGCTTCGATTATTTTGGCATTTACACCTGGCCCTGATAATATTTTTGTTATTGTGACAAGCCTTGGCCAAGGTTTTAAAACATCATTAAAGTTTATTTTTGGGTTGTGTACAGGGGTAATCTTACACACAGCCTTAATTGTTTTGGGTGTTTCAACTTTCGTTAGTCAATCTGAATATGGATTGATACTTCTTAAATATTTTGCCGTTGCTTATCTGCTATATTTAGCCTGCAAAACATTCTTGCATCGCCATGATGAAATCCAACTCAAAACAGGCACAAAAGTAGATAATTACTTTGTCCGTGGTTTTATTATGAATATATCAAACCCAAAAGTTTTGATGTTTTTTCTAGCCTTTTTTCCACAATTTGCCAATTTAAATCAACCCGGTTTCCAGTTTCGTTTGTTGTTATTGGGTGTTATGTTTATTCTAGTCACATTTTCAGTGTTTTCAATGATTGCTTGGCTGAGTGTTAAAGGTACTGAAAAATTTATTAATCACCCTAAGTTTGGTTTATATATTAATTGGTTGGCAATAATGGTGTTTGTTAGTGTCTCTTTGCTGTTTTTGCTCAATTAATACAGTTGTTTTATTGAAAAACCTAATAAAACCGTTATAATCCGCGCTCGATTAATTTTTAATCGAGTCCTTGCTGCATCATTGTCAATTGTCAATTATCTATTGCCAATTCAATTGAGTGGCTTTTATTATCCATAAGGAGACAAAAATGAGACATTACGAAATCGTTTTTCTGATCCATCCTGATCAGAGCGAGCAAGTACCTGCAATGGTTGAAAGATACCGTGCAATGGTAGAAAATGACAAAGGTACGGTTCATCGTGCTGAAGATTGGGGTCGCCGTCAGTTAGCTTACCCAATTCAAAGATTACACAAGGCCCATTATTTCTTGATGAATATCGAGTGTGGTGTTGGTCCTTTAGAAGAAATTCTAGAAGCTTTTAGATTTAACGACGCTGTTTTACGCCACATGGTGATTAAACTTAAAAATGCTGTTACTGAAGATTCTCAGCTTATCAAAAGAGATGATAAGGATAACAAAAAGCCATATGTTAAAAAAGCTGTAGAAACTACTGAAAAGGCTAAATCTGAAGAGAGTAAATCAGAAGATAAGGCAGGAGAAGAAGAATAATGCAACAAAGAAGAAGACAAACTAATCGTAAGCGTTTTTGCAAATTTACTGCAGAAGGCGTGACACATATTGATTATAAAGATATAGATACTTTAAAACAAAATGTGGGTGAAACTGGTAAAATTATTCCTAGTCGTATTACTGGAACTAAAGCAAAATACCAAAGACAATTAACAACAGCTGTGAAACGTGCTAGATATATTGCATTGTTACCATACTGTGATCAACATTACTAAGGAGATATATTATGCAACTAATATTATTACAAAAAGTACAAAACCTTGGTGATTTAGGTGAAATAGTTAACGTAAAACCTGGTTTTGCACGTAATTATTTAATACCTCAAGGTAAAGGATCAATGGCAACTGAAGCAAACATAAAAATGTTTGAAGAACGTAAATCAGAACTCGTTGCTAAAGAAAAAGATTCATTGTCTGCTGCTAATGCCCGTGCTGAGTCTATTGAAGGATTGGAAATTACTTTGACTTCAAATGCTTCACCAGAAGGCAAATTATATGGTTCTATCGGACCACGTGAAATTGCTGAGAAACTTACTCAAAACGGTTTCCCTGTTGACAAAAGCGAAGTAGTTATGTCAGTTGGTGCAATTCGTGAAGCTGGCGAGTTCGAAATTGATTTATCTTTCCATGCTGATGTCAATGCTAAATTCACATTGACTGTTGAAGGTGAAGAAACATAATAATTGATATTTAACAATTGAAAATTATATAAAACCCAGTTTTTAAACTGGGTTTTTTTATACCTAAAATTATTCTAAAACTATTCTAAAATTATTCTGAAATTTCTATGAAATCTGTGAGATATTTATAGAATTTTTAAGTTACAATATCCGCATGAAAGAATATTCAAAAAAGAAATCAAATAGAGTTAATAATTTAAAAGTCCCTCCGCAATCTGATGATGCTGAACGTTCTGTTCTTGGTGGATTGTTATTGGTCAAAGATGCTTGGGATAAAGTAGCTGATCTTATAAGTGAAGGTGATTTTTATCGCAATGACCATGGGTTAATCTTTAAAGCTATTAAGTCATTGAGTGAAGCAGGTAAGCCATGCGATGTGATAACTGTTGGTGAATGGTTGAATACACACCAATTAAATGAAGATGCGGGTGGTGAAGATTATTTAATTGAAATTGCTAGTAATGTGCCAGGCGCTGCGAATATTAAAGCGTATGCAGAAATTGTAAGAGAAAAATCTGTATTGCGCCAGCTTATTCAAATAGGTAACAATTTAACTGAAGCAGCATTTAATCCAGAAGGCCTCAATAGTGATGACTTGTTAGAAAATGCGGAGAAAGAAGTCTTTAGTATCAGAGAACAAACACTCAAAACAAAAAGTGGGTTCCAAGACATTAAATCTTTATTGCATGAAGCTGTTATTTCTATGGAAGAAATGGCTAAGTCAGATGGCAGTATGACTGGATTACCTACTGGCTTTACTGATTTTGATAAAAAAACCAATGGATTACAAAAATCAGATCTTATTATTGTTGCGGGTCGTCCAGCAATGGGAAAAACTTCTTTTGCTGTGAATATTGCGGAAAAAGCAGCGATACAACATAAGGCTAGTGTGGCTATTTTCAGTATGGAAATGTCAGCAGTGCAATTGTCTATGCGTATGTTGTCTTCACTATCTCGGATTAACTCAGGAAAACTGAAGTCTGGAAATTTAAATGATGATGAATGGCCAAGAATAGGGCAAGTTACTCACCAACTATCTAATTCTAAGATATTTATTGATGACACTCCTGCTTTATCACCGATGGAAGTCAGAGCAAGATGCCGCAGACTAAAACGTCAACATGGACTAGATTTGGTTGTTATTGATTATCTTCAACTGATGCAAATTAAAGGCTCTGAAAATAGAGTCAATGAAATATCAGAAATTTCTCGTTCTTTAAAAGGTTTAGCTAAAGAATTAGATATACCTGTTATTGCATTATCGCAATTGAATCGAGCATTGGAACAACGTCCAAATAAACGCCCAGTTATGTCAGATCTACGGGAATCAGGAGCTATTGAGCAAGATGCGGATTTGATTGTCTTTATTTATCGAGATGAAGTTTATAACGAAGATTCAATGCATAAAGGGAAAGCTGAAATAATCTTGGGCAAACACAGACATGGTTCTACAGGCATGGTCCCATTAACATTTATTGGTGAGTTTACTAAGTTTGAAAATTATCTCAACGATATTGGAATTGGCGCAAATATGCCTCCTCAAACACATTAAAACACAATAAATATATCTTATGAGTCGTGGTACAACAGCTATAGTTGATTTTGAAAACCTAAGGCATAACTTTCAGGTGTTAAGTAAGTTAGCACCCGGAAAGTTGGTGTTAGTCGTCAAAGCAGATGCTTATGGTCATGGATTAAAAAAAATAGTACAAGCATTAGATGGCGTTGATTGTTTTGCTGTAGCAACTATTGATGAAGCGTTAATTGTCAGACAAGTTCGTCCTAAGGCTAGAGTATTGTTATTAGAAGGATTTTTGGATAATGATGAATTGCTGGTAGCCATCCAAAATCAATTTGATAGTGTCATACATCAAAAAGAACAATTTGATATGTTTTTGAAACTTGAACCTAATGAATCTATGAATATCTGGTTAAAGTATGATTCGGGTATGAATCGTTTAGGTTTTACTGATGCAGAATTCTCAACTGCAATTACAAGTTTGAACAACCATAAAAATGTAAACGAATTGATTTTAATGAGCCATTTTGCTTCTGCAAATTTAGCAGATAATGAATTCACTGTTGAGCAAACAAAAAAATTCTTACAATACAGAAACAATCAAAAAGTATCACTTTCAAATTCATCTGCCTTATTGAATAAAGAATATTTACCAGATGAGTGGTGTCGAGTTGGTTTGGCCTTATTTGGCATTTCACCGATTGAATCAAAAACTGCGGCTGATTTCAATTTAAAGCCTGTGATGAAACTGAAAACAAATATTATTGCCATTAAAGAAATCAAGGCTGGTGAAAGTGTTGGTTATGGACAGGTTTTTAAAGCAAAAGCAACCATGAAAATTGCTATTATTGGAATAGGTTATGGTGATGGATATCCTTGGTCATTAACAAAAAAGGCGCATGTAAAAATCCAAAACCAACCAGCTAATATTGTCGGTCTAGTCTCTATGGATATGATGGCGATTGATATTAGTCATATACCATCTGCCAACATTGGGGGCTCTGTGCTAATTTGGGGCAAGGATCAATATAGTAATTTACCAATAGAAAAAGTAGCAGCCAATGCTAACACAATTCCTTATGTGTTATTATGTCAAATAACTTCAAGAGTGCATTATAAATATGTCGAATAAAATTACTGAATATTTTAAATCCCAGGTTAAGCGTGATGAATGGGTGCCTCTAATTTGGTCCTTTTTATATTTTTATTTTTTATTGACTGGGTATTTTATTTTAAGGCCCATTCGAGAAGTTATGGGCGTTACAGCAGGGCCTGAAAATTATGATCTGTTGTTTTCTGCAACATTTATCGTGATGTTGTTGATTCAACCTATTTATGGAAAAATAGTTTCTACTTATTCTCGAAAGCAATTTATTCCCCTTATTTATGCTTTCTTTGGTTTGATCATTTTTATTTTATGGGCAATGTTTCAGAAGTTTGGAACACAAAATGTTGTACTAGCTCGAATATTTTTTGTATTTGTAAGCGTCTATAATGTATTTGTTGTTTCGGTTTTTTGGAGCTTTATGTCCGATGTATATAATAAATCAGAAGGCAAAAGATTGTTTGGAGTGATAGCAGCAGGTGGAAGCACAGGAGGAATTACGGGTGGAATTATTACTTCTCTATTGGTGCATAAAATTGGCACAATAAACCTATTGTTGGTATCTTTTGGCTTTTTAATGTTGTGTATTTTTGCCGTTTATAAAGTGAGGATATATGCTAATGAATCTGTAGAGAATAAAGAAGCACCTATTGGTGGTAGTCCAATAGAAGGAATGAAGCTTATTTTTAGTTCAAAGTTATTGCAACAAATTGCATTGATGACGGTTATGTCAGTACTGATTGGTGGAATATTTTATTACCTACAAGGTAGCTTTGTACGGGATTTTTATACTGACCGTGATACAAAAACAAATGTATTTGCAAATATCAATACGTTTACTAATATGTTGACGTTATTTTTTCAATTAATTCTGACGCCATTCTTTTTACAAAAAATCAAAATTCATAAAATATTAGGGATATATCCAACGCTAATGATTTTTGCTTTTCTTTTATTTGGAATCTTTCCAGTAATTCAAGTAGTGTTAGGTGCAATTATTATGCAGCGAAGTGGCGCGTATGGAATTATGAAGCCGCCAACAGATTGGTTGTTTACTGGCTTAGATAAGAATATCAAATATAAATTTAAGAACTTTCTAGATACGGTTATTTATAGGGCAGGAGATGTTTTCACCCAATTGTTCTTTGTTAATGCAGTAGCCTATTTTACAAAGGACTTAAGAGTGTTTGCTGTTTTTGGTGTGCTGTTTAGTATTATATGGCTGGTTAATGCGATAAAAGTAGGTAAATTGGCAAGTGAGACTTTTAAGGATAAAGAGATTTGATCTATAGTGGCACATAAAGTAGTGCCACTAATATTGGAATTTTATAAAGTTAAAGCTTAACTTTGCATCGAAGGTTTTATTTTGTTTTGTAGTGCGGCAATAATCGTTAAATTTCCAGCAATAATATTTCCTGAATTTAAATAGTCTTTCTTAAGATTGAAATCTACACAGCTACCACCAGCTTCTTCAACAATTAAAGAGCCCGCTGCTAAATCCCATTTTTCTAAGCCCATTTCCCAAAAGCCATCAACGCGACCTGAAGCAACATAAGCTAAATCAAGTGCGGCAGAACCAGCTCGGCGTACATCACTGACTGATTTAAAAATAGATTTGAATTGAAGCATGTAACGATTAAATACTTCACGTTTTCGAAAAGGAAACCCGGTAGAGATTAAAGCATCTTTTAAATTTCTTCTCTGATCCATACGTAAACGCGCATCATTGAGGTAAGCACCATGTCCTTTGCTTGCATAAAATGTTTCATCTCGAACAGGGTCATGTATTAAGGCATGTTCTATAACTCCTTTAATTTCAAGTGCTATGGAAACACAATAATGAGGAATGCCATGTAAGAAGTTTTTTGTGCCATCAAGAGGGTCAACAATCCAAACATGCTCAGAGTCTTTGTTGCCAACAAGTCCGCTTTCCTCTCCTAGAACTGCATGTTCTGGATGGGCAGTACTAATCACTTCGATTATGGCTTGTTCAGCAGCCTTATCAGCAATGCTAACAAAGTCATTTTCCTTTTTCTTTACTACATGTAAAGAATGAACTTGTTTTTGTAGTCTTAATAAAACACCGCCAGCTTTAAAGGCGGCTTTTTCTGCAATATTGATTTCTGGTTGACGCATAATCGGAGAATATTTGTAATAATCGCGTATGATAACTTTAAATTCTAGAATAATATATTTAAACCGATTACTTTCTTGTAAAATGGTTTGTTTTATTATGTATCATATTTCAAATGTCAAAAAATATCCGCTTTGTTCTTATGGGAACTACTCATTCAGGTAATATTGGTGCTGCCGCTCGTGCCATGAAAACTATGGGAATAAATGATTTGGCTCTAGTTAAGCCTGAAGGTTTTCCCAGTGCTGAAGCGACATCTAGAGCGTCAGGAGCGGATGACTTATTGTTTAATGCTGATGTGTGTGAAAACATTGATGATGCCATAAAAGCGACTAAATTGGTGATTGGAACAACTGCAAGGAAAAGACATCTAGATATACCTGTAATAGATGCAAGAACGGCAGCAGAATTACTTATTAAAGAGTCTAAAGTCAATAAGGTGGCTATTGTCTTTGGTAAAGAAAGATATGGTATGACGAATGAAGAAGTAGAGCGATGTCATTATTTAGTTAGGTTGCCAACGGTTGAATCATTTTCATCCTTAAATTTAGCGTCTGCGGTTCAGGTTTTGGCTTACGAATGTCGTATGGCTGAAATTGAACATCATGATATAGAAAAAGAAGTAGCAGTTATTGAAGATGATTATGTTGATGCAGGAAAGATGGAAAGTTTTTATCAACATTATTTTGGCGTGATGGAGAAAGCTTTGTTTTTACGCAAAGAAGGGCATGATTCAATTAAAACAAAAATTAGAATTATGTATAATCGCATCCGTCCTAAAAAGCATGAAATTGATATTTTGCGAGGATTTCTTTCAAAGCTAGAAAAAAAGATTAAATAAATTTCTAAAGTTGTTGACAGAGAGAAGTTATGCGTTAAAATGCTCGCTCTAAATTGATTGCTGCAAGTAATTGTTTTTAGATACATTCCCCAATAGCTCAGCTGGTAGAGCAAATGACTGTTAATCATTGGGTCGGCGGTTCAAGTCCGTCTTGGGGAGCCAAATTTAAAGAATGTCAAATATGACACTCTTTGTGGAAAAAGGCTGCATTTTTGCAGCCTTTTTTATTTGTCTGATGAAAATAAATCAGTTTTGCGTTAATATAACGTTCCTTTTTTAAATGTATAATTAAATTGTACATAATTATTTAAATAACAAGCAGGAAACATTCATGGCATTTGAAGAATATGATGATTTTGAACAAGAAAAACTTGTCAAAGACTGGATTAAAGCTAACTGGTTAACGATTGTTACAGGTATAGTTTTGGGACTAGGTGGCGTAATAGGCATTAATTATTGGAAAGCTCAAAAACAAGAACAACGCTATCAAATGGCGGCTCAATATGAATCATTTACAGAAGTAATGAAACTTTCTGAGTTAGATGAGGCTCAAAGTATTTTAACAAAGATGGAAGCTGACTCAGGTTCAAGCTTTTATACTTATGAAGCGCACTTAATTTTGGCAAAAGAGTTTGTTGAAAAAAATGAACTAGCAAAAGCTGCTGCTGAATTGCAAAATGTCATTGATAGTAAGCCAGATCAGTTAATGACAGAATTTGTTAAATTGCGTTTAGCGCGTGTTTATAATGCCATGGAAAAGCATGACGACGCTTTATCATTAATTGGGAATATTTCAATTGAAGATTTTTTATCATCGGCTAAAGAAATTGAAGGCGATGCTTTATTTGCAAAAGGTGAAACTGATAAAGCTGCTACTTCTTATAAAGAAGCAGTAGAAAAAGGCGAAGGATACTCTGGTAAGAAAAATATTGAAATGAAGTTGGAAAATTCTTAACCACAACTAAATCACTGATTCGTTGAAGAAAAAAACTGAGAGACAATTTATGCAAAGAATATTATTATTAATTACGCTAAGTTTACTGATTAACGTTTCATGTTCATCGGATAAGAACAAAAAGAAAAAAGAAAAATTCGAACCTGCAAAACTAGTAGACGTTACAGCTGTTGGGCAATTTAAAACATTATGGTCAAAGAAATTTGATAGCAGTGATAAATCTTACGGATATAAACTTATTCCTTTTGTCGATAGTTTAAATGTATTTGTAGCTAGCCAAAATGGAAATGTTTCAAAATTAGAAAAAGAAACAGGTAAACAAGTTTGGTCTGTAGATCTTGATCAAGAATTAAGTGCAGGACCAGGTGTAGGTAACGAAATAATATTACTAGGTACACCAGAAGGTTCTGTCATTGCACTTAATAAAGAAACGGGTGCAGAAGTTTGGAATGCTAGATTATCCTCAGAAATTCTTTCCCCACCAATTATTGAAAATCAACTCGCTATCGTTAGAGCACAAGATGGACGAGTGTATGGATTAAGTACAGAAGATGGCGAAAGAAAATGGTTGTTTGACACCAATATCCCAAATTTAACTTTACGTGGAAATTCAACGCCTGTAGTTAAAGCAGGTCGGGTATATATTGGATTTGATAATGGTAAAGTTGCCGCTATTAAACAGGAAACAGGTGATGTTATTTGGTTACAAAATGTCGTAGATACCAAAGGTAAAACAGAAGTAGCCAGAATTGTTGATATTGATGGTGATATGTCTTTAATTTCTACTGACCTTTATTTATCTAGTGCAGTAGGAAAGACTATTGCTGTGGCAACAGAATCTGGACGTGTATTGTGGTCTCAAGATACAGGGTCTGCTGCAGGCGTATCTGCATCAAGAAGTTATTTATATGTTATTGGTGATGATTCAAATGCGCATGCATTGAATAGAACTGATGGAACAGAAGAGTGGAAGACAACAGCTTATAAAAACCGCTTATTAACTAAACCAATTTTTTATTTAGGTGATGTTATTACTACTGATTTAGAAGGCTATGTACATGTTCTTGATGGAGAAACTGGTGCAACAATAGCGCGTACAAGAATGGGTAAATCAAGTTTTTATTCACATCCAATAGGCTCAGGTAGTACCTTATATGCCTACAATAAAGATGGCACATTAACGGCTTTCGAATATTCGCGTTAAGCGAGCAGATGAATTATGGTTCCAGTAATAGCAATTGTAGGTCGTCCTAATGTAGGAAAGTCAACGCTTTTCAACATACTTACTTATACGCGAGATGCTCTAGTTGCAGATTTTCCAGGTTTGACTCGAGATAGACAATATGGCTATTTAGAATTAGAAGAAACCAATACTAATGCTATTTTAATTGACACAGGTGGATTACTTGGAGATGAAGGTAATTTATCTGAATTAATGAATTCTCAAGTAACAGCTGCCATAGATGAATCAAACCTTATATTGTTCTTGGTAGATGCAAAAGCAGGCTTAATGGATGATGATAAAAGGATTCTTAAAAGTCTACGCCATTCAAAAAAACCAATTCTTTTACTAGTCAATAAAATTGATGGTAAAGATGAAGATGTGGCCATGTTGGATTTTTATCAATTAGGTATTACCTCTATATTACCAATCGCAGCAGTGCATAAACGCAATATCGGTCATTTACGTGAAGAACTCGGTAAGTTTTGTGAAGAATTGATTGTTGAAGATGAAAGCCAAGAAGATTTATTAGAATCCAAAGGACCCAACCTAGCAATAATCGGTAGACCTAATGTTGGAAAATCAACTTTAGTAAATCGCTTGTTAGGTGAAGATAGAGTGCTGGCTTATGATATGCCAGGCACAACTCGAGATTCTATAAGTTTACCATTGGAATGGGACGGAAAAGATTATACATTGGTTGATACAGCAGGTGTCAGGCGACGAGCAAAAGTTGATGATGCTGTAGAAAAATTTAGTATCGTTAAAACATTGCAGGCTATTGATCGATCTCAAGTTTGTGTATTGTTAGTTGATGCTAAAGAGGGCATGACAGATCAAGATGTACACTTATTAGGATTAATTGTTAATAATGCTCGTGCGGTAGTCGTAGCCTTAAATAAATGGGATCACCTCTCAGAAGAACATAAAATCACTGTAAAGAGTGAGTTTTCTCGAAAAATGACAGCCTTTTCATGGGTTCCTTTAGTATATACATCAGCATTACATGGATCAGGATTGTCTGATTTAATGGATAGAGTTGATTTGGTTTATGATTCAGCAACAAAAGAAATTGATACCAATCAATTAACAGATGTTTTGAAAGAAGCCTATAAAGCCCATCAACCAGCTTTAATACAAGGCAGATTGACTAAACTTAAATATGCACATTCAGGTGGAAGAAATCCGCAAAGAATTGTTATTCATGGCACTAGAACGGATGCTTTATTACCAGCCTATATTAGGTATTTAGAAAATCAATTTCGAACAGCGTTCAATTTACGCGGTGCACCAATAATCCTACAATTTAAAAGCAGTAAAAATCCGTTTAAAGTTAGAAAAGTTAAAAACAGATCTAGCAAAAGTAACCGAAGACATGTTAATGTTGATACCCGTTCAAAGAAATGGTAAAAATTGATTAATGAGTTATCTGACCAAAATATCCTATTCTCAAGCACAAAAATCAATCACATCCAAAGCAGAGTTATTATTTAACCCCACTCCTGAAGTGGTTGATATTACTAATTGTTTAAATCGCGTTTTAGCAACTGAAGTAATGGCGAAGATAAATGTTCCAGCCTTTGATAATAGCGCAATGGATGGATTTGCCATTCGATATTCTGATTTATCATTAGAAAACCAAGGTTGGTTTGAGTTACAAAAACCCCAATATGCAGGATCTGGTGAATTACAGGTTTTAGCCGAAAACTCTGCAATTCCGATCATGACTGGTGCATTGATTCCAGAAGGCGCAGACACAATTGTCATCAAAGAACATTCACAAGTTAAAGATGATAAAGTCCATTTAAGAGATATTGGTGAAAAAGGCAGTTATATCAGAAAAACTGGAGCTGACATTAAAGCTGGTAGCAAAATTTTAAATAAAAATATAAGATTAAAAGCACAAGATATCGGCCTGATTTCTTCAGTAGGTTGTGAAAAAATAGCTGTATTTCCAAAAACCAAAGTTGTGCTGTTCACAGGTGGCGATGAAATCATTCAAGTAGGTGAGAAATTAACTCAAGGAAAAGTCTATGACTCAGTAAGACCTACATTAAAAGGGTTGCTACAATCCCAAAATTGTGAGATTCTACATATTGCGAGTTTGAAAGATGATCCAGAACAGATAAAAATAGCTTTCGATCAGTATGCTCAAGAAAACACAGTCATAATTTGTAATGGTGGAGTATCTGCTGGTGATAAGGATTATATACTAAGCGTCATGCAAGAACATGGCCAGATTGATTTTCACAAAGTTAATATCAAACCTGGGTTTCCTTTATTGTTTGGTCAATACAATAAAGCTCTATTTTTTGGCTTGCCAGGTAACCCTGTGTCAAGCTATACAAATTTTTGTCAATTTGTCATTCCAACTTTAAGATTGTTAGAAGGTGAAAAAATTGTTCACGCAGGATTTGTTCGAGCAAAAATGACTCGAAGTTATAGCAAACAACATTACCGAAGAGAATTTGTTAGGGCTAGACTAAGTTATGATCCTACCATTGGTTTTGAAGTATGTATTACGGGCAATCAAAGTTCTGGCAGATTTACTTCTGTGACCTCTGCCAATTGTTTTATCGTGCTTAATGAAACTCCCGAAGACTATAAAATTGGCGACGAAGTGAATGTACAAAGGTTTGTTGATTTATTGTATCCTCATTTAGTATGATCAATAAGATGACTGTGTCTGTTGTTGAAGCTTTTAATCATTGTAAAGATAATGCAGAACATGTGATTTTAGATGTCAGAACTAGCTCAGAATGGTCATTAGGTATACCAGAAGGTGCGACTTGTATAGAGCTTAATGACATCAAAACTTCAGCTGAAATTAAATTATCAAAAGACAACCACTATTACGTTACTTGCCAAACCAGCCAAAGATCAGACATTGCTATAGAACAATTAAAAGCTTTAGGTTTTTCAAGAGTTTATCTGATCAAGGATGGTTATCAAGCTTGGATTAAACAAGAATTGCCAATAGAAATTCCTACCATTGAAAATAATGATTTACGTTACCAAAGACATTATCAACTCAAGGGTTTTGGTAAACATGCACAAGAAAAATTAAATAATGCTCATGTATTATTGATAGGGGTTGGTGGATTAAGCTCTTCATCTGCATTGTATTTAGCTGCTGCAGGAATAGGGCACTTGACTATTATAGATGATGATGTGGTTTCACTGAGTAATCTACAAAGACAAGTTATTCATACAACAGATGCTGTAGGTACAACAAAAGTAGAGTCCGCTCAAAAACAACTTTCAGCCCTAAACCCAGAGATTCAAATCATTGCAATAGCAGAAAGGTTAAATCAGGAAAATGCTAAACAATTAATCTCTCAAGCGGATATTGTTATCGATGGTAGCGATAACCTAGAAACCCGTTATTTGGTTAATGATTTGTGCATGCACTATGAAAAGCCACTGGTCTATGCTGCTGTTTATCAATATGAAGCTCAAATTAGTTCATTTGACTTCACAAAAGAAAACGCTCCTTGTCTTAGGTGCTTATTTCCTCAAACTAAAGGATTTGAACCTGCTAATTGTACAACCGAAGGTGTGTTAGGTGTAGTCCCTGGTCTAGCAGGCATCATGCAAGCAACAGAAGCCATTAAATTATTGGCAAATGTAGGCAAAACCCTGACCTCCAAACTACTCATCATAGATCTTCTTGATAATAGTTTTAGAACCATAAAATACTCAAAAGGTACGAATTGTCTTTGTTGTAAATAAATGTATTTAATTATTTTTTGTCCTGCTTGGGTACTTTTATTGTATAACTCTATATGAATGATATTTATAGGTGAGAAATGAAAATATATATAATGATTCTGGCAATTCTGGCTGTAAATATAAGCTATGCTAAAAATACAGCGATTAATGATAATTTTATATATTCTGGTATATTAAGGTTTAATGAAGCTCCTGTTAGTGGGAAATATGACTTTTATGTTGAGTTGTTTGAAGATGAACTTAATGATGATTTTCTAACTAGTTTATCATTCAGTCAGGAAAAGTTATTAATGGAAGCTTTACTTTAAATCTAGAATTGGGTTCGGTTAATTTCACCACAGATAAAATCTGGATGGAAACGAGTATTAAGTTAACCACTGATACCAAAAGATTTAATCAATTATTACCAAGGCAACAAATTCCCACCAAACATCCTGTCGTTAACCAATATTCTCAACTTCATTTTAATAACCAAGATAAATTAGGTATTAATCGAATCAGTTTAGAAACATTGAAGTTTGAAAAAAATGGAATTAGACCTGATGTAGTTGAAGATATAAAGTATACCAATAAACAAAAAATAGAATTTGCAGCAAAACATTTACCACCAAAGTATGACCAATCTTTAAAATTATTATTAACACAAAAAGAATTTAAAAAGATTTCTCATGTCCATGGAGCTCTACGAAGTATTATTAATGCCAATTTAAAAGGTGAGTTAATAGGAAAGTTAAAGGATTTTCAGCTTGCAGAGAATAATAGGCTTGCTGATAGCTATACTATAATCGATGAACATATTCTTGTTGATATTACAACAGGCACAGACCCGACTGAAACTGTAGAGGCATTAGGTGAAATACATGGAATAGAAATCAATGCAATGGCATCAACACCAGCTTATTCTATTATTTCTGTTGCGGCAACTGGTCAGTCTTTATTTGAAATGTGCTTAATTCCTTCACTTAAATCTGCAACCCCTTTTGTGGCAATAAGTGACAGGCATTATAATTCTTCACTTAACAAAATTTTGCAAGATGATAAGCCTGTATATCCCCAGTCTCAAGGCAGTGCTAATAACCAAGCAGAAGATGCGTTAGAAGTAAATGCACTTAAGCGAATTTTTTCTGGCATAACGGGAACAGGAATTTCACTTGGAACCATGTCTGACTCCATTAATCAAGTTGGTAATGGCATTGCAGATTCACAAGTATCAAATGATTTGCCTGCAAATGGCTTCATCAATGTTTTAAGCGATACAGGTGGAAGGGATGAGGGTAGGGCAATGATGGAACTGATCTATGATATTAGTCCAGGGTTAGATACATATGGCTATGCAACGGCATCGACTGGAGCGGCAAATATGGCGAGTAATATTACAGCTTTATCCAATGCAGGGATGGATATTATTGTCGATGATATCATTTACTTCAATGAGCCTAATTTTCAAGATGGAGTTATTGATATAGCAATCCAGTCCTTTGTTAACCAAGGTGGTTCATATTTTACAGCTGCTGGTAATCGAGCTAATCAAAGTTATGAAGCAACTTATAATGCCCTCTCTTCTTATCATAACTATAGTAATTCAGGCTTAGGTGATATTTTTATGCAGGTGACCATACCGGCAGGCGGGTCAATTAGTGTGTTTTTGCAATGGGCAGAGCCATGGGGAAGTGCCACATCTAATCTTGACTTGGAACTATGGGATGGTCTTATAGAAAATAGATTGAGATTAGGTGGGGTTAATAATATTGGCGGGATTCCTTTTGAAACTGTTTCGTATACTAATAATTTAAACACGTCTTTTACTGCCAATATTGCTGTGAAAAGAGTTTCTGGTTCAAATCCTATATTTAAATTTATAATAGCAGGGCCCATAGTGATCAATCAATTTTTAAATGGGGCAACAGGAACGATGAAACCCTACTCTAGATATGGAATAGCCACAGGTGCAGCTCCTTGGTTTAGCCGTGATATTGCAGAAAATTTTAGTAGTATTGGACCTATAACTAGATATTTTGATTCACAAGGTAACCCCATTACAAAATTGACGATAAATAAACCCAATTACATGTCAATTGATGGTGGTAACACCAGTTTTTTTGGTTCAGACATAACTGAAGACGGAGATACGTTGCCTAATTTCTTTGGTACTTCTGCCGCTGCCCCGAATGCCGCTGCGGTTGCCGCTTTAATGTTACAAGTTGCAGGTGGTTCAGGGTCATTAAATCAGAATGAAATTAGAGATTTGTTAACTAAATCTGCTATAGACCTCGGAGATACAGGATTTGATACGACGTATGGGGCAGGTAGAATTAATGCCTTAGGTGCAGTAATGTTAGCAAGAGGTGCTGATATTCCAGAAAACAGCTTGTATTTAAATCAGTATGGTGACGCGCAAATAAATCAAAATCTACTAGCTATAACTGATGTCGATGCAATTATATATGCATCTAATGACTTTGGCACAACTACAATTGACATTAATGAATCTGATACTGAATTTGATCCTATGATGGCCGTGTTCATACCATCATTTGATTTTAAAATTGGTGTTGATTATAACAATGGTCCTGGTGATGATGCCAGTTTGAGCTTTACAAATTTAGCGAATGTACCACATGTATTTGAGATATTCAGTGAAACAATGTTTACAGGAACAACTGG
>Ga0209345_10002014_pt1 | contig 23296 bp, 21 predicted proteins | sample Cruoilmetagenom7_FD_187294 | JGI IMG/M metagenome (GOLD analysis project Ga0209345, IMG submission 187294) | Oil polluted marine microbial communities from Coal Oil Point, Santa Barbara, California, USA - Sample 7 (SPAdes) (version 2) | ecosystem: Environmental > Aquatic > Marine > Oil seeps ...
CACCGGCCTGTCGATAGACAACACCGAAGCCCTGGGCGCGCTGTCCGATGTGGCGGTGCGCGAAGATGACATTCGCGCCGGGCGGTTTGATGGCGCCGAGGTCGAGGCCTGGCTGGTCAACTGGGACGAAATCGACCAACGGTTGATGCAGTTTCGCGGCAATCTGGGCGAGGTAACCCGAAGCGCCGGCGCCTTTACCGCCGAGCTTCAGGGCCTGACCGAGGCCTTGAACCAGACACAGGGCCGGGCGTATCAGGCGCCCTGCGGCGCAGTGCTGGGCGATGCCGGGTGCAAATTCGACTTCTCGGTGCCGGGATACCTGGCCGACCGCGCTGTGGAAGAAGTGGACCAGGGGACCATATTCCGGTTTGCCGATTTCACTGGGTTTGAGGACCGCTGGTTTGAACGCGGGCGTCTGGTGGTCGAAACCGGCGCGGCGGCTGGGCTGGTCGGGCTGGTCAAAAATGATCGCCTGACCACGGACGGACGTACAATCGAGCTGTGGGAGGCGCTGCGTGCGCCAATCGTGCCGGGTGACATGTTGCGGATCGAAGCCGGGTGTGACAAGCGCGTTGATACCTGCCGTTTGAAGTTCAACAACATCCTGAATTTTCAGGGATTTCCGGACATTCCAGGCGACGATTGGTTGTTGAGTTCGCCGATCAGCGCTGATGCGAACGACGGCTCTGTCCTGATTGCACGTGATGTCACCGACCGCTCAGACGGGCTCTTTGATCAATGACTGGGGCAGGGGATCAGATTGCCAAGGCCGCGCGCGACTGGATCGGGACACCGTACCGCCACCAGGCGGCAACGCGTGGGGCGGGCTGTGACTGTCTGGGACTGGTGCGCGGTGTCTGGCGCGAGGTTCTGGGCGGTGAGCCCGAAGTCATCCCCGCCTATACGCGCGACTGGTCCGAACCATCGCGCGAGGAAACCTTGTGGCTGGCCGCCGCGAAATATCTGGACGAAAAACCGGTGGCCGAACGGGCAACTGGCGATGTGATCCTGTTTCGCATGCGCGACCGCTCGGTGGCCAAACATCTGGGGATCGTCGGGCTGACCGACGCCACCCCGACATTCATTCATGCCTATTCGGGGCACAGCGTGGTGGAAAGCCCGCTGTCGACCCCCTGGGCCCGCCGCATCGTGGCGTGTTTTGCATTTCCGAAGGGGATTGTCTGATGGCGACTATTGTTCTGTCCGCAGTTGGGGCCGCCGCTGGCGCGTCCATTGGTGGCGGTGTTCTGGGGCTGAGCTCGGTCGTGATTGGCCGCGCTATTGGCGCAACCGTTGGTCGGGTCATTGACCAGAGCATCATGGGCGCGGGATCGGATCCGATCGAAACCGGCAAGGTGGATCGGTTCCGCCTGACGGGTGCCAGTGAAGGTGTGCCGGTGCCACAGCTGTACGGTCGCACGCGCGTGGCCGGTCAGGTGATTTGGGCGACCAAGTTTCAGGAGAACAAGGTCATCCATGGTGGCAAAGGCGCGCCGCAGAAACCCAAGACAACCGAATTCAGCTATACCGTCAGCCTGGCGATTGCTCTGTGCGAGGGTGAGATTACCCGGATTGGGCGCGTCTGGGCCGATGGTGCCGAGGTGTCGACCGAAGACCTGAACATGCGGGTCTATCTGGGTGATGACACCCAGATGCCTGCCCCCAAGATCGAAGCGGTGCAGGGCGCGGGCGAAGCCCCGGCCTATCGTGGCATTGCCTATGTTGTGTTCGAAGACCTGGATGTAACCCAGTTCGGCAATCGTGTGCCGCAGCTGAATTTTGAGGTGATCCGCCCGGAGCTGCCTGATATGCAGGGCGAAATCGCACGTGGCACCCAGGCCGTGGCGATCATTCCGGGCAGCGGCGAATACGCGTTGGCAACGACGCAGGTGAACGTGACCGCGCAACCCGGCGTGACCTCAAGCACCAATGTGAACAGCCCCTCGGGCAAGACCGATTTCGCCACATCCCTGGACGTGCTGGATGCAGAGCTGCCCAATTGCGGCGCGACGTCGCTGATCGTGTCCTGGTTTGGCGACGATCTGCGCTGTGGAGAGTGTGCGTTGCAGCCGAAGGTCGAACAGGCCGCGAAAGATGGAACCGAAATGCCCTGGACCGTGTCCGGCGTGACGCGCAGCGGCGCCGAATTGGTGCCGGTTGATGCCGAGGACCGCCCGATCTATGGCGGCACTCCGACGGACCAATCGGTGAAAGAGGCGCTGGTGGCTCTGAATGATGCGGGTAAGGCGGTGACGTTTTATCCGTTCATCCTGATGGACCAGACTGCGGGGAATGGTTTGGAAGATCCCTGGACACTGGGGGCTGACCAGCCGGTTCTGCCCTGGCGCGGGCGCATCACGCTGTCTGCGGCACCGGGAGTTGACGGGTCGCCCGACCTGACGGCTGGGGCCGAAACAGAAGTAAATGACTTCTTTGGTCAGGCGGCTGTTGGCGACTTTGCCGTGACCGCGGCTGGCGTCAGCTACACCGGTCCGGCCGAATGGTCGTACCGTCGGTTCATCCTGCACTATGCCCATCTGTGCGCCAGCGCGGGCGGGGTAGATGCGTTCCTGATTGGCTCGGAAATGCGGTCCTTGACCCAAATCCGGGGCGCGGGGGGCACATTCCCGGCCGTGGCGCAGCTGATTGCGCTTGCCGCCGACGTGCGCACGATCCTGGGGCCGGAGACCAAGGTTGGCTATGCCGCCGACTGGTCCGAATATTTCGGGTATCAGCCGCAGGATGGTTCGGGTGATTTGCTCTATCACCTCGACCCGCTGTGGGCCGACGCCAATATCGATTTCATCGGCATCGACAATTACATGCCGCTGTCGGATTGGCGTGGCAAAGACGGCGAGGCAGATGAGGCCTATGGCTCGATCTACAATCTGGATTATCTGAAGGCGAATATCGAGGGGGGCGAAGGTTATGACTGGTATTATCACGCCCCCGAAGCCGAGGCGATCCAGCTGCGCACGCCGATCAGTGATGGCGCCCATGATGAGCCTTGGGTCTGGCGTTATAAGGACATCACCAACTGGTGGACCCGCACGCACCATGAACGCGTGGCCGGGGTGCGCAATGACGACCCGACGCTGTGGTTGCCGGGGACAAAGCCGATCTGGTTCACCGAACTGGGCTGTGCGGCGATCGACAAAGGCACCAACCAGCCCAACAAGTTTCTGGACCCGAAAAGTTCGGAAAGCAGCCTGCCCAAGCATTCGAATGGGCGGCGCGATGATTTCATGCAGATGCAATATCTGCGGGCGATGTATGACTATTGGAACGACCCGTCCAACAACGTGACCGACACGGAAACTGGCATTCAGATGATCGACATGTCGCGCGCCCATGTCTGGGCCTGGGACGCGCGCCCGTTCCCGTATTTCCCGGGAAATATCGACCTGTGGAGCGACGGGCCGAACTATGCGCGGGGGCATTGGCTGAACGGGCGGGCGTCGGCGCGCTCATTGGCCTCGGTTGTGGCCGAAATTTGCGAGCGATCAGGCGTTTTTGACTATGATGTCAGTGGCTTGTATGGCCTTGTGCGTGGCTATTCCGTGGGCAATATCAGTGGCGCGCGATCTGCGTTGCAGCCGCTCATGCTGGCCTATGGGTTTGAGGCCGCCGAGCGCGAGGGTAGGCTGGTCTTTACCACGCGCGATGGGCGCACGGATCGTCTGATTGACCCTGATTTCCTGGCCCTGACCGATGAACAGGACGGCACCTTGCAGTTGACCCGTGCACCTGTCGCCGACATGGCCGGACGCGTGCGTCTGAACTATGTCGAGGCGGAAGGCGACTATGAAGTGCGCGCCAGCGAGGCGATCTTCCCCGATGACGTCAGCCGCGCCGTGTCGCAATCGGAATTCCCGCTGGTTTTGCTGCAAAGCGAAGGGCGTGCGATCGCCGAGCGCTGGTTGTCCGAGGCCCGCGTGGCCCGTGACCAGGCCCGGTTCGCACTGCCGCCTTCGGCCATTGCCAATATGGCGGGCGATGTGGTCGAGATCGAAACAGATGCGGGCACGGAACTGTATCGTCTGGACCATGTGGAACAGGCGGGCGTTCAGATGGTGCAGGCGGTTCGGATCGAACCCAACCTGTACGATCCCTCGGACGCGGTCGAAGTCACGGTGCGCCCTAAACCCTTTGTCGCGGCCGTGCCGGTTCTGCCCCTGTTCATGGATCTGCCGATGATCACCGGGGAAGAGGTCGAACACGCGCCCCATCTGGCGGTGACGGCGACGCCCTGGCCGGGCTCGGTTGCGCTCTATAAGGCGCCCCAGGACAGCGGGTATGAGTTGAACACGCTGCTGGCGTCAAACGCGGTGGTTGGGGTTACGGAAAGCACCCTGTTCTCCGCCAGACCGAGCGTCATTGACCGTGGCCCCGCGCTGCGGGTGCGCCTGTCGACCGGAGAGCTGAATTCGGTGTCGACGACCCAGATGTTGAACGGTGCCAATGTGGCGGTAATTGGCGATGGCACGGTTGCGAATTGGGAGGTGTTCCAGTTCACCGATGCAATCTTGGTCGAAGAAGGTGTTTACGACCTGACGGGCCGTTTGCGTGGGCAACAGGGCAGCGACGTGATCATGCCCGACCAGTGGCCTGCGGGCAGCTATTTCGTGCTGATGAACGGGTCGCCGCAACAGATCGACATGAATGCCAGCGAACGCGGCCTTGCGCGTCATTACCGGGTTGGTCCGGCGGCGCGGACTTATGATGACCCGGTCTATGTGCACCAGATCGAGGCCTTTGACGGCATCGGCCTGCGCCCCTATGCGCCGGTGCATCTGGAACATGGGGACGACGGTGCGGGTGGGCTGGACATCTGGTGGACGCGCCGCACGCGCAGCGATGGCGACAGCTGGGAAGGGGTCGAGGTGCCCTTGGGCGAGGCCTCGGAAAGCTATATCGTGCGGATTCTGGATGGCGAGGCGTTGGTGCGCGAAGAAACGGTGTCGGCAGCTCAATGGGCCTATAGTTCTGCCGCCCAAAGCAGTGACGGCATCAGCGCGCCGTTCAATGTCGACGTGGCGCAGGTGTCTGAACGGTTCGGCCCAGGCCCGTTCCGACGCATGACGGTGGCTGCCTGACCATGCGCCCCGTGATGCACGGGGATGTGGCTGCGGCGGGCTGCGCGCTGTTGCGCGTGGCCCCCGAGGCGCGGTTCGGGCTGATGTCACGCCTGTTGAGTGAGGCCGAGGCGGCCGATCAATACCGCCAGGAAACCGGCAATATCCACCCTCTGTGGGGCAATGGCAGCTTGATGGCCGCCGCCATGGCACGCCCGCGCGCGCGCGAACCGTTTCTGGATGATCTAGAATACTGCGCCTGCATGGCGCTGGTGTTCGACGCGCTGTTGGGACGTGGTGCCGGTTGACAGCGGATGCGGGTAAGGCGAACATTTTTTCGCAAACAACTTTGCAAACAACTTTGCAAAGCCCCATGTCCGCAGACACTTTGTTAAGCCATCCGATGAAGATTACCCCTGAAAGTGCGCGATATCGCATTTGCTTTCCCGATCTTGTCGCCCATCTTGTGACCGAAGAACGCTATGCCTCTCCAGAGGGGGGCTAGGGATGGATTACAGCTCTGACCAGTTCAAAATCCCTCGACTTTACCCGGAAATTCATGGCGCTTGATGGCTGATCCGGGAGAGCGTCCGACCCTCTGTGTCTGCGTAATTTGCCCCAGCTTCCAAGCTGAAGGCGCATGACAACAATGACCATGTCCAGGGACGTTTTAGACAGGCTGCTAAGCGGGGTTAAGAACGCGGGCGATTTGCTGGGCCATGAGCCTGATACAGGTCCCTCGAACCAACAACGCAACCGTCGCAATGGCACGACGCACAAAACGCTGAAGCGCGTTATTCAGGCCACAGGTCACGGCAAGGCCGAGAAGGCCTTGGCGGACTTTGAGGCAGAATGGGGCCAAAAACACCCGTCAAAACCGCATGGGCCGACCCTCATATACAGAGTTTCGGATACTCCCCTGGTTCAGATTGTGATAGGGTTCGGTTTCAACCACCTGAATATCGCTTGGCGACAGGCTGCCACCATGGTTTCGTGACCCGTTGAAATGAAGGTGTCTTTACCTGTGCCACCATACATCCAGTCGTAACCGTCGCCCCCCATCAGAATGTCATTACCGGCGCCCCCGTCCAGAGTGTCATCACCGTCTCCGCCATAGAGCATGTCACTGCCTGCGCCACCTGAAAGGGTGTCGTTGTCGGCGTTGCCGTGCAATTCATCGGCGCCGTCGTCACCGTACAGCCAGTCGTTGCCGCCAAGGTCGTGCCGCAGATCATCGCCGTCATGGCCGTAGATGGCGTCGCGGTCTTCGGTGCCCACAAGTGTATCGTCGCCGTCGGTCCCGTCGATGTGTGCCGGATCATTATCGTTCAGCAGGCTAAGACCGATGAGCGGAAAAAAGAATGAAAATAAGGAGTTCCATTGGGGGGCAACGTCAATGAGATACCGTCTGCGGAGCTCTGCTCAGGATTGAGAGGCGCTGAAATTCGGGAGTGTGTCGCATCCGTCCCTCGGCTGGAAACACAGTTTTCCTCACAACGCCAGCGTGTCCAGAAATACGGGCAGGGCGCGGGCGGGAACCTGGGCTTCGCGCACCAGTTGGTCGAAATGGCGCGTGAAGGCCTGCACCCGGTCTGAATCACGAAAGGCGACGTAATTTGCGCCCAGATACAGCACCGCCAACAGCGGGCCGAACACGGTGATGGGGGACGAAAACAGCCGGTGCGCGTCGAACAGGTAAAGCCGCAGGGTCGGGTACAGCTGATCATGCAGCGCGCGCATATAGGCGATTTGTTCGGCGCGAATATCTTCGGGAAGACCGGTGTAATAGCCTGTTCCGGCGGCGAAACTTGTCATCTCGTGCAGGGGCAGGGCGATCTCATAATCCGAGTTCGAATTGCGCATGAAATCCAGCCGGTCCTTGGAGGCACCAATGGCCTGATCGGTCGTGCGCCCCAGATGCGGCGTGTATTCCCATTCCAGCATGGCGCGGGTTTTCAGCATGTCGGGCAGGGTCGCGGGCACATGGCGGATCTTGTAGCCCGCCGCCTCGTGATGCCAGGCGAAGATCTGTTCATCGACCAGCGCGCGTTCGGCGTCCGTCACGCTGAGCGAGGTTGCCAGCAGATCGGCCGCGCTTTCGGGCCGGTCCGACAGGCCCAGAAGCCAGTCGGCCGAGACCCCCAGATGGGCGGCACATTCCGCCACAAGCTGGGCGTTGGGCAGGCGGGCGCCCTGATCTTTCAGCAGCTGCGAAATGGTCGAACGATCCACCCCGGCGGCCCGCGCCAGCGCGCTTTGGGTGGTGTGTTTGTCGTCGATCGCCAAGGTCAGGCGGGTGCGAAACAGCTGTGCGCGGTCGCGTTTGTCGGTTTTATCCATCATCTGATGACAAATAGCACAAATGCTGGAAAATGTTAACTACTGACGGAATGCCCCCCGCGCCGCGCCCTTGGTAACAGGAGCGTGGCAGCAGCGGAGGCAGTATGGAAACGGCAAAAAGATCCTGGGTAAAGGCGGTTTTGTGGAACCTGATCGGGTTTGCATCCATGTGCATCGTCGGGTTGATCATGACGGGATGTGTGGCCGTCGGCGGCGCGATGGCCCTGATCAACACCGCCCTGGGGTTCGCCTGTTACGTCGCCTATGAACGGGTCTGGGCGCGGATTTCCTGGGGCCGGGGTGAAAACAGCCATGGTTGAGCGGTCCATGAAAACCGAGTGGCCGACACTGGCGGCCCTAGCCCTGACCTATGGCGCGTTTGCACTGGCGACGGTCTGGTTAGCGCAGGGGTCCATGGCTCTGGCGATCATTTTGACCGGGCTGGCGGCGGCGTTGCAATCGTCGCTGAGCCACGAGATGCTGCACGGCCATCCGACGCCGTATGTTTGGGTGAACGGGGCGCTGGTGTTTCCGGCCCTGTCGCTGTGCATCCCGTATATGCGGTTTCGCGACACGCATTTGGCGCATCATGATGACGACCGACTGACCGATCCCTATGATGATCCCGAAACGAACTTTATGGACCCATTGGTCTGGGCTGGTTTGTCCGTCTCAACGCGCCGGTTGATGCGGGCGAACAACACGCTGTTGGGGCGTATGCTGCTGGGGCCGATGATTGCGCAGGTTCTGTTCATGCGGGCCGATGGGCGGGCGATCCTGCACGGTGATATGCGCGTTCTGGCGGGCTGGCTGTTGCATGTGCCTGCCGTTCTGGCCGTTGTCTGGTGGGCGCACCATGTTGGGGAAATGGCCTGGTGGGGCTATGTCCTGGCGGCCTATCTGGCGCTGTCGATCCTGAAAATCCGCACCTTTCTGGAGCACTGCGCCCATGACGTGGCCCAGGGCCGTACCGTGGTGATCGAAGATCGCGGCCCGCTGTCTTTTCTGTTTCTGAACAACAACTTTCATATCGTGCATCATTCCCATCCCGGGGTGCAGTGGTGGCAAATGCCGCGCCTGTATTTCGCTGATCGCGATGGCTATCTGGCGCTGAATGATGGCTATGTCTATCGCTCGTATGGCGATGTGTTCCGCCGCTATTTCCTGCGCGCGAAAGACCCGGTTCCCCACCCGCTCTGGTCAGGCGACCGCTAACGTGGCATGAGGCCGGGATGCAAGCCTGGATCCCCATCACACTTGCCGCAGCGTTTTCACAAAACCTGCGCTTCATGCTGCAAAAGCGGCTGAAGGACACAAAGCTGTCCACCGCAGGCGCGACATTCGCGCGGTTCGCCTTTTCGGCGCCTCTGGTGGCGCTGGGTGTGTGTGCCTATTTGACCACGACGGGACAGTCGGTGCCCGACCTGTCACCCCGGTTTTTCCTGTTCGCCTTTGCCGGGGGCATTGGCCAAATCCTGGCCACCATGTGCGTGGTCGCGCTGTTTTCCATGCGCAATTTTGCCGTCGGTATCACCTTCAAGAAAACCGAGGTGATCCAGACCGCGTTGATCGGGTTTGTGGTGCTGGGCGAGGGGCTGTCGCCCTCAAGTTCCATCGCCATTGCCATCGGTTTTGCCGGGCTGCTGTTGCTGTCCGACCCGCCCGGAGGCGGGCAGGGTTGGCGGCGGTTCTTCAACCGTGCGGCGGCCCTGGGGCTGGGCGCGGGGTTGTTGTTTGGCGTGTCCGCCATCGGCTATCGCGGTGCGACTATGATGCTGGGGCTGGACGATGTGGTGGCGCGCGCCGGGCTGACGCTGGCCATCGTGACGGCGTTTCAATCGGTGATCATGGCGGCCTGGATGCGCCTTCGAGAGCCGGGTGAAATCACCCGCGTCTTTGTCAACTGGCGCGTCGGTGCGTTGGTTGGCGTGACCTCGATGATCGGCAGTTTCTGCTGGTTCACCGCCTTTGCCTTGCAAAACGCGGCCATGGTCAAGGCGCTGGGGCAGGTTGAATTGGTGTTCAGCTTTCTGGCCACCATTTTCGTGTTCAAACAGACCGTCAGCGGGCGCGAATGGGCCGGCACCGCGCTGTTGGTCCTGTCGATTGTCGTGCTGATCTTGTGGCTCTAGGGCGGGAGTGCGCCCGCCCTGTTGTTTTAGTCCCCCAACATCCGGCTGACCATTTCCTGCGTGTCGCGTGACATGCCGGGGGTGCGGTTGATGCGTTCAAGCTCAGCGCACATCATGCCGCGCCGGTCCGCGTCATAGCGCTTCCAGGTTTCAAAGCCTGTGGTCATGCGCGCGGTGATCTGCGGGTTGACCGGGTCGAGTTTAATCAACCAGTCCGCCAACAGCGTATAACCCGCGCCAGACACCGCATGGAACCCGGCCGGGTTCATCATCAGGGCACCAAACAGCGACCGGAACCGGTTCGGGTTCTTCCAGTTGAAGTCCTTGTGAGTGCTCAGCTTTTGCGCCGTTTCAACGGCGGTTTGCGGGCTGGCGTGGCTGACCTGCATGGCGAACCATTTGTCGATCACCAGGTCATCCCCCTCGAATTCGCCATAGAATTCTGCCAAGGCGTCATCACCGTTTTCGGCGTCCAGAAGACAGCCCAACGCGCCCAGTTTCAGGGTCATATTGTCGGCCCGCGCATACAGCGCCTGTGCCGCCGCACCGCCGTCCAGACGGGTGGTCAGCGACAGCAATGCCAGACCAAGCGCGCGTTTGCCGGCCTGTTCGGCGCCGGGGTTGAATGGCGCGGTGACCTGCATGTCCGCCGACAGGCGGGGCACCAGATCTTGCAGGTGTTCCGCCGTGGCCTGGGCCAGGGTTTCACAGGCGCGATGGATCGCCAGCGGGTCAGGTGTGATGCCCGCGTCATACAGTGTTTGCGCGATGTCATCCTGACCGGGTTGGCGCAGGGCCAGGGCGCGAAACGCGGGGTCCAGGCTGTCGTCGCGCAGCATGGTCGCCAGCGCGTCCAGATAGGCCGTGTCGGGCGTGGTTCCGTGCGTGATCATGCCAATCAACACGTCCTTGGCCAGGGTGCGCCCGGCCTCCCATTTGTTGAACGGGTCGGTGTCGTGGGCCAACAGGAAGGCGCGTTCCTGGGCGGAACTTTTGCGCTGCACGATCACAGGGGCGGAAAAGTGGCGCAGGATGGACGGCACGGGCTTGGCCGATAGCCCGTCAAAGGTGAAACTTTGGCTCGCCTCGGTCATCTCCAGAACCGTGGTGGGCACCACTTCGTCACCGTTTGGATTGAGCAGCCCGACCGCGATGGGAATGACGCGCGGGTCTTTCTGATCCTGCCCTGGTGTGGGCGGCGTTTCCTGTTTGAAATGAAGCGTGTAGCTGCCACCGTTAAAGTCATCCGTCACCGTCAGGCGCGGCGTGCCCGCCTGTGAATACCAGCGTTTAAACTGGCTCAGATCGCGCCCGGTGCTGTCTTCAAACACCTTGACCCAGTCCTGGATTGTCGCCGCCTCGCCATCGTGGCGGGCGAAATACAGTTCCAGCGCCTTGTCATATTCTGCGTCGCCAACAAGGGTCTTTAACATGCCAATGATCTCGGCGCCCTTTTCATAGATGGTCGCGGTATAAAAGTTGTTGATTTCGACAAAGCTTTCGGGCTGTACCGGGTGGGCCAGCGGGCCGTTGTCTTCGCGGAACTGACGGCCGCGCAGGGACATGACGTCGTTGATCCGACACACCGCGCGCGACCGCATGTCGCCCGAAAACTGCTGGTCGCGAAAGACGGTCAGGCCTTCTTTCAACGACAGCTGAAACCAGTCGCGACAGGTGATGCGATTGCCGGTCCAGTTGTGGAAATACTCATGTGCGATGATGGCTTCGATACGTTCGAAATTTGCATCTGTGGAGGTCTCAGGCGAGGCCAGAACGCAAGATGTGTTGAAAATGTTCAAGCCCTTGTTTTCCATCGCCCCCATGTTGAAGTCCGACACCGCGACGATTTGGAAGATGTCCAGATCATATTCGCGCCCGTAGTTTTTTTCGTCCCAGGTCATGGATGCCTTCAGCGCCTCCATGCCAAAGGCGGTCTTGCCTTCGTCCGGGCCGGGGCGGGTCCAGAGCCTCAGCGCCACGTTCTTGCCCGACATAGTGGTAAAGCTGTCATCACGCGCCACCAGATCGCCGGCGACCAGCGCGAACAGATAGGCGGGCTTGGGCCAAGGGTCGGACCATTCGGCCCAGCCATCGCCCGTGCCCGTCGGGTTGCCGTTGGACAGCAAAACCGGATCGTCACCTTCGATGCGCACCGTAAAGGGCGCCATCACGTCGGGGCGGTCGGGGTAAAAGGTGATCTTGCGAAACCCCTCGGCCTCGCATTGGGTGCAATACATGCCGTTGGACATATACAGCCCTTCCAGCGCGGTGTTGGTTGAGGGCGAAATTTCGACCTCGGCCTGCCAGGTAAAGGCGTGGTCGGGCACATCTGCGGTCAGGCCACCCTCGACCAGGATGGGGGTGACCGGCGCGCCGTCAATGGTCGCGCTGATCAGGCGCAAGTTTTCGCCATGCAGAAAGAAATCGCGCGAGGTGGCCGCCGGGTTGGGTACAAACCGGATGCGCGCCGTGACGCGGGTTGCCGTCGCGTGCAGTTTGAACGTCAGATGCACCTGTTCGATCAGCCAATTGGGCGGGGTGTAGTCGGCAAGAAAGATCGGTTGAGGCGTCGGTTCGGTCATGGCGGGCTCCTGAGTGCGTTGGGGGAAGGTTACAGGCGGGGGCCGGGCGCTTCAAGCAAGGCTGCGCGTGTTGGCGCAGCTGTGAAGAGGATTTGTCGCGTCAGTTAAAATTTCCTTAAGTGATGGCAAATGATTCTACGGTTGCAGTTTTGTTTCGGATCGGAAACTTTATGGGCCAAGCGGAAATTCTGTCGGAGGAAGACATGGTCAATCGGGTAAAGCGCAGTGGGTTGCAGGTGGCGGATACGCTGGCGGCGTTTGTGGAAACACGCGCCTTGCCGGGCACAGGCGTGGACGCGGACGCGTTCTGGGCCGGGTTTGCGGCGATCGTGAACGACCTGGGGCCAAAGAACCGCGCGCTGCTGGAACGGCGCGAGGAACTCCAGCAGGCGATTGACAGCTGGCACATTGATCGGCGCGGTCAGGTCTTTGATGCCGATGCCTATCAGGCCTTTCTGCGTGAAATCGGGTATTTGGTGCCTGAGGGTGCGGATTTCGCCATCGACACCGCCAATGTAGACCCCGAGATTGCCATGATCCCCGGCCCGCAGCTGGTCGTGCCGATCATGAACGCGCGCTATGCGTTGAACGCGGCGAATGCGCGGTGGGGCAGCCTGTATGACGCTTTGTATGGCACCGATGCTTTGGGCGATCTGCCGGGCGGCAAAGGGTATGATCCGGCGCGTGGCGCGCGGGTTGTGGCCTGGGCCAAGGCGTTTTTGGATGACGCAGTGCCCCTGGCGTCTGGCACCTGGGCTGATGTCACCGATGTGGCCGAGGTAACCCTGGCTGACTCGGGCCAATATGTCGGTACGCGCGACGGTGAATTCCTGTTCAAACGCAATGGCTTGCATATTCGCGTGATGATCGACCCGACCACAGCCGTGGGCGCAGCCGATGCTGCGGGCATCAGCGATGTGATCCTGGAAAGCGCCATGTCGGCAATCATGGATTGCGAAGATTCCGTTGCCGCCGTGGACGCCGAGGATAAGGTTCTGGCCTATTCCAACTGGCTGGGCCTGATGGACGGCAGCCTGACCGAACAGGTGGCAAAGGGCGACCGAACGATCACGCGAAAGCTGAATGACGACGTGACTTTTGAAGGGCCTGACGGGCCGGTCACTCTGAAGGGCCGCGCCCTGATGTTGATCCGCAATGTCGGCCATCTGATGACCAACCCGGCCATTCTGGACGCCGAGGGGCGCGAAGTGGGCGAAGGCCTGATGGACGCGATGATCACCACGCTGATTGCCATGCATGACCTGCACCGCGACAGCGGCAATTCGATCACCGGGTCAGTTTACGTGGTGAAACCCAAGATGCACGGGCCCGAGGAGGTCGCTTTTGCCGATGAGATCTTCGGCCGGGTGGAAACGGTTCTGGGCCTGCCCGCCAACACCGTGAAGCTGGGCATCATGGACGAAGAACGGCGCACCAGTGCGAACTTGAAAGAATGTATTCGCGCCGCCAAATCGCGTGTCGCCTTCATCAACACCGGGTTCCTGGATCGTACGGGTGATGAAATCCATACCTCGATGGAGGCCGGGCCGATGATCCGCAAGGGCGAGATGAAAAACGCGCCCTGGATCAAATCCTATGAAGATCGCAACGTCGATATCGGCCTGGCCTGCGGGCTTCAGGGCCGTGCGCAAATCGGCAAAGGCATGTGGGCCGCGCCCGATCTGATGGCCGATATGCTGGAGCAGAAAATCGGCCACCCGATGGCCGGCGCGAACTGTGCCTGGGTGCCGTCGCCCACCGCCGCGACGCTGCATGCGACGCATTATCACAAGGTTGATGTGCTGGCGCGTCAGGTCGAACTGGCCGCAGGCGGGCCGCGCGGCACGCTGGACGATCTGTTGACCATTCCGGTGGCTGCGGGCGTGAACTGGTCGGACGCGGACATCGCGCAGGAGATCGAAAACAACGCGCAAGGCATCCTGGGCTATGTGGTGCGCTGGGTCGATCAGGGCGTGGGCTGTTCCAAGGTGCCCGACATCCACGATGTGGGCCTGATGGAGGACCGCGCGACGCTGCGCATTTCCGCCCAGGCGCTGGCGAACTGGATCCACCACGGCGTTGTCGACCGCGATCAGGTCATGGCCGCGCTGCGCAAGATGGCTGCAAAAGTGGACGCCCAGAACGCCGATGATCCGGCTTATCGCCCGATGGCGCCCAATTTCGACGGCGTGGCGTTTCAGGCGGCTTGCGACCTTGTGTTCCTGGGCCGGGTTCAGCCCAGCGGCTATACGGAACCGGTGTTGCATCAGCGCCGTCAGGAATTGAAGGCGCAGGGCTGAGCCTGCGTTTCGAACATGACCAAGGAGAGAGACATGCCGACATTGACCTTGAAAAAGGCCCGCACGATCATTCGCAAGACGATGGAGAAGGGTGCCGAAATGGGCCTGAAACCTCTGTCGGTTGCGGTGGTGGACGCGGGCGGCCACCTGTTGGCGTTTGAACGCGATGACACGGCGCCTCCGGGCCGGTTCGAGATTGCGCGCGGCAAGGCATACGGCTGTGTGATGATGGGCATCGGCGGCACGGCACAACGCGACCGGGCCGAGGCGCAGGCCTATTTCATCGCCGCCGCCGGCGCAGCCTATGGCGGGCAACTGGTGCCGGTGCCGGGTGGCATTCTGGTACGCGACGCCAAGGGCACGGTGCTGGGCGCGGTCGGCGTCACGGGCGACACGTCGGAAAATGACCTAGAGGCCGGGACGGTTGGCATCGAGGCCGTGAAGCTGATCGCCGAAGGGTGATCGCGGACGGCTGACCGCGACAGGTTTGTATCTGGGGGGCAATCTGGGTTAGACAGATTCCAAACCCGAGCAGGAGCCCCCCATGACCCGTCCGATCGTCGGTATTATCGGCAACTCATATCTGTTGAACGACAACTATCCGACCCATACGGGTGGCACGATGAACACGGCGGCTGTGTCTGATGTGTCGGGCTGTCTGCCGCTGATCGTGCCGTCGGATCCGCGCTATGTCTCGGTCGATGAATTGTTAGAGACCTGCGATGGTTTCCTGCTGACCGGGGGGCGTCCGAACGTGCACCCGGAAGAATACGGCGAACATGCCACCGCAGCGCATGGCGATTTCGACCGCTGTCGCGATGCGATCACCCTGCCGCTGGTGCGCGCCTGTGTCGAGCGGGGCCAGCCGTTTTTCGGCATCTGCCGTGGCTTTCAAGAGGTGAATGTCGCGATGGGCGGCACGCTGTACCCTGAAATCCGCGACCTGCCGGGCCGCATGAACCACCGCATGCCGCCCGACGGCACGTTGGAGGAGAAATTTGCAATCCGTCACGCGGTGCATTTCGACGAAGGCGGCAAGTTCCACAAGGTGCTGGGCGCGACGGATGTGATGACCAATACGCTGCACGGGCAGGGCATCAAGACGCCGGGCACGCGCGTGGTTGTCGAAGGGCACGCCGACGATGGCACGCCCGAGGCCGTATATATCCAGGACGCGCCGGGCTTTACCCTGTCGGTGCAATGGCACCCGGAATGGAATGCGTGCAACGATCCGGTCTCGCGTCCCTTGTTCAAGGCGTTTGGCGACGCGGTGCGGGCCTGGGCAGCGCGCAAAGGACCCCAGCAGCTGAAATCGGCATAACGACGCTACCCCCCTTTGACCCAAGGTTGGATAAGCGGACGAAGCGCCCTTTCGCTGCGGTTGCGCGAATGGCTGTTTCAGGATTGTGCCGCGGCTAACGATTGCTGATCCGTGACTCCTCAATTCTCGCTTGCCAAGTTTCGATCAGAAATAAGGCCATGGACCCAGCTAGGTTAACCGTCAAAGCGGCATGACGCGGCTTGAATGGAACTCGCGAGCGCCCCCCGGCATGGGCATCGCCACCCTTGTTGCGCAGAGAACCAATACTCTGAACGACGCTCTGGCAGTTTCCCAATATCGTTTTGAACACTTCTTCCTGGTGCTGCGATGGTGCGAGCTTCAAGACCTTTGCAGCTTCACTGTAAAGCTTCGGCATATTCCACTTTGCCTCCCACTTTGCGCCGCTGTCTTCGATGATGTGTTTGCAGACCTCTTCAAGTAGCGTACTTGCGGCGGTAACAGCACCGTCCGGGTCCGTGGCTCGTCTGTCCAAAGCTTTTGCCCAAAAGGCTTGGACAGCAGGAGCGTCATAGACATAAAGACCATCTGTGATCGTGGCGTCTGCCGCACCGCCGCCTGATTCCAGGAAGGTCAATAGTGGTACGAAAGACTCGGTAACGTGGCCTCGGCGTATGGCCCAAGAACCTGAGCCGCTTGCAACGGCCGATAATTCTGACTGCACCGACGCGGCATCACTTGAGAAACGCACAAAGTCCGGCAAAAGCCTTTTGCTTGCGGGGTCTTCCATTAACCTTCTTCTGGCCAATTTGTACTCAGGCTCCGAACCACCCCGGTTCGTCAGGCCAACAATGCTTTTTTCTTAGGAGCAACGCGCATTCAAAAAGGTCGTCAGGAATTTCTGGTTCACCAAAATTGCCATAGGTCATCTGCTTTCCTCGAAAAAAAAGGCTGCCTGAATGTGATCCCAGTAGCGAACTACTTGCAAGGTCTCAAAACGTTTGATCTTTCCGGACACCGGACATTCGAGGAAAGCGCGGCATCCAGTAGGCAAAGGCTCAGAGCATACATCTAAAATCAACGCATTTTGGGCGTTGCTGAGACATGTCACGACGGCCTGAGGCGTTCAACTCGGCGTGATCTGACACCGATGCGATGGAAGAGCTTTGACCTTCCTGTTTTGGGAGGGTGTAGGCCGGACCCGGAAACAAGGGGATCAGTCATGAAAACACTCTATTTCGGGGCCGCAGCCCTGGTCATTGCCGCCGGTGGATGGTGGGCCAGCCGCCCAGACACGGTGCCGGGCACAGCGTCAGACACTGCGACGATCTCAACCACCAGCAGCGACCAGATCGTTCAGGTTTCGATGCCCGCGCTGGAAGGCGACGCCTTGATTGGATCGCGCGTCTTTGCGGCCAATTGTGCCGCATGTCATGGCGACCAGGTGGGTGGCATCGACGGGGCCGGGCCGCCGTTGATTCACAAGATTTACGAGCCCGGCCACCATGGCGACATGTCCTTTGTGCTGGCCGCAAAGCGTGGGGCGACATCGCACCACTGGCCGTTCGGCAACATGGCCCCGATTGATGGCATCACAGACGACGAGATCGCCATGGTCATCACTTTTGTGCGCACGGTGCAGCGCGAAAACGGGATTTTCTGAGCGCCGCCCCCCGCGGCCCCCGATTTCCCCTTGCCGATATCGGTTTCGGTGGGCAGTCAGGGGCAACGGAGGTGCTCATGAAACGTTCGCGCATAAATCAGATCATGGCCCAGGCGGATGAGATGATCCGCCAGCATGGCTTTACCCTGCCGCCTTTTGCCTATTGGACGCCGGATGAATTCCGGGCGAACGCGGCCGCCGCACAGGCGATGATCAATGGGCGCATGGGCTGGGATATCACCGATTACGGCCAGGGCGATTTTGATGCTCTGGGCCTGTTCCTGTTCACCCTGCGCAATGGCCGTCTGGCGGATCTGCAACGCGGTGGCGGCATGTGTTACGCCGAAAAGCTGCTGATTTCACGCCAGGACCAGATCAGCCCGATGCACACCCATGTGATCAAGGCCGAAGACATCATCAACCGGGGCGGTGCGACCCTGGCGGTTGAGCTGTATGGCTCGGACGCCAAGGGGAATTTCGATGACGCTGCCGGGGGCGTGGTGTTCTGCGACGGCATCCGGCGTGAATTCGGCCCCGGTGAGGTGCTGACACTTGCACCGGGCGAAAGCGTGACCCTGATGCCGGGCGACTGGCACGCGTTCTGGGGCGAGGGGGGCGATGTGCTGATCGGCGAGGTCTCGACGGTCAATGACGATGAGACCGACAATATCTTTCGCGACCCGATCGGCCGTTTTGCCGAAATCATTGAGGATGTCGCGCCGACCCACCTGTTGGTGTCCGATTACCGCACCTGGCTGGCGGGCTGAGCGGTCGGCCTTGACGGGCGGTGGTCATGCAATCGACAGCCGGTTGCATTTTCCCCTAGCATGATCCCGTAAGATACCGTTTCCTAAGGGAAAGCGGGCAGGCGTGGTGGGAATACATGAAGCAATTGGTTGAAGATGTGATGGCAAGCTGCGCCGACCCGACCCTGTGGGATCGCGCGCTGAATTCATTTAACGAGGTTTTTGGCATCACCGCGTCGTGCATGTTTTCGGTGCATGAATTCCGAGACCTCAGGCTGAATTTCGCCTGGAGTCAGTATCACCGGACCCAAATGCAACCCGATGTGTTGGAGATGATGCAGGCGGGCGGAGATGGCGGTGACGCGCCTGGGTATGAAACCCTGCTGCGGCTGCCTGCCCAAACGCTGTACGATGAACCGGCCCTGTTTCAGGTCGATGGTTATGGCGATTTGCCCCCGTCCAATGTGCGCAGTATCACCGAAGGACATGGCTTTGTGATGCGCTGTGCAGCGGCGTTGAACCAGAATGGGCCATGGATCGACGGGCTGTTCTGTCAGCACAAATCCGACCGGGAATGGCGCGGGTTTCTGGCCGACGGTCGGGTTCAGATCATCCTTCCGATGATGGCCAGCGGCGTGGCGCTGGGCCGCACACTGGGCGCGCTACGGGCGCGGTATCAGGCGTCGTTATCGGTGCTGGATGCGCTGGGGCTGGCGGTGTTTCTGGTCGACCATTCGGGCAGCGTTATCGAACGCAACACAGCCGCACAGCGTATCCTGGATGACGCAGACGGGCTGAGCGTGTCGCGGCAAAACCATGTGAAACTGTCCGGCCCAGAGCGCACCAGTGAACTGGAGACCATGATCGAAGCGGCCAATGGTCTGGCGCGGGGCAACCTTGGGGCCGCGCGCACGGTGCTGTCATGTGCGCGCCCCTCTGGGCGGTATGATTACCTGCTGTCTGTTCGCGCGCTGTCAGATGTCAACGCCGAGCTTGAGACAGGGCTGAAATGCGCCTTTGTCACGGTCATCGACCCGGCCCGGCAACAGCACCTGTCCGTTGAGGGTCTGAAAGAACTGGCGCAATTGTCCGACGCAGAAGGCGCGGTTGCGGCCCTGTTGGTCGAGGGGTTGAAGATCGCCGAGGTGGCCGAGCGGCGCAATGTCAGCCCCAACACGATCAAGGCGCAACTGAAATCGATTTCACAGAAACTGCGCTGTTCCAGCCAGAGCGATATCATCCGCATGGCCGCTTCAACCCGTATTCCTCTGAATGATCCCGATCACCCGAACGGGTGACGACACGGGGCGGTATTCCTGTTTTTTCTGAGCTGCATGCCGGGCAATATTTCGCCGGCCTGTGCGACGAAATGAGGAAAGAGTGATGAAAAATCAAATATTTGCGATTGGGATTGGCGCAGTTGCATTGTCCTGTCCAACGATGTCCGTCGCCTGTGGCGGTGGGCAAGATTACCCCATGACTCAGTGCGTTCAGGCGGGTGAAACGGGATCAACCGGGTGGTATCTGTACAACAACTGCAATGTGAAAATCGAAGCGACCTGGTGCACCACCGGCCCCGGATCGTCGGGCTGTAATGGGTCTGGATGGGACCAGTATCACAGCTCGTCGTCGATCCAGCCTGGCGGTCGCATTCGCGTCTATGACAGCGGCAATCACATTTATTACAACGCGTGTCGTTTTAATTTTTGGGACTGAGGGGGCAAAGATGAACAGATTTCACACAAGCGCGCGTATGGGCGCCCTTTGCATCGCGTTGCTTGGCGCGGGTTGTGTCGAGGAAACGTCGGCGCCCGCGTCACGCCTGTCCACCAGCCAGGCAGGCGGCGCGGCAGCTGCATCGCAGGCGGGCCCGTCGATGGCGCAGTTTGCCGGAGACTATGGCCTGACAGTCTGCACAAAGGACTATTTCCAGAGCCCGCATTGTGGTCGACCAGCGTTGACGATCCGTGCCGATGGCGGGACGTTTCAAATTCTGACCGACAGCAACGGCTGGGTCAAATGGCCGGTGTCGATCACCCAACAACGCGGTTCGCGGTTTGCCTTTACCTATGTTGACAACAAAAATGGCGGCGATGGCACGACCAAGCGGGGGTATTTTGAATTTTTCACCGTGTCGGGGGTGAAAGGCGCCAAACTCGTGCTGAGCGAGGTGGGGGATCAGGGCGATTCATTCGTCGACATGGCGCAAGTACGGGGGCGGACGAACCTGCCGCTCAAACCGTTCCGCTGGACACTGACGCCGGATTTGCACGCCCAGGCCGGATCAGCCACGCCCGCAACCAGTTCGCGCGGTGCGGCGCCGGGAGGTGGCGGGCAGCCTGGCGCGCAGGCCTGTATCAAACGGCAGGATATTGACTATGATCCGACCGAGCCAAACGCCGATCGCGCCGAATATTACAACATGTGCGGGCGTGTTTTGACCTGCACGCGGCGGGACAATGGGCAGAGCGTGTCTGTCGGGCAGACCATGCAGATCGCGACATGGATTGTCGACAAGGCCAGCTGCCGTTAGACGGCTGGCCTGAGCGGCTGGGGTGACGTTGTGGTCACGCAGGACCGCCCGCAGATCACGCCCAGAACAGCATTGGTCCGGCCTTACCCCAGCAGCGGGATCAGTCGCTCCATCAACCGATAGGAGTTCAGGCAGACCCGGTGCAGGTTCGCGCCGAAATCGTCAGACGCCGTGTCGCCTGCCGTGTCCGACAAGCCCCGCACAACGACAAAGGGCAGGGCGGACAGGTGGCAGGTATAGCCCACCGCCGCGCCCTCCATTTCGGTGGCCAGCGCGGAGAATTCGCGCTGCAACCAGCGCAGGGTTTTCGGGTCGGAAATGAACCGGTCGCCTGACACCACCGTGCCCAGCATCAGGCTGGGGCTGTCGGCCATGTCGTCAAAGGCCGCATCAAAGGCCTGCGTGCAGGCTTCGACCAGCTTGGGGTCGGCTTCGATCATCCGGCTTTGACCGGGCAGCTCGCCTGGCCGGTGGCCAAAGGCGGTGACGTCCAGATCGTATTGGATCACATGGCTGGCGACGACCAGATCACCGACCTGCATATTGGGCAACAGCCCGCCCGCAACCCCGGAAAACACCAGCGCGCTGGGCTGATAGAGGTCGATCAGCATCTGGGTGCAGATCGTCGCGTTCACCTTGCCGATGCCGCATTGGGCCAGCACGATATCGGCCCCGCGAAACCTGCCGCGCGTGACGGTGATGCCCGCGTGCACAGCCTGGCCCGTCACGTCCATATCCTGACGCAACAGGGTGACTTCTTCTTCCATGGCACCGATGATGGCCAGCATGATACGCTCCGTTGCTGTTCTGGGATGGGCTTAGCGGCCTGTCCCTGCGCACGCAAGGATCGCAGTCAGGGGTTAAGCAACATTCAACAGTTTCGCTTCGAACCCGCGCAGAACGGGGCGCGCGGTGTCGCCATAGGTGCGCGGATCGCAGCGCAGTTCGGGAAACAGCGTGAACAGCTCGTCACGCGCTGCGCCGTTCAGCGCGTCCAGACCCTGGTGGCCCGGGTGGAAGCTTTCGGTTGCAGCCCCGTTGGCAAACACCACCTCATGCGTATCAAACAGCATGTGAAAATAGGTGACCGTGTCGCGCGCCGTCTGGGTGATGGTCGTGCCATTCACCAGGTGTTTGGCCGGCACCATGACCTCGGAGCTGTCAAACATCAAAACCGCGTCGCTGCCCTGATATACCATGCGGTGCTGCGGTGACACGACCAGGTCGCGGCTGTTGCCAAAGCTGCCCGCACCAATGCGCACCGGCGCCAGATCACCCACACCGGGAACCGAGCTTTTGTTGATCCAGCGGATCGGCTGGGGACCATTGTCGCGCGTCAGCACCAGATCACCCGGGCGCAGCGTTTCAATCGCGCGTTCGCCATAGGGCGTCAGGATGCCGGTGCCCCGGGTAAAGCAGATGATGATGCTTTCGATGTTGGTAAAGGTCACCGTGGTGCCATCGGACAGAACGGCGGTGCCGTTTTCTGGGTTGCCACCATCCAGCGTGACATCGGACCAGTCGTTGACCAGCCCATTCAGGTACAGCGTGTCAATGTCGCTGTCGTCGCCATCTTCACCACCGTCAATGGTGATCGTGCCGCCCGAGCCATCCAGCGCGCCGGTGGGATCCAGATACAGGCTGTCCGAGCCAAAGCCGCCGCTGGCCGTGTCGCCCGCCCCGATGTGCAACGTGTCGTCGCCGTCGCCGCCATACAGGCCATCGACGCCCAATCCGCCGGTCAGCGTATCATCGCCATCCTCGCCATAGATCGTGTCGTCGCCGTCGCCACCGTCGATGATGTCATTGCCACCGACATCGGGGATCGTGTCGAATTCGACATCGCTGACCCAGACGGCCTGAGTGCCGCTCAACCCGTTCGAATAGATGATTTCGATGCTGGCCACCGGGCCCGCGATATCAACCAGGATTGATCCCTCGGCGTCGGCCTGGCTTTCGCCGGTTGTCGCTGCGGTGACTGTATTGCCGCTGACGGTATCGGCCCCCTCGGGGGTGATTGTGACCGTGACCAGGTTGCCGTCCGCGTCATAGGCGTTGATCGTGACGATATCCTGGTGGTTGCCAAACGCCCAATCCACGTCGTTGATGCGGAACGAGACATTTTCGACCTCATCGGTCATGCCGCTGCCGGGAAGCCCGGCAAAGTCGATGTCAACGGTTGCTGTCGCCCCGTCGCCATTGCCAAACAGATAGGCCGAACTGTTGGGATCAAAGGTTTCGCCCGTCCCGACAAAGACCGTATCCGACGTTTCAACCGAAAAGGTGGGTGAGTTGTTGCCGTCATCCGTCAGGCTGACGTTGACGCGCATGGTGCCGGTGTCCTGGGTAAAGCCCGCCGACAGGTCTTGTTCATCTGTGCCTGCTGCGCTCCAGTCCAGGGTTTCGCTGGTCGATGTCACCGCCGCGCCGAAATCGCCATGGATCGTGTCGTCGCCGTCACCACCGTCGATTGTGTCATTGCCGGCGCCACCGAAAACGGTGTCATCCTCGTCTCCGGCTGAAATCGTGTCATCACCGCCATAGCCGTGGATCAGGTCTTCGTTGCCAGCCGTGCCCGTGTTGTCACCGCCGTCAACGACGTCGCCTTCGGGGTCGCCCGCATAGCTGCCGTCGATGACATCCGCG
>Ga0209345_10002015_pt1 | contig 23287 bp, 20 predicted proteins | sample Cruoilmetagenom7_FD_187294 | JGI IMG/M metagenome (GOLD analysis project Ga0209345, IMG submission 187294) | Oil polluted marine microbial communities from Coal Oil Point, Santa Barbara, California, USA - Sample 7 (SPAdes) (version 2) | ecosystem: Environmental > Aquatic > Marine > Oil seeps ...
TTGACTGATGGCGATCACTCAAGTTAGATTTTACTAAGGTCTACTGGCAGACAAAAAAGTGATCGGCTTGAATAGTATTGACCGATCGGCTTCATGATATTACGCAATTCATAGATAATCTTCGCGATCAGGAGTGATTTTTTTTAATTTTTTTCTTAAAGATGAGGCTATTGTATAATAACTTCTTTGAAGAATATTAAGTTCTGAGTGTGCTTTGTTACATAATCGATAATACCAATATTCATCTGCTTTTGTTGTTAAGCTCCACCCCTCAAGTTTCTTAATCAAATTAATAGCAAGATTTATGTCATTTTTACTAGGTAAAGGCCAAATTCTTAATACCCGCGTCAAAAGAATGGTATGTTGTTTATGTCCTAATCTCCCTAATTTATTAACTCTTCCTAAGCATCTGTCATAACTTTTTCGATAATCCCGGCTAACTCGGTATAGTGAGTCTTGTGACAATAGCTCTAAATGCTTAACTGAAGCTCTAATTCTAGAAACCTCACTTGATGGAAGTCTTGGCTCTTTAAAGTTAACACGGAGTCCATGAACGGTTAATTCTTCCGTTGAGCAGTTAGTAATTGTTGTTTTATTTAAATTTATTGGTAAATCTTTTTTTTGTAGCATGTCTGCTATGAGGTTCTGGGCAAATGTAAATTCATAATTTAATTTTTGACTAGAAACAGTAATATCATCTACTAGCCTAGTATATGTAAGCCTTTTAAAATGTAACCGTCTCACAACGTCTGCTTCTACATCAAATAATACTGCGCTCGCTATGTAACTTGACGTTAAAGCTCCTTGTACAACATTCCCTTCCAAGCAACACAAAGCAGTTAGTGTCTCCGAAACATCATCAGGTATTTTTAATAGATCAGTAAAAACACTTTTAACATGAACCGCGTGAATATTATCAAAAAAATCACTTATATCCATTTTCAATAAGCTTTTAGAGCCACAATGGTTAGCTGCACATGCAACATAGTCTTTTGAAAAGTCGAATTTTTTTTGAGTTGAATTGTATTGCGGAGTATTCGGAATTGAACCATATAAATAACTAGGCCAGGATATCAATCCTCCCTTATTACCACGTTGATTAAAAATCCTTTTATTTATTCTTCTTTGAATTTTTCGTAAAGTTTTATCTGGATTGTAAACAACACGAACACTTCCATCAGATTTGGCCGTTTCCTTTTTTTTGTACTTCTGCTCTTCGGTTAGTGAGTTAACAAAATCTAATTCTTTTTGTGTTATGTCTAAAACATCTATTAATTTAGCGATGCTACCTATAGAGCGTTTCGACCGTTTACCAAAGTCGTATTTATATGACATCCAATATCATTCCAAAATAATATATACCTAGCCTACCCATACAATAGGTTACAACCAAATCCAGCTACTTAACAAATCTATTCATTCACACTTACCTGATCTTGATTGCGGCTAGGCATATCATGGCGCTTTAGCGCTACTTTCGCTACGGTCGCTCGCGCGCGGAGCGAAGCCAGAAGGCCCTGGTGTTGTCTTAATGCCAAAGCTTAAGACGCTAGTAAAAATTTAACTAGCTAAAGTGATAAATATTTTATTGATTTGCTATAGTAGAGCAGCGATACGCCACCGTTTTTAAAAATTAACACGTAGACACACTATAATCAAGAGATAACAACTAGTTAGTGATTATAAATAGCTAACAAAGAACAAGGCCAAATGTCCCTCTTTGAAGTATTCGCATGCAACTTAGTGACTGACAGCAACGATTGCGCTGGAGCCTATCCGACTTGAATGACTTATATTCGAAGTCTTAACTTTAATAGTTGATTTAAGTAACGATATATTGTTGTTAATGATGGCACGAATAAGATGCCTATGCAGTTAAGTAGATGACTCTTTGCTGGCTTTGCGAGCGCTAGGCTCAATAAAACAACTTACTCTATTCCTAATAAACCTGCTTAGAATTCCTCTACTTCGACCGTCCAAATAAGATCATCATCTGTAGATGTTAATTGTAGTTTTATCTCTTGTTCTGCTTGCTTGGCAAGACGAGCTTCAACTTCAATGTCGTGAAGGTCCATATCCATTTCTCGCTCATATTCGATTACTAAATCGTTGTATCGGTCTGATACGACATTACAATACCAATAATGACAGAAAGAATAATCTAACGCTCCGATATGTGCCTTTAAAATTAAAGAACGAAAACCATCAATAATATATTTTTGCCCATCATCTAAAGTAGCCCATGCTTGCTGCACGTTATCGTATTTTTCAATTGCACTTGTGGTGTTATTAACAAAGTCCAAAACGATATTTTCAGTACTCGAACCCATACCTCGAATTACAGCCTTAAGATGTTGCTTAACTCTATGGTCGTTAAGGTCAATATCAACGCGTTCACACATCCGATTAAATTTAAAATCGATATATTTTAGTTTCATTTTTAAATTCCTCTTTTTACAGTTAATGCAGCCACAAACTTAATAGCAGAAAAATGATGCCCTAATAATTAACCAGTGTTTTTTTCAGGCATAGCTCGATTAAGTTGCTCCATTGTCATTCCGTTTGCGTAAGCGTTGTACTGCCACACTACAAACTGAGCAAGTAAATTATCACCCTCACTCTCCAATCGGCTATTTTCATTTTCTAGCTTCTCAATTCGTTTAGCCGCAATGCTAAGGGATGCTGGTGTTTTGGGCTTTTCTTGACCTGACTTTAATGCTTCTTTTCTATCTGTGAATGCCTTTTTTATCCGTACAGGTTTCTGGATAGTTTGTCTTGTAGAGCCAATTTTGTATTTTTTAAAAGCTAATTCACACAAGCTATTCCATGTGAGCTTACAGTCAGAGTTCCACCCATCAATTAGTGACACGATATTTTTAATATTTTCGTCTGTAAGATGTTTCGCCATCAGCTCCCTCCTTTTTTATCTCTAAACGCTGCTCTTATTCGTACATATTTATGCATGGCCTGCCTCGACATTGTTATTTGGTGCCTTTTAAAAGCTAATTTGCACAGGCGATCCCATGTAAGTTTACAATCACTCTCCCAACCATCAATCAGTGAAACGATATTTAAAATATCTATATCTGTAAGGTGTTTAGCCATCAATTATCCCTCTTCTTTCGTTTATAATATTTTAGTGCTCTAGGTAGTTTTGTCGAAACACTTGATTGTTCTTTCTTATGCCTCTCCAATTTCGGCAATCGTTTCTTATGATTCTTATCCATGGCATGATCAAGTTGAGATACGCTTTCTATAGACAATTTCACCAAAGAGCCATCTGGAATATTTTCATCGCTCAATATTCCAATCAATTCTTCACACCTACGTACTGTGGTGAGCCGTTTCTGATAATGGCGGTCTGCATTAAGTAAACCATCTTCTACCGCCTTTTTATCCCCTTCAACAAGCATACTTTCACGTTCAAGCCGTTGTTTTAATCGCTCCAACTTCACATCATCACCCTTAATGCAGCTTTGCTCTTCACAGTTAATACAATCTCTGTGTTTAGAACAAGGCGACATAATGTAATCATGCTCACACGCCCCAAATTCGGTAATGTGGGCAGTTTGAGCAGCACGAGTATTTATTTCTTGCAACGTTTCAGGTGTAATTATTTCAAACTCTCGCAATCCTAATTCATCATCATTATTTTTATGCTTTTGAATTAACGCAGCTTTATCTTTGTATTGTTGAGGAGTGGTATGGTTGTAAACTCTATTGTGCTTGCCTTCGGCTCGGCCTGCCCATTTAGTTAAAACCTGCTCTTGCATGCCATTAATTTTAGCTATAGTACTTAGCATGTGGCGTAATTGATGGGATGCTATTGCATAGCTAGAGAGGTAGTTATGACGTTCAAAAATTGAACGTACATTAGCCAATTTACCCGTTATTTTATTTTTCTTTTTAGTTTTAGCTAGATCTTCATTTAAAGTATTTATGGTAGGCATCCATAGTTCAGTTACAACTGTTGGTTTATTTGAATCAAACTGATTAGCATATAAACTAAATAGCGCTTCAGACCACTTAACCTTCACACCATTACCTTTTTTATATTGAACATATGGGAACCCTTTTGGTAACCTCGAAATCAACTTAGGGAGTAAGTCACGTAAACAATACTTTTTATCTTTTGCTTTCCAGACTTTATGGGTAACCCCCCTAGTTTTCAAAAATAATCTTGCCCTTTTAACATTAGCTTTATCATTCGGACACTTATCAGGTATATTCGCGCACCCCATTGCATTAGCGGTTTGAACTAGGGTCAGTAGGGTTTCATCAGATTCAACATCAGGACAGAGAACATGTCTTGGAAAATCAGGTGTTTCACCAGCATTTACAGCTTCAACTACCAGCTCCATTTTTTTTGCCCAATCACGTGCTGCTTTGCTTATGGCGATTAAACGTTCAACGACTTTTTCTGCTGTTGGCACCATTACTTTTGGAATCCATTCCACTTCATGACCAAACCCTTTACCTGAATACCATTTAAAGCCCACTACTTGCTTTTGTTTTGAATCCGTATCGTAGTGTAAGCAATCAACTTTTAAATAAAATAGCTCACTGCCTCTGGCTGGAGCACAAAGCAATATTGGTGTGGCTGATGTTGTAAAAACATCTCGATTAGACAGGCTGCTTGTAGGTAAGTTGGATATCTCAGCGATCGCCAACAAAGCATTTTCATCGGGTAATTTTTTTTCCCTGTTGGCTCTTCCTTTTTCACCAACTTTATCTACTACATCCGCCCCGCGTTTATTTGGGTTTTTCCAAGTGAACTTTGGAATTATGTGTTTTTTTGCCAAAAACACCTGAAGTTTTTGAAGGTGACAACCACATTGATAGGCAGCATCTACGCCTAGCTTCTCTCTAGCAACTTGGGCAGCATTATCTAGTACTGCTGTATTAATCTTTGTGATATCAACTAACCCATGACTTATCAACATTGCGGCTTCAATTGCTCGTAATGCTTTAATTTCATTTGGATTATTCGTCCTTTTCTGTGTTTGACTATAGATCAAATACCCTTTAGCAAATGGCATGATAGATGGGGCGAGTTGATAAGCCACATCTTTATTTTGCGATGGCACACCAAACTTTATAAAGCTAGCTACACCTTTCCAGCGAGGAGAGTTGTATTCCATCTTGTCGTTTAAAGGAGGAAGCTTTTGTGAAAACTCAATAAAATTTTTTAAATTTTGTGCAGTATCCTGCTCAAATTTAGGTACAAAAACTGTAACATTAGACACGAATCTACTCCTGACTTTTATTTAAATCAGCACACTGTTTGATTACCTGAATCACCGCAATAATTGCTCTGTCATTAATGGCCGCAATTACCAAATCACCCGTTTCCTTAACTATACGGTCACGCTCTTCCACTAAACCTCTCAACACCAAATGATGAGGGGCATCCTGCCAAGGCATGAATTTTTTACATAGGTAACACGCAACCGGAGCATGATCTAGACAAAAGGCATTAGTGCCACATGACCCTATATTTTCCTGATCACCCTCAGTGTAAATGCGCCCAGCCCCCGGTAATTTCTCTTGTGCTTCAGATTTGCCTTTTACGAGTTTTCCCTGGAAGGCATTGGCATACTTCAATAGTGGCGCATTCATAATTGTTGAGATCGTTGTGGCATGATCTGGATGATTCTGAACATAAACACCTGCATTCTGGGTATCTGCATGATCAAGCAAAGTAGCAATAGTGAGTATGCCCGCATTCTCTCTAGCTGCCCTTGTACCCAGCGTATAGCGGAATCGATAACCTGTGGTTTTTAAAAGTGCTTTAGTCCTCTCTGAAGTTATTCTTAAACTATCTATGATAACTCTAAGTTCAGAGACAATATTTCTCGGTATCTGATGAAACCGATCAATCATAAGCCAATCAGTTACATCCTGTGAGGATAAGCCTTTCAATATCGATAGTTCTTCGTAATCAGGAAAGAGTGGAAGTAATTTTTTTTCGCCTTCACTAAGAGAACGTCCAATAATATCAACGACTTTTATTACGGCTTGTTTTATATGTTCATTAAGTACTTGCCCTATGTGTTCAGTGATTGCAAAATCGGTAAATGCTGCACGAAAACGTCCACCTTTTATCTTTGCTTTAGGGATATTTAAAATATATGTTGGGGTGCCTAAAATTTTAGTATCTATTCTTAGGTCACCAATTTTTAGTGATACAAGCTGAATAGGGCGTCTGCCCGTTGCTGCAAATAACTGCACAATTGAATAGTCTTTATTGTTTATTTTTTCTTCTGCATAAGCATTATCTAATCCAGCTAAAATAGCTTCATATTCAATATCACTGAAAGGGCCATCTTCAGAATCAAGAGATAGAACTGCTGTACCTTTGGTATTACCAGACAACCTCCAGCCATCAAGTAATTCAAGGCATTCGTAATTTAACGCACCAAACTCAAGAACATTCATCATCTTTAAAAACACTCTCAAAACAGCTACACGATATTCTTGTTCTTTAGCTAAGCCTGACTTAAAAGTTAATAAACCATATTCGGTAATCGTAGTTTCGCCTGTCGATAAATATGCTTTTATCTCTCGATGAACATTCGCTGTATGGGCCGCGGATTTATGTTCAGCAAAATAGCTAAGCGTACTTCTAATGTCATTTTGGATTGATGGAGAAAAAGACTTAATGAAATTTGTATTTATCGTCTTCCCCTTTTTGAGAACCCACAAATCAGCTTCAGTATCAAACTCATATCCGTGAAAAGATATGCTCTTGGTAACCTTTCCTGTCGCAGCTAAACCTAAATTTTGAGGTGTGTCATTCATATATTTATACCTTAAAAATCAATATATTCGTCATACTGGCCAACAACTTTATTTACCCTGCTACGCCTCTTTTCTTGCAACTTTAAAGCAAAAAGTAAGCTTTTTTTCTGCTGATATCGTTTTGTATAATATTTTGCTGTGCCTGAATCTTCTTTCCATCCCATAAGATAACTACGTGTCTCTTCCGCTTCATCCTCCGTCATTTCCCCTGCATCAATCGCAGCTTCAATTTCTTCACTGAATTCATCATTCCATGTGTGCCTCAATGGATGTGGAGTGACCCTAAACCCAACCGTTTCGCTGAGTGTTTTAAACACCTTATCTAGACCAGAAATTGAAAGAGCACTACCAGCTTTAGCTCCACCTTGGTGACTCAATATTAAAAATGGATTATTTCCTGAACCTTTTACTTGAGAACGATATTTCATGATGTAATTTTCAATCATTTCAAATACATCCTGAGAAACAACTACATCACGCCCCAAGGTTTTCACTAATGGTTGGTCTGCTCTATCATCAACAGGATCATCAGCGCTTCTTCTAATTTTCAGTTCATTCAAGCCAGCTTCGATTTCTGTTGCTTTTAAAGATAAAGCCTCTCCCTTTCGACAGCCAATATCATAAATAACATTAATTATCATTTGATTGCGATAACGTATAGCGAGGTTCTTCCAAGGATTATCAGTTGAGTCTGGACGAATAACATCTAATACTCTTATCATCTGTGCCTCGGTCAATGACTTAAAAGCACTCCTATCATTATTTTCTGAGGCTTGTTTTATTGGTCGATATGTTTTGAAATGCTCCTCCATTTTTTCAATTTTCTTCATTACCTTTGCAGGTGCAAGAGTATTTGCAAGCCAAGTAGTAAAGGAAATAATATTGCTCAACCGATTGTAAGTAGTCATTGTTTCAACTAACTCAGTGTCTATTGCTACCGTATACCTACTCGACTCAAGTCGTTTAAGGTTGGGTTTAAAGTCAACGACATTATCTGTATCTTTTATCCTTTGAGCCTTATTAAGTGCTACTTTGGTTTTCTTCGTCCAATAGCCAATAGATTCCATTTCAGGTTTGGTTAATAATTTTCCCTCTGCAAAACGTTGTTCTAACTGAATGCCTAGATATTCACATATTTCTTCGAGAAGCCTCAAATCCCCTAAGCAGGCAATCATTGTATTGATCGACCTCCCGATGTTTCTAAGATGGATGGTGACATAAAGGTTTTGGTGCATCAGTGGAATACCAGTTTGGGCATTCGTGAGCAATGCAAACCGCTCACCTGCTTCAAACGCAAAACGTTGAACTTTATATTCCATTGACTAAACCATTTGTCTTTAAATGAGCTTTATATTTAGCATTCAACAAGTGGTGTTTGTCAACGGTTATTTCACAAAAAACAATCGTAACACCTTGATTTTATTGATTAAACGTGGTATACATATATGTAGTTCAATTAATGAAATCGCGCTCTATTTTTTATAAACCATTGAAAAGTTGGTACATTAAATTTCTTTATTTTTACACTTAATAAATAAAATTTAGTTGGGACTGAGAATTTCATAAGAAGAAAATATTGAAAATAATTTTGGAGGAGAACGGTTTTTTTGCAGGATTTGTACTTAAAATAAAGAATCAGGCAATTAAAGGTACTAAATTTGACGAGTATACATATTTTTTAATCTCCCCCCTAGATGAAAGTGACTTGTGAAGAAGTCATTACACTCAAATAATGACACTAACGATGTTAATTTAAATAATTTTTATTAGGTGTTAAGTAAGGTACTGGTAAGAAGTAATCAGCTAAACATTTACGTCTGGGCCGTAAACAGGTGTTTTTATTTGCAAATGGTAAAGTGATGTTTCAATTTTTTTAGCCAAAAAATTGTTTCCAACAGGTATTTAGTACAATATTTTGGCTGAATATTCAAAAACATTACCACTTATATTTGTCTCGTTATTTTGTTGTAGATACTGAGCCACTTTAGACTATCAGTTAAACTTACAACTCTTTTTATGCTCAATCAATAAAATCAGTTTTGTTGACGGTTGTTACATAAATGGTAACTTTTTCAACGTTTCTGCCTTGAGCATTAGATTATCTAACAGCAAGTGTCCCGCAATATAGTCCTAAATTAGTTATCGAATAGCTAAATTCACATGTTCTAAGCTGAAGATTAGCTAGCCATTTTCATTATATTTTTCACAATTGGATATGCAAAAGCAAATGTAAACATGCTAGTTGACATAAACCACGTATACACCAACAGTCTAGTGTCTATTATTACTTGCTTCTTTAAAATGCTTGGATAAATATAATCAATGTATTCATCATGTTGATTACTCAACCTATTTTCTTCTTCTGAAAATCTATATGAATATGTTTTCCAAAAATTCAAAGACCTACTCGCAATAAATATTGTAAATAACAATGTTAAAATAGCGGCTGCAAGTCCAAATATTCCTGTAAGGTTATTTGAATCATTTACTGTCATTACTAAAGAAGCCGTTAACCACATTCCTATTGGACTTATTAGTGACAGAAGCATTGAAGCAATTAATAATAATATTTTACTTTTAACTTCAGCTTCCGCTGTCATAAAGAATTTCTCTAAATCTTTCATTTTATCCCTCCAAAAGCCTTAATCTTAATTCGCCCCTAAATACTATTAAACTCGATAAAGCTGACTGACGAGATAACGATCCATTAGGAGGGTTGTTATATAAAGAATCATATGCTGAAGCAACCAGATGGAAGGTCGGTTCAACTCCTTGGGTAGCCATTGAGCTTTTCAAGTTTTGTAATGCACCTTTCAACTTTTGAGAGCGCTCATATGATAAGTGTTTTACCTCATCAGGTATCACCGCTCCAACATCCAAAACACCTCGATAGTATTTATTTACATGTTCTTGTTGGTCCCACCATTGATCTACTTTATTTAATACTATCATAATGGACCTAAATCTCTTCTCAGGAGACAATTTACCAGCGCGTTTTGTAATTGATTCTAACCATTCAATTTCTTCTACAGCACAAATTTCAAGGTAATTAGCTAGATTAGTTTCTTCGGTTTTAGCTGGTCTTTTATATATAAATTCATTGCCGTCTTGGTCAGTCATACCTTCTGTTTTGAGGTATCCTGCACTTAATACTACTACTAGTACTCTTTCACTCTTTTGATCAATTGCTGTAGATGCTTCTAATAACCTTTCTTGGTTGTTTACTTGGCCAGGTGTATCCGTTACTCGATATTTTCTAGCCAGATGTCTAATATTCTTAGTATCTGCGCCTACTGTACTTATTCCTGGTTCAGCTAGATGCCCTTTATCTAAAAATTCATGTAGCGTTGATTTTCCAGCACCGCTAGGTCCAACAATAGTAACACCACCGTTTGTCCAAAATTTTGCCACAGAAATAATTGTATCCATGAAAGTACGGTTCGCTGAAAGTAGACCATCTATAGTTTTAAAATCAGCTTCAGTTAAATTATGCTCATCGTTTTTAGCTTCACTAATTATCCATTTCTTAAGTTCTTCGGTAGAGTGTGATGCAGCTTTGTTGAAAGCCCATTTAGCAGCAGCTTTACCAAAAAAAAGACTAATCCCTGTGACGTCAGCCATTATTTTTATTCCTGTTTCGATGTAATTTATTTTTCTCTATTAGATTACAAGAGGATAACATCGTTTCGTAAAGCAAAAAATAATAAAATAAGCTTTTAGTATCAATATCATTTCTCAAATATACTCCCCGTTACTCTATTAGGCATTAAATCTAATTACAGTTTTATCCAATAACTAAACTGAATGTTATTGTTTGACGCAGTTACATATTATTTTCCAGCTTGCACTTAGAATATGATCTTGAGGTTTTATTGCTAATGAGTTGATTTTTTAGTTAGCTAAAATAATTGTAAATTGATTAACACGCTACCTAATTGTTTTTTGTTAGGGTTAACAAAAGTTATTTAAATATTCCTACGCGATACTGACATTATTTACCCTGACACTTTAGCAATTTATAAGCACGTTGATGATACGTCACATATCATTGAGGACTCACTAAACTTTACAAAAACTAAAGGTACGATATAACCAAAATTTAAGTATAAAAAAACCCACAAACTTTACACTAAGATTATGGGTTTAAAATTTATAACTTTATGCTTTACCTAGGTTTTTAATGAGAAATCATACAAAACTAATCTAGGGTACGTTTCAGAACGGAATATCGTCATCAAAGTCTATCGTTGGCTCTTGTGGATTTACCTTAGGTGCTGACTGCTGTTGAAAACCGCCACCTTGCTGTGCTGCAGATTGCTGCTGATAACCGCCACTTTGTTGTGGTGCTGATTGTTGTTGAAAACCACCGCCTTGCTGTGGTGCTGCTTGTTGTTGAAAGCCGCCACTTTGTTGTGCAGGCTTATTGTAAGCTTGTTGAGGTGCCGCTTGTTGCTGAAAACCACCTGATTGCTGTGGGGCTGACTGCTGCTGAAAGCCACCACCTTGCTGAGATGTTTGTTGATTGAAACCACCAGCACCCGCGCCGCTACCACCACGAGAATCTAACATTTGCATTGTGCCGTTAAAACCTTGTACAACGATTTCAGTGGTGTATTGATCTTGGCCTTGTTGGTTCTGCCATTTGCGTGTTTGTAAAGCACCTTCAATGTAAACTTTTGAGCCTTTTTTCAGGTATTCGCCTGCAATTTCAGCCAACTTGCCGAACATAACCACACGGTGCCATTCTGTTTTTTCTTTTTGTTCACCCGTTTGCTTGTCTTTCCAACTTTCAGAAGTTGCAATAGTGAGGTTAGCAACACCACCACCGTTAGGCATAAAACGTACTTCAGGATCTTTTCCTAAGTTACCTAAAATTATTACTTTATTGACACCAGCCATGAACAAAATCCTATAATTTCAGTAAAGCAGCGCTTTACTCATTTAACATTATTCCAAGCGAAAACTTGCTCAGAATATTTATTTTTAATAACGATGAAGAGATTCTAACATTAGACGTAAAAAATTACGCTAGATTTACCCCATTTTTATAAAATATTTTATCTAAGAAAAGCTAGCTTCTATTCAGCCACAAAGAGGTGCTTTTTCATTTCATTTTGGATATCAGCAGGAATTTTTAGAGAGCGCTGATTTTCATAACAAAAATTTACCATCACTGCTGTGCCTGACGCGCATTTAATATCGTTTTGCCATAATTCCTGATATACGTCGAACGATGAACTGCCTATTCTGTCAATATAAGTACGTAGTTCAACCGCTTTGCCATAGAATATTTGTGCATGAAAGTTAACATCAATTTTTGCTAGAATTAATCGCCATTGTGTGACGTTTAGCTCAGGCATAAAAATTTTAAAAACTGGCTCGCGTGCGCCTTCGAACCAGATAGGTAACATAGTATTATTAATATGACCAAGCGCGTCAGTGTCACAAAATCGAGGGGTTATCACTTCAGTAAACATAAAAACTCTTAATAAACGGACATTATTGCAACATTCTACAGAGATTTATTAACAAGGTAATTAATTTAGTCACAGTTTGTTGTATGCTGACTACAGATTAATAATAAGATAAAGGCTTGTTGAAGTTAATTTTATTCTCTGCTCGGCAAAAATTGTCGATACGTTATAAATTCAGAGTGCTAAATTTACAACATCTATAGACACTAACACCATGACCGATTTTATTGAAGTATACCCCAATGCACTTAGCCAAGAGTTTTGTGAAAAGTTTATTTTAGATTTTGATAACAGCCAACACCAGGTTGCCGGCAGAACGGGCAATGGTGTTGATACCACAAAAAAACTCAGCCAAGATATTTATTTAAATCAGCATGCGGAGTTTCAACCCGACCTGCAAACAATTTTACATAGCTGTGCTGATCATATTACCGAATATATTAGTAAATACTTTTTTAGTCTTATTAGCGGTATATCACTAACCGTTCGACACCCAAAAACTCAACAACCAGTAGTACTAACCGTCGATAATTTTGAAGAAGTCGGTAAACCGAATGCATTTAATTTGATCAAATACCTGTTTAATTTAGCACCAATTAACGCTCAACGTTACGAACAAGGTAAAGGTAATTATGGTTATTGGCACTCAGAAATATATCCTCAACCGGGTGAGAACAAAGCACTACATCGCGTGTTGTTGTTTTTGATTTACTTAAACGACGTTGAAGACGGTGGTGAAACCGATTTTTATTACCAAAATAAAAGTATTAAACCTAAAGCAGGTACTATGGTTATTGCCCCCTGTGGCTTTACTCATACCCACCGCGGTAACATTCCTATTTCATCAAATAAGTATGTTTTAACGTCTTGGGTAAGCTTTAATCCGGCCAAGCAAATTTATATTGGTTAAAGTGTAAAACTACTCTTTGAGTAAAGTATGGCCATCACTTGCCATCCATGGCATACCGTTCGTCCTGAACATCATTCCTTGCCATCCATGGCATCATGACATACCGTTCGTCCTGAACATAAAAAAGCATAATCATTTCATTATGCTTTTAATTTAGTTCAACGCTAACGATTTAAGTTTATTCAGTTATTTTCTCTGGCATTGCTTCACTATCATCAGTAACTTTCCCATCATTTTCCTGCTGGTTTCGTAAAAAACCTGCCGCTTCTTCATCAGCATTAGTGAGTTGACTAGGATTGTAGCGAGAAGCATTATTTACTTTTAAAATATTCTCTGCGTGCTGTAAATCAGCGGTATTAGAGAAACCGGCAATATTTTCACGTGCACGTAAAAATGCTTTAATTTCGTCAACAATACCACTTAACTCATCATCATTTTTCGACATCGACATCACGTAACGCGGCATTTCAACATTACGAGCACCGCTAGTGGCAAAGGTGCTTGAACTAATACGAGAGCTGACTACCCACGGCGTAATTGACGACTTAACAATAACATTTTCACTACGTGTGGAGTCATGGATCGACATGCCGGTTGACATTTTTGACTCAGAAAAAGTTCCTTCGGTTTTCATATACATCAACAGAGAATTAAACTGCAATTCTGCCCAAAATATATGAGAAAAATTTTCCAACATACGACCTATAGCTGTCACTATTTGCCATAAAAATAACGAGCTAACAAAGGCAACAATTAGCGTTGATGCCTCAGTTACCAAACTTTGCAATAGTGCAATATTACCATTATTGGCTCCCCTCGCTGCGGCTTCAATATTGCTCATAAAATGTTGAAAATATTCAATACCTACCGATATTTTATCAGCAAAACTGAAGAACAAATATGCCCCGACAACTAATAATACTTGCGCCAGCGCAGTGCTCAATATACGTGTCACCTTATAACTTCTAGGTTGTTCTACGGCAGAAAGCTCAGGTTGTGTTTCAATCAATAACTCACCAGAAAATGAACCTTTACCTTGGCTTTGCTCTTCTAATACCGGATCAAAGTTCATATAGGTACGATTAGGAATTTCTTTATAGCGACGATTAGCTAAAACAATATTTTCAATATTGATGAAGATTTCATTGGGATGGACAGATTCCTGCAAATTTTCGCGATACTCACTCACTTCGGTAGCCGTACTGCTTTGTTTGCTACGAATACCGACTAAATAGAATACCAATACTGCCGTGATAAGCCCTAAACCGATCAAAGTTAATAAACTTGGCCAGGCAGAAAAAAAACTAATGCTATTAGCGATTTGATAATAACCGCTATCAAGATTAACATTTTGGCTAATAAGGTGATAAGCACCGCCAATAACAACAGGAAATAAAATAGAGAAGGTGATTATTTTTGCGACACTGGCAGCACCAGCAGTATTTAATAATTTAACACGATCTAAACTCACGGCATTAGCAGCACTTCGCCATGCTGCAACTAAGTAAATTAAAATAAAAATAGAAAAAATAGGCATAATAATATGCCCCGCTTCACCCGCTAACCCACTTGATGAAACAAAATAGGTTAAACCAAACGCGACAAAGGCAATAATGGTGGTGGTTAATACCGAAATAAGCTCTTGAGAGATATTACGAATAGGGTAAGGTAAGAAAATCAACTTAGGGAAAATTGAATGCACAAAACGTCCCATCCAGCCTAGAGGCTCAGTAAAGGTGGTGTTTTTACGACCCATTAGCATAGATTCAAGTGCCTCGGGACTATAAGCAAGCACTTTTTCTTTACGCTCTAGATCGGCATTAAGTTTTTCACTTTTCGTAGAGTTATATGCTAAAGAAGAGGGAACCGAACGACCAACAAAAAATTTGAATAATTGAAATAAACCACTACCCGCACGTTTGAAACCTACAATAAGCAATAATAGCCCGATAATCGCATAGATCCATGCTGTGGCTATATCTTGTTCAATCACTTTAGTGACATTAAATACGCTATATAAACCAATTGCTGCAATGGCTAAGCCACCTAAGGTCCGGATTAAACCTTCCTGTTTAAAAGGATTAGTAATGCCCAACCCTTTTGAACCAAAATCATACGCCATTCTACTTCTCCATAATTTGGTTGCGTTTTAACACGTAAACCAATCCTAAATAATTCTCTCGATAAATTAACCTAAATAACGGTTAAGTAACAGTTTTTTTTCAGAAGTAATTGAGTTTTATCACTTGATTGAACAATCAGGAAAACCAGATAAAGCCTTGGCCGTCAGACATGAAGTTGACATAAGTTACTTTACGGAGATTAAATCACGTAAAGTAACTTTAGTCGCTGCTAGTTTAGGTGTTAGCGACAGTATAAGTTTTAAAGAAAACGTTTTAATAAACGATCAATTTGCGTCATACGTAACTTTTTCAGCAGTTTGCGTGGCTTGTCAGGATAGTTTTGCACACGCTCAATATCGCTTGCTTTAGCTATCACTTTAGTATGTTGAGTAATGCGTTGGAATTCTGCAGCAAACTTATCAGTGAGTTGGCCTTTTACATCATCAAGTAATACGCCATTTTCTAAATCTAATGCCCAAGCTCGCGGGTTAAGATTACTACCAGTTAGTAGGTGATAACGCTTATCAACCACTAAACCTTTCAAGTGAAAACTATTGTCGTCATGTTGCCACAAGCGCAATGACAAAGTGCCATTATCCAAGTATTTTTGACGTCGAGATATAAAGCTCGCTAACAAACGTTCATAAATATAAGGCACAATTTCAACAGTTGAAAATGTTGCTTCATCAGCATTATAAAAGTCATTCGCTTTCTTATCGCCGACCGTTAAAGTCACTTTAACGCCACGTTTCAAGGCCGAATCTAAATCTCTTAATAAAGGTTTAGGTAAGTTAAAATAAGGTGTAAATATAACTAACGAATCTTGGCTATTACGAATTAAATCTCTGATCACACGATTTAACTGGTTGCCTCTACGACCACAACCCACAAACATAGATGCTTGAATATCCGCATGTTCACTGGCTTTAAACGGACGATATTTTGACGACTTTAGTAGTTTAGTTAAACGCATGATATTACGCTTAACTATTTTGGCGTCTGGCAGTACACCTCGATTGAGCAATGGCGCCAAGTTTGAAGCAATAAAGCAGCGCTGTAAGTACTCACAAAAATTATCCGCTAATGCTTGGCTTTGTAAGCGATAGTAGCGATCAAGACGGTAACGCCCTGCTTGTTGTAGGTATATGTCGTTAATACTTGCGCCGGAATAAAGCAATACGTTATCGATTACCATACCTTTTAAGTGTAAAACACCGAGTAGCTCCTTACGTTTAACCGGAACGCCGTAGATATTAATTGATTCGGTATGTTGTTGCTCAAGCGCTAAATAGAGTTCACGATTACCACCATGCTCTTTTTCACCAATTAAACCGCGTTGTGCGCGATGAAAGTCCACAAACAAACAAATGTCTAATGTTGGCGTTTGTGCTTTAGCTTGATACAAAGCGTCAAGCACTTCTTTGCCAGCGGCATCGTCTTGAATATAAAGTGCAGAAATATAAATACGTGATTTGGCTTGTGCTATTTCGGTCAATAGCATTTGCTTGAAATCAGCTGCTGATTCGGCAATATTGATATCAGTAGCTGCTATCCCTGCCATTGAATTAACGACCACCATATTAGCGGTTGCCCGCAAAGATAATGGCTAAATTAGGTGTATTATTATTATTCATTCAATCTAGTTAATTATTTCTTCAAAGTAAACTGTGCTAATTGTACCGCAAGATCTTCTGCGAGTTGAGAAATATTAGCACCAGCATTGGCAGTATCTTCAGCTGACTGTAATAAATTGTCGGTACTTTCAGCAATATCATGGGTATTACCTGTGATACCAACCACCATATTACGTTGTTGTTCAACAGCATTTGATATTTCTGTCGTCGCGGTAACAATCTCAGTAACACTCTGACTTACTTGTTGAAAAGTATCTGCTACTTGTGCTGTTTTCTCAACGCCTTGTTCTGCTTGTTCAACACCGCTTTTCATCACTTCAACTGAACGACTGGTACCTAACTGTAATTGTTCAATAATTCGCTGAATTTCACTGGTTGACTCTTGTGTTCTGCTAGCCAATGTTCGTACTTCATCAGCAACTACCGCAAAACCTCGACCTTGCTCACCTGCACGAGCGGCTTCAATTGCCGCATTTAATGCCAATAAATTTGTTTGATCAGCAATTTCACGAATAACATTTACAAACTTACCAATTTCCGCACTGTGCACAGCAAGCTCATTAATGACTTCTGCTGACGTATGTACTTGAGAAGAAATAGCCGTGATCGCGCTCGCTGTATCCTTAATAACTTGCTCGCCTTGATTAACACTGGCGTAAGCCTGCTCGGTCAGGATTTTGGCATCAGCAGTACTTGATGAGATCACTTGTACTGAGTCATTAACTTGGTTGATTGAACTGGCAACTTCATGGGTATCTTGTTGTTGCTGAGCAATATTTCGTTCCATGGCTTCAGTTAAGGTGTTGATATTAACCGCCGCCAGTTTTAATACCGAGACATCATTATCAACATTCAATAGTAAGGTATGAATTTTGTGCTGCATTTGACTAAAACGACGCGCAATATCACCGAGTTCATCCTTAGCATTGCTGGTAATATCGATTGAAAAGTCACCATTACCTAATCGTTCTGCGGCTAAATTTATTTTATTAACATTTTCACTAAGCGAGTGATAAATACCGACTAATAAATAACTTATCGCTAGCATAATAAGCAGCAGTAAAATCGACAACAACCAGAGTACCTGCATGCTGTTACTTTGTAAAATGGTAATACGTTCAACAAGTTGCTCTTGAGATAAGGTCATTAACATTTGCAGGTTCTGGTATTGTTTAGCACCTAAACTCTCAGCTTGCGCAACACGCCATTGGATGCTGTCAGGGTTAATAACTTCGTTGCGTAGTGAAGTTTGAAAACTATCCAGTGATTGTGTTACTAGCTCATATTGCGCTAAATAGTCATTAAACATATCGGGAGCAACACGCTTGAGTTGCTCAATAGTTTTTGCGTACTGTAGCTGTAATTCGTCCAGACGATTATCTAAGGCAACGAGTAAGGTATAGGTTGCGGCATTAAAACCATCATTTTCAATAATACTACGCGTTAAGTCCTTAATTCTGCCTATGTATTCAACTAAGGCGGGCATTCTTATTAAAGCCGCTTCAGCAAGATAGAAAGCTTGCGGATCGGGCTCTCGAGATAAACCACTAACCGCGGATAAAATTTCTCGTTCTGCAAAGGTTTTATCATAAAACATCGCAAAATCAGTAAATGTTCGCTCACTTGCTTGCAAGTTTTGCCAACCATCACTTAGCGCTTGTTTATTCACCGTCGCTAATGTCAGTTGCTCAATCTGGTTAGTAATATCATCGCTATTAGATAGTGTTAAACGACTTTTCCCTGCCGACTGCTCTAAAGCAATAATGGCTGCAATTTGACTACTACCGGATAGTTCTTGTTGATATTGGCTTAAATCATGGAATTGTTGCTTTACAATCCAGATGAAACTGGCAATAAGTGGCAGATAGAACATGAATGCTAAGAGAGAAAACTTAGCTTTGAATCTTAGTGAATTCGAAATAGCGATCGCGGGCTTGAATATTAGCGTCATAGTCACTCTTATTTTTTATTATCTACAATATGCTTACCATAAGCATATCATTTGACCCAGATAAGGTAATGATTATTTCACTTTAAATTACTAGCGTTTTTATTCACCCAATCCCATAGTGAGTTGCCATAAGTATTTATTATAAAATACTCATGGCAACATTTATGTGACTAATGACACAACTTGCTTAAATTTTAGCCGCAAGTTCTGCCGCTTGTCTAATCGCTCGCTTAGCATCAAGTTCAGCGGCAACATTCGCACCACCGATCAGATGCGCATGCACGCCTTGTGCTTCAAGTTGCTGATACAGCCGACGCTCAGACTCTTGTCCTGCACAAATGATGACATGATCAACTGGTAACGTTTGTTGCTTACCATCAACAGAGATCACTAAACCTTCATCGTTAACCTCTTCATAGGTAATACCGGCCAACATTTGCACACCGTTTTTTTGTAAGGTAGCTCTGTGGATCCAACCGGTTGTTTTACCTAAACCCGCTCCCACTTTAGTGGTTTTACGTTGTAATAAGTAAATTTCTCGTACCGGTGCTTCATTAGGCACGGCTGCCGATAAACCGCCATTTTCTTGATAATTTTTATCAACTCCCCAGCTTTTTAACCACTTATCAGGGTTAGTCGTCAACGACTCTTCTTCAACTAAAAATTCTGCCACGTCAAAACCAATACCACCAGCGCCAATAATAGCAACACGCTTACCTACCGGCTCTTTATCACGCAATACCTGAATATAAGATTTAACTTTCTCATGTTCGATACCTTTAATATCCAGTGCTCTAGGAACAATACCTGTGGCTAGCACTATTTCATCAAAACCTGCTGCTACAAGCTGCTCTGCACTTTGCTCTTGGTTTAAATGTAAGACGATATTATGTAATTCAATTTGCTTGTTAAAATAACGTAATGTTTCATAGAACTCTTCTTTGCCAGGTATTTGCTTAGCATAGTTAAACTGACCTCCAATCTCACCGCCGCGATCAAATATTTCGACACTGTGACCACGTTGGGCAGCATAAACACTAAAGGCTAAACCTGCTGGCCCTGCACCGACAACGGCAATTTTCTTATTGGTCGTGGTTTTTTCAAAAGTAAGTTCAGTTTCATAACATGCAGTAGGGTTTACTAAACATGATGCTCTTTGCTGTTTAAATACATGGTCTAAACATGCTTGGTTACAACCAATACAAGTATTAATTTCATCGCTTTTATTGGCCGCTGCTTTGACAACAAAATTTTCGTCAGCTAAGAATGGGCGTGCCATTGACACCATATCCGCTTGGCCTGTTGACAGTATTTCTTCTGCCACTTCCGGTGTGTTAATACGGTTGGTGGTAATTAGCGGTACACTAACCTCTTTTTTCATTCGCTCGGTGATCCAAGTAAATGCCGCACGTGGTACGGAAGTAGAAATAGTTGGTACACGCGCTTCATGCCAACCAATACCGGTATTAATTAATGTCGCGCCTGCCGCTTCAATACCTTTCGCCATCGTAACGACGTCTTGCCAACTGTTACCGCCGTCAACCAGATCTAGCATCGACAAGCGGAAAATAATAATAAAATCATCACCTGCACTTGCTCGCACCGCACGAACAGTTTCTACCGCCAAACGCATTCTATTTTCAATGCTGCCGCCCCATTCATCGGTACGTTTATTAACTTTTACACAGCTAAATTGATTGATCAGGTAACCTTCAGAACCCATGATTTCTACACCATCATAACCGGCTTTTTTAGCTAGTTTTGCCGAATGGGCAAAATCTTTAATGGTGCCCTTAATCTGTCCAACTGACATGGCTTTTGGGGTAAAGGGATTAATCGGTGACTTTATTTTACTGGCAGATACGCTGAAGGGATGATACGAATATCTACCGGCATGCAATAACTGTAAACAAATTTTAGTCGGGTACTCATGAACCGCCGCCGTGATTTTTTGATGTTTACTAACATGCCAGAACTTACTTAACTCACAGCCAAATGGCGCTAAACGGCCACGAATATTAGGACTAATACCGCCGGTAACAATTAAACCGACACCACCTTTTGCGCGGGCTCGATAAAATGCAGCTAGTTTATCAAAACCACCTTTTTCTTCTTCAAGGCCAGTATGCATTGAGCCCATGAGTGTGCGGTTGGCTAAGGTAGTAAAGCCTAAATCTAATGGCGCTAATAAATGTGGGAAGGCTGCATTATCATTCATATTAAGTCACTTTTAGTTATCATGTTAAAGTCGTATTTAAAGCGAGTTCAGCTTTTACTCGAAGCTGTTATGTCTAAAATATCTTCATTGGGCGTAAAACTCAAGCCTTATTTTGACACCTGTCAGATTGACATTTTCATAACATCAATAAATACTCCGCAAAAGATGATGATTTACTTTCTCTACGATCTTAGTATGCTGCGAATAAAGGATTGGGAGAAGCGCCATTAACATCGACAAAAGCATTATCATTACTGAAATTACTTCCCAGCTACAACAAGAGTTAGCACAGGCATTAGTTGCGGCAGATAATGCTCATAAGGCGGCTACTGACGATCAATCTGTGGCTGAAACGCAGTATGATACCTTAGCAATTGAGCAGAGTTATTTAGCCGAGGGGCAATCAAGGCGAGTAGACGACATCCGCTCTGCGATTAAGAGTTTAGAAAGCCTTAAATTTGATCCATTGCTGAATAAAGCGCGTGTGATGATGGGGTCATTGGTACAAATGGAACAAGACATTGCTAAGCGACACTGGTTTTTTATTACCCCTGCTGCCGGTGGCTATCGTTGTCAGGTAAATCATCAGGAAAAATTAATAAAGATAACTTTGATTACCCCACAAGCGCCGATGGGAAAAGTACTTCTGCGCAAAGAACTCGATGATGATGTTACCTTGTCAATCGGCAAAAATAATATTGCTGACTTCATTACTGACATACAATAACCGTTTACTTAAAAGTAAACGGTTATTAACATTGTTAGATCTTCTCAGTATCGCAATTTTATTTAGGCTAATTATTTAATAATATTTTAATGCTTGGTAAGTCGACAACCTTCTCATCAACTTTTAAGTAAGCAACCGCTTCATCACGCATAATGATAGCTTCAATTACACCCGGCATTTCACTCAGTTTTTGTGCCACTTCTTGGGCTTTTTCATCGCTAACAATGTTGGTGGCAAAACTATAAGCCTTAGACTTTTTCAGCGGTTTCATCCCTAAGGTTAATAACAGCCAAATCAAACCAAAGAGTGCCATTACTAAAAATATCGTTTGTTCGCCAAATTTTCCGGCAATAAAACCGCCTAAAATACCACCAGCAAAAGCGCCTAAAAACTGACTACTAGAGTAAATCCCCATAACACTACCTTTTACGCCGGCAGGGGCAATGCGCGACAATATTGACGGCATGGTGGCTTCTAAATAGTTAAAGGCTGTAAAAAACATCATCACCGATACCACCAATGTGGTCATACTGCTAGGTAGATACCACAGCAACAACAAGGCTAGCGTTAACAAAGCAACTGCAACACTAAACATTTGTTTTTCTTTTTGTTTCTTTATAGCAATGATCATAAATGGCACCATGAGGAAAAAAGACCCTAGCAGTGTCGGTAAATAAAGTTGCCAATGCTGTTCAAGGGCTAAGCCGCTAGCAACAAATTGTTTAGGTAAAGTAACAAAGCAGGCAGTCAATGCCATATGGAGAATAAAAACGCCGCCATTTAAGCGTGATAACTGACCATCACGCACTAAGCTACCAAGCTTAGAAGGCAGCGCAACATTATCGCCTTTAGGCGCGGTATTAATTGAATTAGGCACAACGAATTGAATGGTCAACATGGCAAAAATAGTGAGTATGGCGATAAACCAGAACAAACCACTTAAACCAAATGCTTGCGCAACTATGGGACCAATAATCATCGCTACAGTAAATGATACACCGATAAACATACCAATAGTCGCCATGACTTTCGGTCGTTGTTCTTCACGACTTAAGTCTGCGGCTAAGGCCAATATAGCACTCGCTATAGCGCCCATGCCTTGTAAGGCACGACCAAGTACCACACCGTAAATGGTGTCCGACATTGCGGCCACAACGCTACCCAATAAAAACATCACTAAGCCTGCCAGTATCACCGGCTTTCGGCCAAATTTATCTGATAAAATTCCCATTGGAATTTGTAGTAGTGCTTGCGTTAAACCATAAGCACCGATAGCTAAACCTATCCATATCGGACTGTAACCAATAAGTTGTTCACCATAAATGGCAAACACAGGTAAAATCATAAACAGACCTAACATACGCAGGCCAAACACTGAGGCTAACGAAAATGCGGCCTTCTTCTCAATACTATTTAAACCGGATGCGCTCATGAAATGTTAACTCTTAT